>OJDD01000470.1_pt1 | contig 11314 bp, 8 predicted proteins | sample 1592591 | NCBI WGS metagenome assembly OJDD01 (sample SAMN05416809, study PRJEB24817) | seawater metagenome | isolation source: Sea water | place: Canada:Atlantic | collected 2013-07 | reverse complement strand
GACCCGGATTACCGCAGGCGGTGATCCGGGTTAACCGCAGCCATCAAATGCCAGGTCGGGCTGCCCGCGATGTTTGAGGGAATGAGCCTGACAGAGATGGCGGGCCAGGCGGTCAGCCTGATTGCACTGGGTTTCTGCATTGTCGGATTTGCCAGCAAGCGGGACGACCGTTTGATGGTGCTGCTGATCTCCGCGAATGTGGCCTTTGCCCTTCAGTTTGCTTTGTTCGGCAGTTGGACGGCGGCGGTGCTGAGTTTGCTGGTGATCGGCCGTATCGTGCTGGCCCGGCGATACCTGGGCAACTGGAAAGTCATGCTGGCGGTGCTCGCGGTAAACCTGCTGGCAGCGGCTCTGACCTGGCGGACGCCCGTCGATTTCTTTGCCATTGGCGCGGCCATGTTCGGCACCGTCGGCATGTTTATGCTGCGCGGCATTCCCATGCGGCTGACGCTGGCCGCTGCTGCGATCTGCTGGATGTTGAACAACCTGCTGATTGGCTCTGTCGGCGGCACGCTGGCAGAAGGTATGGTGGTGGTGACCAATTTCATCACCATCTTCCGCCTGGCGAGAATGAAGCGCCGTTATCCGGAGGCCTTCGCCAAACTGAACGAGCCGGACTCATAGCCGGCCGCGTTCAAAACCCTTCAGTACGTTCACCACATTTACGCCAATGGCGTCCACGTCGTAGCCTCCTTCCATGGTGAACAGGGTAGGTAGGTTCAGTTTCGCCAGCCGCTCCCCCATCAGCAGGTAGTCCGCAGACGTCAGCTTGAAGAAGGAAATCGGATCGTCCTCGAAGGTGTCTACTCCCAGAGCGATCACCAGTGCTTCGGGCTGGTATTCCGTAATGCGCTGGCAAGCGGTTTCCAGCCCTTCGCGCCAGACCTCGAAGGGCGTGCCGGGTGGATACACCAGGTTCTGGTTATAGCCGTTGCCGTCGCCTTCGCCGGTTTCATCCTCAAACCCCAGGAAGTGAGGGAACACCAGGTCCGGGTCGCCGTGCAGACTGATGGTCAGCACGTCGCTGCGCTGGTAGAAAATGGCCTGGGTACCGTTGCCATGATGGAAGTCGACATCCAGTATCGCCACGCGTTTGGCGCCCTGGTCCCGAAATGCCTGGGCCGAAATAGCCGCGTTATTGAAAAAGCAGTAGCCTCCGAACAGATCGGCATGGGCGTGATGCCCAGGTGGGCGGCATAGTGCAAACGCGGCAGGCTCCCCGTTGGCCACCAGTGCCTGAGCGGTCAGTGCGACGTTTGCCGAGGCGCAGGCGGCGTCCCAGGTACCCTCGGTGATCGAGGTCTCGGCGGCAAAGCTGTAGTAGCCCAGGCGGCCGTCGATGTCTTTTGGCACCCTTTCCCGCATCCCCCGGCCCGGCCAGACGGCGGGAATGGCCTCGCCGGGTTTATCCTCGGCTTCCCAATCCTTCCAGCAGGTCTGGAGGAAGCTCACGTAGTCCGGGGTGTGCACGCGCAGAACCGGTTCGAGGCCGAAGTCGTCCGGTGGAAGAACGTCTCCCAGTTGTTCCTGTTTGACCCGGCCCAGTATGGTCTCCGCCCGGGACGGTTTCTCGTGCGGGGCGATCAATACGCCGCCGTCCAGCTCGGTCGTGGCGGTACGGCGATTGTGCAGCGGGGAAAAAACGGTTTTCATGGAAAACGATTCCGTTCTGGTTGTGGAAAGTCAGTCGCTGGCGGTTTGCTGGATACTGGAATAGAGGCAAACCCGGTTTCGTCCGCCGGCTTTGGCCTGATACAGCGCCCGGTCTGCGTAGAGCAGAAGGGTATCCAGATTATCCGACTTGTCTGGCCAGAAGGTGGCAACGCCGGCGCTGATCGTCAAGGTAAGGTGACCTCGTTCCAGTGGAAGTGGATGGCTCTCAATAAGGCTTCTCAGGCGTTCGGCCACCTCTTCCGCACTCGACTCGTCGGTATTTTCCAGAAGCACGGCAAACTCCTCCCCGCCAACGCGTGCAATAACGTCGATAACGCGGATCGCCTGAGTCGCCAGCTCGCTAAGATGGACCAGCGCCTTATCACCCACGCCGTGGCCGTGGGTGTCGTTCACCTTCTTGAAGTGATCCGCATCGAACATAATGGCCGACAACGGCGCCCCTGATCGAACCGCCTTTTCAACCGCTGTCTTGCCCAGCTCGAAATAGTGTCGCCGGTTCTTCAGGCCGGTGAGTGCGTCGGTGCGTGCGGTTTCCTCCAGCTGGCGGATCAGTGTTTCTCGCTCCCTGCGCATGGCGTCCCTCTGGACAATTTCATCCTCCAGCAGGGTGTTGGTGTTCTCCAGTTCCCGGGTTCGTTCCTCGACACGGTATTCGAGGGTGGTATTGAGTTCGTTCATTGCCCGGGTTTTTTCAGTCAGGTTCAGGATCAGGTTTCTGAGAGTGGACGATAGGGTTTCTACCTCCTCGTAGTCGTCTCTCTGTTTAATCAGGGTGGAGGGCTGATCCGGGTCCAGGTTTCCGGCTTCCTCGGTCATCTTGATTAAGGGCCGAGTGGTCCAGCGTGCGGCCAGGGATGCAAACAGGATCAGCAAAAGCGAGACAACAAAACCTGCGGCAATCAATGTATGGCGAAGGTTGTTGGCCGGGGCAAAAGCTTCTTCAGCGGGCTGTCGTACCAGCACTCGCCAGTTGAAGCTGGCGTATTCCTCACGATCACGCAGGCGGCTGAAGCCAATCAGATATTCTGTCTGTTTATCTGAAGCCCCTGCGGTCATCGAATCAATCACATAGCCGGAGGGGGTGCGGTTCGTCGCATCCGCCAGTGAATCCGGAATGGCCTGACCAATGCTGTCTGTTGGCCCGATCAGGATGGTGCCTTCGTGATCGGCCACGACGAGCTCTGCCTGCAGGCGCTCTTGCAGTGGGGCCAGCAAGGACTGGGCAATGGACGCCACCCAGTCCAGGTAGAGGTGTGCACCAAGAACGCCCATGAGCTCGCCGTTGTCCCGATACAGTGGTACAGCAACATCCACAAACCGAAGGGGAACAGAGGATGGGTTATCGAGTTTGGACTCCAGCAACACCGCGAGGTGAGCGTCTCCGAGAAAGGGCCCTTTGGAGGCTTCACGGAACCAGGGGCGCTCGGACACATTGGCGCCCTGAAGCAGGTTGTCCGTGCTCGTGATGACGGTACCTTCGGGTGATACCAGGCCGATCCAGGCATAGCTTGGGAAGGCGTCCTGAAGTGCATTGAGGAGAGTCGGTACGCTGACGGACTGGTCGTTCTCAATGGACTGACTGGCAATCGCGGCTGCGATGCTCAAGTCGCTGTAACGCTCGTGCAGATCAATTTCGATCTTGTCCCTCAACTGCACCGCCACTTCCTGGAGGTTTCGGCTGGTGGACTTGCGCAATTCTTCAACAGCCAGATTGGAAGCCAACCAGGTGCCAGTGGCGGTGGTAACGAGAATCAACCCACCGAACAGAAGAATCAGTCGGCTTTTGAGGGTGTTGAATGGCTTGATGGCAATGGCCCCATTGGTGCTTGTTATTCGTCCCAGTCGTTGACGCTGGCACTCCCTGGCCACTATCTGACAGTATATTACCCATCCGATCAAACCACGAACGCGTTATAGGACTTCGTTATGAAAATCGCTGTCTTCTGTGGCTCCAGCCGGGGAAATGATGAACGCTTTGCCCAAGCTGCCGGAGCGTTTGGCCAGTATATGGCCAGCCAGGGTATGGACCTTGTGTTTGGTGGTGGCAAGGTGGGCCTGATGGGTGTGGTTGCCGATGCTGTTCTGGCCGGCGGCCGGGAGGTATATGGCGTTATCCCCGAGTCCCTTCGTGACCGCGAGTTGGCCCATCAGGGCCTGACCCGCCTGGATGTGGTGAGCAGCATGCACGAGCGCAAGGCGCTGATGGCGGACATGGCCGACGCTTTTGTGGCGCTACCCGGCGGTCCGGGTACTATGGATGAAATTTTCGAAGCCTGGACCTGGGGCCAGCTTGGATATCACAGCAAGCCCTGTGCGTTTTACAACGTGGATGGCTACTACGATGAGTTGCTGGCGTTTATCCGCACGATGTCCGGTGCCGGCTTCCTGAAGCCGGAGTACGCCGAGATGGTGATCGTCAAAGACCAGCCCAACGAGCTGGTATCCGCCCTGAGAAACTACCAGCCGCCCTCGCGCAAATGGTCATAAAGTCGCTGAAGGCTCAGGTGTTCCGCCGCCAGTGATCGTGAGGTCACGCAGAGTGCGCCACAGGCCGCGCCAAGCTGAAGGCACGTTCGCAGGTCTTCGCCGCCCAGGTAGCCGCACAGAAAGCCACTGAAAAAGGCGTCACCCGCGCCATTGGTATCCCGCACCCGGTCAACTGGAAACGCCGGCTGCGCAACCCATCCTCCCTCCCTGCTCAATAGAGTGGCGCCTTCACTGCCATGGGTGCACACCACCAGCTCCTTGCCATCATCGATCATCGTTTCCATGAAACTGCGATAGTCCGGAAGGTTGTCGCTGGACAGGAAAACGACAGTCGCCGCATCGATAAACGGCTGATGATGTGGGTTCCGACCGTCATAGTCATGCAGGTCGGTCCACACCGGTTTGTTCGCGTTTTTTGCCAGGGCCAGTGCCGGCTTCGCATAGCTCAGGATATTGATCACCACCAGTTCGCAGCCTGAAATTGCGGAGGTCACCGGCGTCCAATCAACGCCACTTGGGTCAGCCGGAGGCTGTACAAACAGGGAAACCCGCCCGCCGTGAGGGTCCATCAGGTTTACGTGCTGTTCTGTCGGCGTGTCGGTGATTTCTGCAAGTAGCTCAATGCCAGGCTTATTCAGGGCGTGGCGCACCAGATCGGCCTCCGCGTCCTGCCCCAGCAGCGAATGCAAGACTACGCTGCGCCCCAGCGCTGCAAGGTTCAGCGCCTTGCCAGCACCGGTGCTGCCCACGGATTTGTAACTGCTTCGCGGCCACAGTGTTTGTGGCATTGGGGTTGGCAGGGCATCGAGTTGAATGATGGTATCCAGCGATGCGCCGCCGATGATGACGATGGGTTTGTTCATGGGGTTGGCCTCGGCAGGAAGATCGGCCCATCTTATCCGGTGTGGAACGGGTAAGGCTCCTCCCTGCGGCTACGCCCCTTTCGTTGCCCGTAGTGGTCAGGTTCGCGCCAGACATTTGATGGCGGCAGCAGCGGCCGACGTGCGGTTTTCCACACCCAGTTTGCGAAATACCTGCTCCAGGTGCTTGTTTACCGTGCGTGGGCTCATTTCCAGTATCTGTCCGATCTCGCGGTTGGTTTTGCCATTGGCGATCCACAACAGCACATCGGACTCCCGTCCGGTCAGGCTGAAGCGCGCCCGCAGCGCACCAGTAGCCTCGCTGGGCTTCTGCACCTCTTGCAGGCGCAACAGGTATTCTCTTTGGTCGACCAGGGTGAGGAATTCCACCGCGTGGAGCTCGGGCAGGAAATCCAGCGTAAGGCTGTGGCCGTTCTCCGGATTGTGACTCAACCAGGTGGCCAGGTTGTTGGTCAGCAGTTCGAGGTTATTCGAGCCGCCGCCAATGAGCCGCTGATGAACCTGGGGGGTTGTCCACAGAATGACTCCGTTACGGTCCACGGCAAACAGGTTCTGTCCGGCGGTATCCAGTGCGGCCCGAGCGCTGTGTGCCATGCGGGCGTTGGTCAGGTGTACCTGCATGCGGGCCATCAGCTCGGTAGTGTTGATGGGTTTGGTGACGTAGTCCACGCCGCCGCATTTAAGGCCCATCACCACGTGTTCGGTATCGCTGAGGCCGGTCATGAAAATGATGGGGGTATTTGCGAAGTCCGGATTCTGCTTCAGCCGACGGCAGGTTTCGAAGCCGTCCATGTTGGGCATGATGGCGTCCATCAGCACGATGTCCGGGGTGATGTTCTGGCTGATGGTCAGGGCCTGGCTGCCTTCCAGTGCAATCAATACCGTCATGCCGGCACCTTCCAGGGCGTCGTTGATCATGCGAATGCAGTCGACAGCGTCGTCCACCACCATAACCACCGTCTTTCGGGCTTCAGGTGTGTTCATGTTCCGTCACCTTGATCAAATCAATGATTTTTTCGAACTGGAAGTCGTTGGTGAGCTTCACGAGTTCTTCTACAAACACCGGATCTGCCTCGCTCCGGTAACGGAGCCCGTGCAGTGCCTCAAGAAGTCCTTTTTTGTGGCCGATGGTGGCCAGCCCCACCAGCGCGGCACGATGTTCTTCCGCGGGCAGAATCAGCGTTTCCGATTCGGGCGTAATGCTGGCTGCCAGCGGTTCCGGGCTTTTCTCGAAGCGCCAGTCGAGGGCAAGCAGGCGGGCGATGTGGTCCAGCAGCAGGTTCAAGCGCACCGGCTTAATGATGTAGCCGTTGTGCAGGGTGGGTGATTCCGGCCGGTTGCGTCCTTCACTGGCGTCGGCCGATACCATTACCACGGGCACCTGATGGTTGTTGCTTCGCAACTGCGTAAGGATATCCCAGCCACTGTACCCGGGCATGGAGACATCGAGTAACAGCAGGTCGGGATGGCTGTTGTCGATGGCATCCACCACCGCCAGGGAGTTGCCGATATCGACAATTTCAAACCCCAGGGGAGCAAGCATGGCTCGGATCACCTGGCGGTGGGAGGATTCGTCATCCACCACCATGATCTTGCGTCGCGGGCCTTTGTAGCCATAAATGCGCCGCGCCGGGGATGTCATGGATTCCGGACGGGAGGTATGCAGGCTGGACAGCATCAGGCTGACGCGAAAGATACTTCCTTCTCCGGGCGTGCTCTCTACAGAGAGATCGCCGCCCATGATTTCGGTCAACAGTCGGGTGATGGTGAGCCCGAGCCCGGTCCCGGTGCGACTTTGTCCGGGGGTGCGTATACGCTCGAAAGGCCGGAATATGCGCTCAATGTTCTCTTCGGCGATGCCTTCGCCGGTATCCTTTATCGTGAACTCGGCCACCTGGCTGCGATATTTCAGGGTTAACGAAATGCTGCCGTTGTCGGTGTATTTGAGCGCATTGGACAGCAGGTTGATGAGTATCTGCCGCAGGCGCTTTTCATCCGTGGTCACCAGTTCTGGTAAGCGGGCAGGGCCGTGGTAACTGAAGGCCAGCCCTTTCTCTTCCGCTTGTAGCCGGAACATATGCACCAGTTGTTCCATCAGCAGGTCAATACGCACTTCGTCCCGGTGCAGGTCCAGCCGCCCCGCTTCGATCTTGGAGATGTCCAGCAGGCCTTCGATCAGGTCTGCCAGATACTCACCGCTACGGCGTATGACACCCAGTGCGTCCTTGCGGTTGTCCGGGATCGCGGTGTCGTTTTCCATCAGCTGGGCGTAACCCAGGATTGCGTTCAGCGGTGAGCGCAGCTCGTGGCTGATACCAGTCAGGTATCGGCTCTTTGCGCCATTGGCCGCTTCCGCGTGCTCCTTGGCCTGTTGCAGAGCCTGATCAGTGCGCTCGTGGGCCACAATCTCCTCGGTCAGAAGGCGGGTCTGTCGCTGGGACTCCTCCTCGGCCACCACGCGGCTTTCATGGGCCAGCACAAACAGCCAGCACACCACGCCGGTGATAATGATCAGGACGAAGAACACCTTCCACAGGGTGATCGACAGCAGCATGGCTTCGGTGGCCGAATTCACCGGTGTCTTGGCGTATATCAGTGCCAGAAGCAGCCCGGACAGACCGTTGATCAGGAACAACAACGTCAGGAAGTGGCCAATACGCGAATGTAGTTTTGAGAGCACTGACGCGGGAATAAACAGGCCAAAAAACTGCTGCAGCTGATGTCGATAACCTGCACCGGGTTTACAGAAATCGCCACAGCGTGCATCCAGCGAACAGCACAGCGAGCAGATATTGCCGGCGTAGGCCGGGCAGCCGGTCACGTCTTCCGGCTCGAACTCATATTCGCAGATGCAGCAGCCAACGAGTTGTCTGTCGGTGGCGATGGGTACGAACGGTCGAGCGGTGTAGAAGCGCCCTCCGGTCTGCCACGCAATGAGAGGGGCGATTACCAATGCCGCGCCCAGAGTAATAAAATGCGACAGAGCCTGGGCAATCTCGCCCAAGGCACCACCGTGGCACACCATGCCAATGACCGAGGCCAGTACCATGGCGCCGACACCAACGGGGTTGATGTCGTATAGGTGTGCCCGCTTGAACTCGATGTGCTTCGGGCTGAAGCCCAGTGGTTTGTTGATCACCAGGTCGGCCACCAGGGTGCCCACCCATGCCACCGCCACGATACCGTAGAAGCCCAGAGTCTCTTCCAGGGCGCGATAAACACCCAACTCCATCACCAGCAATGCGATGGTCACGTTGAAGACCAGCCACACCACCCGGCCCGGATGGCTGTGGGTCAGGCGTGAGAAAAAATTCGACCAGGCAATGGACCCCGCATAGGCGTTAGTGACGTTGATCTTGACCTGGCAAAGAATGACAAAGATGCCCGCGATGGCCAGCGCCACTTCCGGTGACGACGAGAGATAGCCGAATGCCACCATGTACATGCGGGTGGGGTCGGAGGCGTCCAACGCCGACACGCCATGGTTCAGGGCCAGCACGGCCAGGAACGAGCCCGCCAGGATTTTCAATGCGCCAATGACAATCCATCCAGGCCCACCGGCCATCACTGCCGTCCACCACCGCAAACGCTGCCCTTGCTCAGGCTCAGGGACAAAACGCAGGAAATCGACCTGTTCGCCTATCTGTGCAATCAGCGAGAACACCACGGCCGACGCTGCCCCAAAAAGCAGCAGATTGAGCTCGCCGCCCTGATTGGGGGCAGTACCCTCAAACTGCGTCCAGTCCGACACCGAGCCGGCATCCATGCAGATGATGAAAACGAACGGCAGCAGCTGCAGCACAATCCACGCCGGTTGGGTCCAGAGCTGGAACTTGCTGATGGCGGTTATGCCGTGGGTGACCAGGGGAATAATCACCACCGAACAAATGAGATAACCGATCACCAACGGTATATCCAGCAGCAGCTCCAGCGCCATGGCCATGATTGCCGCTTCGATCGCGAAGAAGATAAACGTAAACGAGGCGTAGATCAGCGAGGTGATGGTGGAGCCGATGTAGCCGAAGCCAGCGCCGCGGGTAAGCAGGTCTATATCAACACCGTAGCGAGCGGCGTAGTAGCTGATGGGTATCGCCGTCAGAAAGATGATCAGCGCCACGGCGCAGATGGCTGCGACCGCGTTGTTGAATCCATAGTGGATAGTGATGGCCCCACCGATGGCTTCCAGCGCCAGAAAGGAAATCGCTCCCAGAGCCGTATTAGTAACGCGGGCGGCGGACCAGCGCCGTGCACTCTTCGCGGTAAACCGCAAGGCGTAGTCTTCGAGCGTCTGGTTGGCCACCCACTGATTGTAATTGCGCCTTACACGGAAAATGCTTTGTCGTGCGGCCATCGTTGTGTTGCCTGTGTCGCTGGATAAGGAGTGCCCGAAATAAGTGCGGTTGCGTGGCGCGGTGCACCGGACCTGAAAACACCAACAATTTTCGTGCCATGGACAGGAACGCAAGGAAAAGCGGACACATTTAAATCGTGTACCCGCGTTTTAGCCTGTATTGCCGGAATCAGGAATGCGTCAAATGACGTAGTGCGCTGGGGTGATTGCCGAATGGGCTCCCTTAAGGGGCGCAAGCAGAATGTTTGATGTGGACGCTGTGCTTTCGATGAAAAGCGCGGTACCGGATTTCAAACACTGCGAGGAATCACCATGGGTACGACAGATACAAACGCCAGCGTACGATCGCCTGGCAAGAGGCTGGGGTTTAGAAAGAGTCTGATGACACTGGCGGCGTCCGTTATGCTGGCTACCTCCGCGCAAGCGGCGACACCCAGTACGGCAGACGTCAATACAACCGATCTGGCGGTGACGGATGACACCGTGACGGTTGGTATACTGCACTCCATCACCGGCACCATGGCAATCAGTGAGATTGGCTCGGTGCAGGCGGAAAAGCTGGCGATTGAACAGATTAACGAGTCCGGCGGCGTTCTGGGGCGCCAGATAGAATTTGTTCAGGAAGACGGCGCCAGCGACTGGCCGACGTTTGCCGAAAAGTCCCGCAAGCTTCTGCGTCAGGATAACGTGGCCGCGATCTTTGGCGCGTGGACTTCTGCGTCACGCAAGGCCATCCTGCCGGTCATTGAGCAGTACAACGGCATGCTGTATTACCCCACCTTCTATGAAGGTCTTGAGCAGTCCCCTAACGTGGTTTACACCGGCCAGGAAGCCACCCAGCAGATTCTTGCGGGTATCGACTGGGCGGTAAAGGAAAAGGGCGCCAAAAGTTTCTATCTGCTCGGATCCGACTACATCTGGCCACGAACTTCTAACAAAATCGCCCGAAAGCACATCGATAAGCTGGGTCTGAAAGTTGTGGGTGAAGAGTACTACCCATTGGGGCACACCCAGTTCAATTCAGTCATCAACAAGATCAAGCTCAAGAAGCCCGATGTGATCTTCGCGTCCGTGGTGGGCGGTTCCAACGTGGCCTTCTACAAGCAGATGAAAGCCGCCGGTGTTGATTTCACCGACGAGAAGCCGCTGCTGCTGACCATCTCCGTAACCGAGGACGAAATCCGCGGTATCGGCGGTGACAACGTGGAAGGTATCTACGCCTCCATGAAGTACTTCCAGAGCCTGGACAACCCCAACAACAAGGAATTCGTGGCCGCGTTCAAGGAACGCTGGGGCGACGACATGGTGATCGGCGATGTCACCCAGGCCGCCTATCTGGGCCCGTGGCTGTGGAAGGCAGCGGTGGAAAAAGCCGGCTCCTTCGACGTGGACAAGATTCGTGAAGCCTCCCCGGGCATTGAGTTCAAGAAAGCGCCGGAAGGCTATGTGCGCATCCATGAAAACCATCACCTTTGGTCGAAGACCCGCATCGGCGTGGCGCAGACCAACGGCCAGTACAAGGTGGTCCATGAAACCAAGGACCTGATGGAGCCGGATCCCTTCCCTGAAGGTTACAAGTAACCGTCCGTACCCGGCGCCCCCGGTGGGCGTCGGGATTTTTTAACCGCAGGGGAGCATTGCCATGTTTGCTGATTATTCCTCAACGGAATTGATGTCCATCTTTGCCATGCAGGGGTTCGCCGGTTTGTCCCTGTTTTCCGTGTTCGTTCTCATGGCAATGGGCCTGGCGATTATTTTCGGCCAGATGGGCGTGATCAACATGGCCCACGGGGAGTTCATGATCCTGGGGGCCTATACCACCTACCTGACTTCGCAGTTTTTCCAGAACCTGATGCCGGAGCTGTTCGCCGCTTCGTTCTTCTTCGCCATGGTGCTGGCGTTCCTGGTCTCCGGTGCACTC
>OJDD01000468.1_pt1 | contig 11350 bp, 13 predicted proteins | sample 1592591 | NCBI WGS metagenome assembly OJDD01 (sample SAMN05416809, study PRJEB24817) | seawater metagenome | isolation source: Sea water | place: Canada:Atlantic | collected 2013-07 | reverse complement strand
TATCAAGTTGCCTTATTTTGTCATTCAAAGCCATTGCGCGTGCCTCAAAACTAGAATGGAATGACTTACAGTGCGACTCGGTCGGCACTTTAGATAAGGTCGATGGGGCGGTGCTTTTTACTAAAATAAACACAAAAGCAACGTTGTTGGTGGCGGATAGTAATGTCGTTGAGAAAGCTGAGCGGTTATTAAGAAAAGCTGAAGCAACGTGTTTTATTAGTCACTCATTGTCTTCTGAGTTACATTTTGAATGTGAGTCAACGTTAAAGCTTAAGCTGTGTTAGATAAGGCTAAAACAGCAGTGTGGGGCTATTTTGCATTGTCTGACCTTACTTAAACAGCAAGAGTAGCTTACTTTACCAACATTGCCGCTTGACTACTTGGTGGGTCTAATAAATTATTGACTGTTTTTAAAGTTGCACAATAACGGTAGTTTAGTTGGTAGGTTTATTGGCGCTGCTGAACTAGTATCCATGGTAATACAATAACGGACCAAAGATTACTTTCACCTTTGGACCACAGTAATGCCTCTTCACTTGAAACGCCTGCCAAATGGCCTTCGCCGAGCCATTTTTCAATCACCGGTTTGTTATCATTTGCCATTTCGACGGCGGCATCTATGAGATCAAGTTCGCTTGAAATGCGTAATAGATTACCACGAGCAAAAAAGCGCTCTAAATCTTTCCAGTCAATAGCGGCTGTTTCGGCATGTAAGGCATGCCATTGGTCAGTTTTATTCTTCATAGGGCTATTTTACACAGGATTTATGCTCTCATCAGGGGGGTAAATTTATATATTATTTGATAATATGCTTATTCTTAATTTTAGAGAACATCATACTATGGAAAATTTTACACCTTATTTATCGTTAGCCGGTGGTGTCTTAATTGGTATTAGTGCCAGTATTTTAATGTATTTAAATGGTCGTATTGCAGGTATTAGCGGCATTGTTGCGGGGTCATTTAATGCTCCTTCTTTTGAAGAAAAGGCTTGGCGCTTAGCCTTTGTTGTTGGTCTTGTTTTAGGAGGTGCTATTTTTATGCACTTTTTTCCGATTACGATCACACCAAGGGAGAATATGTCTACAGCATTATTGGTCTTGGGTGGGCTGGTGATTGGCGTAGGAACAGCAATGGGTAGTGGTTGCACCAGCGGGCATGGGATTTGTGGTATTTCTCGTTTTTCCTTGCGCTCATTAGTGGCAACGGCCACGTTTTTGTTGAGCGGGATTATAACGGTTTATGTTTTTAAACAAATGACAGGAGGTTAATGATGCTTAAAATATTTAGTGCGTTGGTAGCCGGTATTATTTTTGGTATGGGTTTGGTGTTATCACAAATGGTAAACCCTAATAAAGTAATTAAATTTTTAGATATTACTGGCCAGTGGGATCCAAGTTTAATGTTTGTTTTGGGGGGAGCTGTTTTAACAACAATGATTGCTTATCGTTTTATTTTTTCAAGAAGTAAGCCAGTTTTTGACGATGACTTTCATCTGCCAACTTTATTACAAATAGATCGCCAGTTGCTCATTGGTGCGGTGTTATTCGGTGTCGGCTGGGGTGTTATTGGATATTGCCCGGGCCCTGCTGTTGCAAGTTTAGGGTTTGGTGTAGAGGAGCCGCTGATTGTGGTTATTTCAATGCTGGCTGGGATGTTATTCTACAGAGCAATGGTTTGACGATAAAAAGGCTAGGTAGTCACCTAGCCTTTTGTCTAAATTGTTTAGCCAATGAGCATTTTGACGCCAACACAAAGCATGATGACAGCAAATGTTTTCTTCATTGCAGTGGTTGGTATCGTGTGTGCTAGGTAAACCCCAAATGTTGTAGCAAATACACTGGCAATACTAATGCCAAAAAACGCGGGTATATTGATGTAGCCAATATTACCTTCCATTGGTATCGTACTTTGCAGGCCAAGAATAATAAAACTAATGGCGCCAAAAACGGCAATGGGTAAACCGAAGGTGCTTCCAAAAGCAATGGCTTTTTTCATGGGAACATTATGCAGTAACATATAAGGGACAGTGAAGGTACCGCCGCCAATGCCGATGAGTGTAGACAGCATGCCTAAAACACTACCAGCAATACTTAAAGGCAATGCTGAGGGTAGTTTGCGTTCTGGATTAGGTGTGAGTTTTAGAGCCATCCGGGCGCCATTCAGCAGTAAAAATGAGCCAAAAACGATAGAGAGCAACTGAGTACTCATGTAATGTGCTAAGTCGGCCCCAAAATAAGCACCAATTGCTATACCGGGCGTTACAAATTTAACGACTTGCCAATCAATCGCGTTGCGCTTGTTTTGAGCATAAATAGCGGCGATAGAGGTGATGATAATGGTTGCTAAAGAGGTTGCGATGGCAGTTTGCATGCTAGTTTCAACAGGCAGGCCATGCTGAGGTAGTAGCCATGCTAGGAATGGAACAATAACAATGCCACCACCAACACCTAATAGGCCTGAACAAAGACCAGAGAAGGCCCCAAAAAGTAAACAATAAATGAATATTTCTAACAAAATAAGACCTTCAATTGAAAAAAAAGCACGCAACTATAGCATAAATTACATTAGAGAATGGTAATGGATATATACCTAGTGGGGGGGGCGGTCAGGGATAAGCTGCTTAATTACCCGTCAAAGGATAAGGATTATGTTGTGGTGGGGGCAACGGTAGAGGAAATGTTGCAACAGGGTTTTGAGCAGGTCGGTAAAGATTTCCCAGTGTTTCTTCACCCGGAAACAAAAGCCGAATATGCGTTGGCCAGAACAGAGCGAAAATCAGGTTCAGGGTATGCTGGCTTTGAGGTGTATGCTAGTCCCGATGTTAGCTTGGTTGAAGATTTACGTCGACGCGACTTAACCATTAATGCAATGGCGTTGAATGAGCAGGGCTTAGTTGATCCATATGGTGGACAGGCAGATTTGAAGGCAAAGGTGTTGCGGCACGTTTCGGAAAACTTCAAAGAAGACCCACTTCGAGTGTTGCGCTTAGCGAGGTTTGCTGCACGATATGCGCACATGGGTTTTATTGTCGCAGACTCAACAATGGATTACATGCGTGAGATGGTTAGCAGTGGTGAGTTGACTAGTTTAATGGCTGAACGGGTTTGGCAAGAAATGCAGCGTGCATTAGGTGAGCGTTCGCCAGAAGTTTTTTTTGACGTTTTAAGAGAATGTGGTGCATTGGCCGTTATTTTGCCGGAAATAGATGATTTATTTGGTGTTCCTCAGTCTCCTGAGCATCATCCTGAAATTGATACGGGCTTGCATACGATGATGGTCTTACAGCAAGCGGTTTTATTATCTAACAGTGCAGTGGTGCGGTTTGCAGCATTAACGCATGATTTAGGTAAAGGCTTGACTCCAGCTGAACATTGGCCGTCTCACTATGGGCATGAAATCAAAGGCCTGCGAGCGCTACGGGCAATGGTTGCTCGTTTGCGGGTTCCAAATGAATATGCGGATTTAGCAGAAAAAGTAATGGAGTATCACACGCATTGCCATCGGGCGCTTGAATTGAAGGCAACGACACTATTGAAGGTGCTTGAAGCCGTGGGTGCCTTTCGCCATCCAGATAAGCTTGAGCAGTTTTTGTTGGCTTGTGAGGCCGATTCGAAAGGGCGGCTAGGATTCGAAGATAGAGATTATCCGCAGGCAAAATGGCTTAGGAAGGCCTTTCTTGAGGCCAATAAGGTTGGCGCAGCAGAGTTTGTTGAGCAAGGCTTAGTGGGTAAAGAAATTGGAGATGCTATACGGCAACGGCGAGTTGAGGTCATTAAGGCAATAAAGGGCACTTATTTTTAATAAATGAAACGACCGCATAGGTTAGGCCTATAGATGCTTACTTTAGTTTTGCAGGCTGCTGGTAAAGCTTAAACAGGTAGAAAGACAAATTGTGCCGCCGACTGGAAAACATTTTTTATCACACGATGGTTTTTTACCGCCATTATTTGGGCTAGGGTATCTTGTTGCCCAATCAGTTTGCCAAACAAGCGGTCGTAACTTCTATTAGTTGGATGGCTGCCTTCGCCTGAGCTAAGCAAAAATAGCTGACCATTTCGTTTTCTTTTAGTTTGTAAAAGCCACGATGCGACCTCAATATTACGTGCACCGTTATAAATTTTTTGTGCGTCTAGGCTGTCAAATACATAGAAATCATTTTTGCCGTTATAGGAATGGGTGAGCATGCTAGCTAGCCCTGCGATGTAGGCGAGAACGCGATCACCTTTGTACTGTTCATCAAACGCTAACCGAATGCTTGCCACGCTACGCTTTCCATTTACCGATGGGAAAGGCGGGGTGAAAATTCGTGCAATAGCGGCTTCTCTAGAGTTTAACTTAGTCTTTTTCCATTCACTGGGGTTGCGTTTGTAAAGTTTTGTAGCCAATAACCTTAGTTGTTTTAGGGTTTGTTTTACATGGATGTCGGCCACCATATCAATGTCAGTTTTTGCCATCGAATTAAGGTTAAAGTACTCATAATGATGGCCTTTATTGTCTGGCACTTGGGCGCAAGCAAGCAGTAGGAAAGGTACAAATAGGAGTAGAAAAATTCGGTTTTTCATTTTTCATTTTAGTAGTATGAGCATGTTGAAATTTTAGTTTAATTTTGGAGAAGGCGTGCCTAATTTACAGAAAATAGTATTAATTACCGGCGCTGCGCGGCGAATTGGCGCGCAAATGGTTAAGTCATTTCATGAGGCGGGCTATGGCGTGGTTCTTCATTATCGTGATTCAAAGACCGAAGCGGCAGCATTAACGAGGTTGTTAAATGCTGAGCGAAAAGATTCTGCTTGGCTGGTTAAAGCGGACCTGCAATCGCTAGAGCAAATCCAAAACATGTTGAAAGAGCTTATTGACAAAACGGGTCGCTTGGATGTGCTGGTTAATAATGCCTCAACCTTTTATGAAACGCCGCTGGATACGGCAAATGAAACTGATTGGAACGATTTAATGGGGAGTAATTTAAAGGCTCCTTTTTTTGTTAGTCAGGCTGCGTCTAAAGAGCTAAAAAAAACCAAAGGCTGCATTGTTAACTTGGTCGATATTTATGCAAAAAGGTCGTTACCGAATTACCCAATATACAGCACAGCGAAAGCAGGGCTGTATGCATTAACCGAGTCATTGGCAAAAGAATTGGCGCCAGAAGTGAGAGTAAATGGTGTTTCGCCGGGGGTTATTTTATGGCCAGAAAACCAGTCGGCTACATTGAGCGAGGGCATTGTTCAGCGTATTCCACTGCAACGACAAGGGTCAGTGGAAGATATTGCAGAAACGGTTTTGTTTTTATCAACACAGGCAGCCTATATAACGGGGCAAGTCATTGCTGTGGATGGAGGTAAGGGTCTTGTTTAGTCCCAATTGAAGTCAATACGTTTTTGAACTAGGTTAGAGGTATCAAAATCTTGCCAAAGCTGGTCGTAACTGGTCTTTAAAACAGGGTGGAGTAGTTCGCCTGCTATTTCGGCTAGCGGCTCAAGAACGAAGGCGTATTGAGTTATTTCATCACGCGGAATTTCAAGCGTAGGGTCTTGGCTGATATAGTCGCCATATAAAATTAAATCTAAGTCTAGTGTTCGCGGGTTGAATTTTTTTTGTTCACGGGTGCGGCCATTGTTCTTCTCAATGATATCTAAAAGAGCGTCCACCTTTTCAGGGGGGTGCTCTGTTTTAAAGCTTGCGACGAGGTTTAGAAAGGGCTGGCCATCAAAGCCAACGGCATCTGACTCGTAAACACTGGATAAAATGAGTGTGCCAAATTGTTTTTTTAAGGCGCTAATGCCGGCACGTAGGTGCTTTTCACGCTCAATATTGCTGCCAATACTTAAGTAAACGGTTGTCATTTGGGTTTAGTGCCCCGTTCGATAATAATGCCAACATCATCGGCATGGCGTAAAGCACCTTTTTTATTTAACGTGAGCTTTAACCAAGGAACATTAAAGTCATTGATAATGAGCTCGGCAACTTTTTCAGCGAGTGTTTCTACTAATTGGAACTGGCTGTGTTCAACAAAGTCAATGACAGCTTTTGAAAGTGACTTGTAGTCGAGCGTGTCGTCAATATGGTCACTAGCGGCGGCTTTCTTAATATCAGTGGCCATTTCAAGGTCAATGAACACGGGTTGCTTTATTTGTCGCTCCCAATCAAAAATGCCAATGACGGTTTCGATGCGTAAATTTCTTAAAAAGATGATATCCATATGATTATTATTTTATATTGATTCTGGGATGTTGAGTTCAGCTAAGGGCCAACGTGGGCGCACTTTAATGTTCAGCTCATCGTGCTCACCGGCCATTAAACGTTGATAGCCAGCGTAGGCAATCATGGCGCCATTATCGGTGCAAAAGTCATGGCGAGGGTAAAAAATATCAGCACCTATGTCGCTGCCCATTTGATTTAGAGTAGCGCGTAGGTGCTTATTGGCACTTACTCCGCCGGCAACCACTAAAGTGCTTAGTCCTGTTTGCGTTAACGCACGTTTACATTTAATGGCTAAAGTGTCGGCTACGGCTTCCTCGAAGGCGCGAGCAATATCGGCGCGTGTTTGATTATCCAGTTCGTTTTGTTGGCTGGTAGTTAAAGCAAATGTTTTGAGTCCACTGAAACTAAAATCAAGTCCCGGTCGATTAGTCATCGGTCGAGGAAAAGTGAAGCGATCAGAGTGCCCCTCTTTAGCGCAAGCGGCGAGTGCTGGTCCACCGGGGTAACCTAAATTGAGCAGTTTGGCTGTTTTATCAAAGGCCTCACCGGCTGCATCGTCGAGAGACTCCCCCAGTAATTCATAAGCGCCAACTTGTGTTACTTTGATCAATTGTGTGTGTCCGCCCGACACTAATAGCGCAACGAAAGGAAAGTTGGGTGGGGTGCTTTCAAGCATGGGGGCTAATAAATGCCCTTCCATATGATGAACGCCGACGGATGGGATGCCCCATGCGTAGGCTAAACTACGTGCGACGCTAGTCCCTGCGAACAGCGCACCAACAAGGCCTGGCCCTGCGGTATAGGCAATGCCCGTTATATCGCTGCGAGAGATGCCACCATTAGCAAGGCATTGGCTAATGAGAGGAATCAGCTTGCGCACATGATCACGCGATGCCAGTTCGGGCACTACGCCGCCATATTCTTCGTGCATTTTTACTTGGCTATATAAAGCATCAGTGATTAAACCTTTATCACCATATAGAGCGACGCCTGTTTCATCACAGGAGGTTTCTATGCCAAGAACAAGGTGGGTGTGCTTAATCATGTGTTTTTACAGATCACTCAATCAAAATAGGGCTGTATTATCGCTGAGATGGCGAAAAAAGTGTAGATTACTGAATTTTTGGGGTTTAGAGGTTGGTTTTAGCATAAGCTAGTTGTATAATCCGCGGTCCTTTATATACCTTACATTTTAAGAAGAGAGAGAAATACATGCCTTCAGTACGCGTTAAAGATAACGAACCATTTGATTTTGCATTACGCCGTTTTAAGCGTACGTGTGAAAGAGCGGGTGTTTTGGCCGAATCACGTAAACGTGAGTTTTATGAGAAGCCAACTGCAGAGCGTAAGCGTAAAGCTGCTGCTGCTGTAAAGCGTCACCTGAAAGGTTTGTCGCGTACACGTCGTGCATTAAACAATCTTCGTCGCGGTCGTAGCTAATAGCTACTTCCTGCGTAGGTTAAAAGTATGGCTGAGCCAGTGAACGCTTTATCGCTTCGTATCCGAGAGGATATGAAGTTAGCGATGAAGGCGAAAGAAAAAGAAAAGCTGGGCGTCATACGCTTAATTCTTGCGGCGATTAAGCAAAAAGAAGTTGATGAGCGTATAGAACTAGATGATACGCAAGTCCTTCAATTGCTAGATAAAATGGTCAAGCAGCGTCGCGATTCGATAGACGCTTTTAATAAAGCGGGCCGAGATGATCTATCCCTTGTTGAGCAAAAAGAAATGGTTATTATCCAAGACTATTTGCCTCAGCAGTTGAGTGAGTCAGAAATTGATCAGTTAATAGATCAAGCCATTATTGATACAGCTGCACAGGGTATGAAGGATATGGGCAAAGTGATGGGTATTCTTCGCCCTCAACTACAAGGCCGTGCTGACGTTGGCGCAGCCAGCGGTAAAATAAAGGCCAAGTTGTCTTAAGTGCTCGGTCGCCGTCCTCGTAACGCGGTGGCCTCATAAAGCAAAGCAGTCAAGCGCTTATTCCACTGGCAAGACAGCTTGCCATTCAACGTTCAAAGCATGTTAGTGTGATTTATAGCTTCTAATTTTCACAGGTAGGGCAAAAAGCGCGCGATTATAATGGCAGGCAGAATTCCTCAGCATTTTATAGATGACTTATTGGCCAGGACTGATATTGTCGATGTGATCGACAGTCTCGTGCCATTAAAGAAAAAAGGTGCAAACTACTCAGCTTGCTGCCCTTTCCACGATGAAAAAACCCCGAGTTTTACGGTCAGTCAAGATAAGCAGTTTTATCACTGTTTTGGCTGTGGCGTGAGTGGCTCTGCCATTGGCTTTTTAATGGATTATAGCCATTATAGTTTTGTGGAGGCGATTGAAGAGCTGGCTAGTCGAGCGGGCGTTGAGGTTGTGCATGAGCAAGGTTTTGAGCCAGATAAGCCTAAAAGAGACTTGACGCCACTGAGGCAAATGAATGCTAAGGTCGGAGACTTTTATCAGCAACAACTGCGTCAGCATCGCTTGGCTGATGTGGCAAAGAACTATCTAAAAAACAGAGGTTTAACGGGTGAGGTAGCGAAGGTGTTTCAGCTGGGCTTTGCGCCAGCAGGGTGGGGTAACTTGTTATCAACACTTGGGCAAGATGAGAAGTCACTCCATGAGCTTCGTGAGCTGGGGCTTATTACCAGCAATGAAAATAATAAAACCTATGACCGTTTTCGAGAACGAATTATCTTTCCGATTCGTAATAAACGTGGGCAAACAATAGGGTTTGGAGGTCGCGTACTTGATAATGGTGAGCCAAAGTACCTAAATTCACCAGAAACGCCGCTGTATCATAAAGGGCGTGAGGTTTATGGTTTATACGAAGCGCTTAAATCGTCTAGTAAAATTCAACGCATTATTGTGGTTGAAGGTTATTTAGATGTCATTTCGCTTTACCAGCAAGGGGTGATGAATGTTGTTGCAGCGTTAGGTACAGCAATTACCCGCGAGCATGTTGACTTGCTCTTTCGTTCGGTATCAGAGTTGGTGATCTGCATGGACGGCGACTCGGCAGGGCAAAAAGCGGCTTGGCGAGCAGTGACCAATGCCTTACCTGCGTTACGCAAAGGGCGACAAATTAAAGTATTGTCACTTAATGCAGGCGAAGACCCAGATAGCCTAATTCGCGAGAAAGGTTCTGCACATTTTGAGCAGTTGGTTGAAGAGGCGGAGCCGTTATCTAGCTATTTTTTTGATTATTTATCGAAACAGCACCCGCTAACAACCATTGAAGGGCGAGCAAGCTTTTTAGAGGAAGCTAAACCGTTGTTAGACACGCTGCCAGCGGGTACCTTTTCAGCGCTAATGAAAAAGCAGTTAGCCCGAGCAACAAATACGCAAAATGATGCGGCGAGAGCTTCAGTTAGCAAGCCTAGGTTTGGTTCGCGACAAGCTGGGCGAAAGACGGGTGTAGCGCCTTTGTCAGCAATGCGACATTTGATAAAGTTCATTCTTCATGAGCCCTCGTTAGCATTACAGCTTGACTCAGATGAGGCTTGGTTGCAGTTCAAGGTGCCGGGAATGAATGTGTTAAATGAGATAATAGAAGCGGTTAATAGTCAGCGGGATATGTCACCGGCGATATTATTGGAACGCTTTCGAGGCGGTCCGAGCGAAAAAATAATCAATACTTTATTTGCCGAAGAGAGGCTTATTGTTGGCGAATTAGCAGAGCAAGAGTTTTTAGGGGCGATAGAGAGGTTAAAAGAGCAAGCAAAGTCTGCCCGCTATCACGAATTGGCAGAAAAAGCACAAAATCTAACAGATGAAGAAAAAAAAGAGTTCACAGAATTAATGAAATAGTAGAACATTCGTAGATAAATTAGGAATATCTGCTAAAATATTGGGTTCAGTCGACGAAAATTTTATTTTAGTTCATAGGAACAAAATGGATAAAGAACAGAAAAAAAAGCAAGCCACTAAAATCAAAGCCCTTATCAGCAAAGGGCATGAGCAAGGCTACTTAACCTACGCGGAGGTCAATGACCACTTGCCGCAAGATGTAGAGCCAGAGCGCATTGAAGAAATCATCAGCATGATTTCAGATATGGGTATTGGTGTGCATGAGGTTGCGCCGGAATCCGACACCGTTTCAGATGGTGCGGCGGCTGAAACAGTCGATGAGTCTGCTGCTGCTGAGGTAGCTGCGGTTGCTTTGGCAACGGTAGATAAAGAGTTAGGTCGAACAACAGACCCCGTGCGGATGTACATGCGCGAGATGGGCACAGTCGGCTTGCTAACACGTGAAGGTGAGCTGGATATAGCAAAGCGCATCGAAGAAGGTCAAAACGAAATGTTGACAGCGATGGTTCGTTACCCGGCCGTTGTTGCCAGCTTTTTTGATGTGTTCGAGCAAATCAAAAAGGAAGAGTTACGATTAGCCGATTATATTCCAGACTTTGTTGATCTGGAAGATGACTACGATTACACACAGCCAGCCGCTGCAAAAGATGAAGATGCGCCAGAAATTCCAGCGCTAAGTATCGAAGATGTTCAGGTTCGTATTGATGAAATCATCAAAAAATACGAAGTCTGCCTTAAGACTATCGAGAAAGAGGGCTATTCATCAGAAAAAACGCAAAAAGAGTTTGATGAGTTGGGGCTGCTATTTATGGCGCTTAAATTCACACCGCGTTTCTTTGCATTATTGTTGGGTGTGATTAGGCAAAATGTTGAGCTTGTTAGAGCGCAAGAAAAAACGATTATTGATATTTGTGTTAAACAAGCAAAAATGCCGCGCAAGCTATTTATTGCAGGCTTTGTGAAGAATGAAAGTAATTTAACTTGGCTTGAGGAGCATCTAAAAACAGATGAGCCTTTTGTTGAGGTTATAAAAGAAAACTTTCATGAAATTAAGAAAGCACAAGTCAGGCTGTCTAACGTAGAAAACGAAAGCAATTTAGTCACATCAGAAATCAAAGACATTAACCGCCGCTTATCGATTGGTGAAGCGAAAATGCGTCGGGCCAAAAAAGAAATGGTTGAAGCCAACTTACGTTTGGTGATCTCTATTGCTAAAAAATACACAAACCGAGGCCTGCAATTCTTAGACCTTATTCAAGAAGGTAATATTGGTTTAATGAAGGCGGTTGATAAGTTTGAATATCGTCGTGGTTATAAGTTCTCTACCTATGCAACAT
>OJDD01000463.1_pt1 | contig 11406 bp, 13 predicted proteins | sample 1592591 | NCBI WGS metagenome assembly OJDD01 (sample SAMN05416809, study PRJEB24817) | seawater metagenome | isolation source: Sea water | place: Canada:Atlantic | collected 2013-07 | reverse complement strand
ACGAGATAGCGTAGCGTCTCGTGGGCTCGGAGATGTGTATAAGAGACAGCCTTCGGACTGGCGCGTGAAGAGCTGCGCGATGATTTATTGAAATACTTAAAGTCAGAAATGGCTGAGCAGAGTACTCCGACAACGACCCGCCGAGAAACAAACGCGCCCTCTATAAAGAGTAGGTTTTAATTTGGCAACTATGTCGGAAACGATATTTTGACAACTTAAATTTAAATTTAAATTTGATGCGGGCAAACCTAGCTAAAACAGGCAGCTTTCAAATGCGCACAAAGCTGCCTGGGTACGGTTTTTAACTTCAAGCTTCCGATAAAGAGATTTCATATGGAACTTAACCGTAGGGACACTGATTGATAGCCGGCTCGCAATTACCTTATTGGATTGTCCTAGACAAAGCCCTTCCAGCATTTCTATCTCACGCGGCGTCAACATGTTCAAACGGGTTCTAACCAGCGAAAAGGTATCATTCACTCCATTATGTATATTAGGCTCAAGTTCCTCTGATGCCATATCTATCAGGCTTCGATAAAGGATGGCACTAGACATCTCATATGAAACTGATCCTATCGCTCCGTGAGCTTGAACGCGCTTCAAAAGTGCATCACTACTCTTCTCCAACAACACTACTACGCGTTGCCCTCCACACATGTTAGAGATCTTCCGTAAATTAGCAAAGTCATTCACCACAGAGAAACCTGAAGATGTACATCCCAATAAGACGAGATCGAAACTGTTATCCTTCTGAATTAAGCTATATGCCTCATTGGGGTGACCAGTCGTTATGACATCCACTGTTCCATTAACGCCCATGATCATTGCGATTGCGTCTCTTGTAAGACGGCTCTCGTGAACAAATAATAGGCGCATATCATCCTCCATTCAAAGCCATGCTATAGCTTAATGTTGACGATAATTTGTCCTTTGAACTGATTGATCTCTATTAGCGAAATTTCTTGCAGTACCTTTGACCTGCCCTCCCCCGGGGCTTTCACGTTCATAACGAGAGACTTCGGGCCGCACTTACCGATTCTGATCGTCGACTTGGGCAAGAACGCCGGGTGTGGATGCATTCATTCCCTGGCTCCTCTCTGAGTTATCCGATGAACGTTTACGTATGATCGTCTACGGATCGGCATCGACAAGTCGGCAGGCTCGATGCTGTGAGGTGCCATGACCCCAGTTTGCAATCAGTACTACCTCTCGCCTGATATTCGTCAGACATTGCGCTCGAACCAATGCTGCATCAATGGTTCACCATCAGGTCAGTCCGGTAAGCTATTTTTGCAAGACAATGTCCAAGTTACCGCTATTCAGCAGGCGTTAGGGCATTGCATTCTCATGGCCATCCGATTGCAGGCGTCGGACACTCGCATATCGCCGTTGTTCGTTTTGAAATTCAGAATGTCCTCGGTTCAGGCCTTGCTTGGGGCACACCTGCGAGGTAGTCATTTTTGGTTTGCTTTTGCTTGATCATACGATGAAATGGCCCTTTCGCATCTGTTTGCTCTTTCAAGAGGCCAAACAAACTCTACATCACAACAAGTGAGGTTTCTGAGGCAGGTCAAACCGGTTACACTCGCACGAACCTATCCTCCTTCGGTGTCGCCTTCAAAAGCCCAGCTTCATATCCTTTTAGGGTTGGTCGTGCCGACCGCATTCCTTTTAAATTATATTGCTCAACTACATCCTCCAACGCACTATTCAGCGCAGGGTCGAAACTTTCTCGAGTTTCCTTACCCGGATGGAAGCTTTCACTCAGAACCCCGTCCCCCAATATAATCTCATGGTTTTCAAATAATAAATGAAAGTACGTTATCTTTTGAGCAGATTCGGAACAGCAAATTGTATCTCCATTCACCAAGTTCTTAGCCGCAACGAAGACTTCATCGGAACCGTAGAGCAACATTGCGTTGGCATCTCGGATAAGGATACGATGCAACGGGGAAACAGACGTGTCCTTTTTCGCACCAAGTGTACCCTTACTGATTTTGATTGGTGCCTCATTAACTGCGACATAGCGCTCTGATCGCCCTACCCAGAGAAGTGCTTTGGGCCCGTTATCCAATGTTTCGACCAAATCACCCGGGGATAATGTATCAATCAGACGGTCGCCTTCTGGGGTAGAAATATAAGTACCCGGAGTGAAACATGGCGTAGTCGTAAGTGTAACAAAGCCAATGTCCGAATTGCCATTCTCATCCTGCACAGTGTAAGTGAATACGTTCTCTGCGGCTTCGATATTCGCTGTTGCAAGAACGATGCCGTTCTCTGATAATTCAATCATTTCTCCGGAGGGGAGAGTGATAGTATCACCTACTACAACAGGCTGTCCGTTGATGTGCGTAATTGTCAACAGCCCACCGCTTGCGCTTTGGTCGTTTGCAAGCACGTCAACGTCGACTTCTTGGCCGATACGAACTGAAATGTCGTCATCACCTGCGACAAGCGCCGTTTGAACAGAGTCACCTGCAATTAACAAATTACTGTCGTAAACACCGTCCCCGCCATCGGCAATGCCGATTTTTATTGTGTTATTGGCTCCGGCATTCACCGGGGCCTTCAGGGTAAGGGTTACTGTGAATCCATCCATCTCAGTGTTGTAGGTATCCTCTGATCTAGCGTTATCTAAATAGAGGTTTTCGTTCGAACCAGTGTTAATATTGTCAATTGAGATATCACCAGTGCCAACCGTCAATTCTGCCTGAACACCGTTCACCCATATACCGACTGCGTCATTAAATCCTGAATTCACATATTCTAAGTATTCCTCTGACGAAAACACAATTTGCATCGTCAAAATACTGCCTTGGGGAAGAAATTCCGCTTCAAAAACTGCAGCGTCATATGTTGCCTGTCCTGAGACAGAACTTAAATCGCTATCGCCACTTGTACCGTGGTTGGTAGACTTCCAATCTAAGGCATTAACATCACCGGTGGCGTTAGTGACATCGGCGGCATTCCCAGTAGATAAGATCACTCCCGTGTCAGAAGGAGTCAGCTCTGGTGAGGTCGAATCCCCATCTGAATAGATGCCCGATGCGCCAGCAGCACCAGTATAGCTCGCGGAAACGACAGTAATACCGTTCCCAAACATTGCTTCCGCCATATCATTGGCAGTAGCGCTTGTGTTTATCGGTAGCTTTGATGCAGTTGGCATACTAAATTCCTTCTGAAACTAGTGGTGTGAATTTTGTAAGGCAGAAAATCGAAGCGAACAAATATGCAAAAGTATAGTTTAGAAACATAATGGATACTCGCAATATCCACTCGTTCCATTAGCTCACCCCTGCAAACTTATAGACATTTCCACATCAGCTAAACGGCCTGCCGAACGACCTTGGTTGCATTGAACATTACTAAGTAAAGCTTAGAATCTAACCGTAGAAGCCCAACCATTTCTACGTAACAGGAAAATCGTTTTGCTAAGAAACAAGATCAATTTCCATCCAGAACGTTGATCCCTTTCCTTCAATAGATCGAAACCCGACATTGCCATCGAGTAGCTCCATCAGTTGCTTTGCGATACTCAACCCGAGACCGCTACTTTTTTTGGGGCCCGTAGTGCCGGGATTGACTTGCTGGAAGGCGTTAAAAATATCGTTCTGTGCTTCCACCGGAATTCCGATACCATTGTCTGACACTTCAACGAGCGCTTTATCACCCAGTCGCCTTAGCCTGACCTCAACCACATCTCCGGACTGAGTAAATTTTGCAGCGTTAGAAAGAAAATTATTTAAAACTTGAGATACACGCGAAGCGTCCGTATTTGCCAAAGTTTCGCCAGGCGGAATAAACACATCGTAACTCACCCCCCGTGAGACAGCGTAGGGTTGGCAACTTTCCACGGTGTCTCTAACAACTTGATTAAGGTCAATAGTCACTTTGTTAATAGAAACTTTTCCTTCGCTCAACGCTTGAGCATCCAAGATATCGTTTACAAGCGTGAGAAGGCGATCACCATTTCGCCGCGCAACATCTAGTAATTGGTGAACCGTTTTGTCGTCAATTATCGTGTCGACTTTAGCTTGGAGTAGCGCTAGGCCACCAATAATGGACGTGAGTGGCGTGCGTAATTCGTGACTCACTACGCTCATGAAATTCGACTTCATGCGTGATACAGAATTCGCTTCCTCTACAAGTATTTCCATTTCGCGCTCCCTCTTGCCAGATAGCCGCAACTCGACCATTAACAAAGATATAAAGATACCGAATATAGCTAGAATAGTCACGCCGAGGTAAGCGATCGTGTGCGAAAGAGAGAGCAAGCCACTTCGAAAGTCTGACAGGGAACTGGTTTTCGCTTGTGCTAAGTCTAATAAAAAGTTCCTAAGAGAAAAATCATAACCTTCGAGCTGATGCACTATCATCTCGGCTTTTCTCCTTCTCACTACATCGGACATGTCTTGAGTAGAAAATTCTAATATATGGCTTTCTAGTTCTTGAAACCTGCGATCAAGTGCATGAAGCACGCTTTTATCAACATCAAATTGTTCGACTATTTTTGCTAGTTTACCTTGTTGGAGGACATAAATCCGGCTCCACGCGATGTTAAACCGCAAAGCGACATCGCTCGTAGGCTTTATCCCCAACGCGGCATGGCTAAGCTCTCTCTCAAGACGAAGCATTTCAAACTGGAGTTGAGATCCTACCCATAGGGGGTCGCTTTGTTCTGCAGTTTGAATATTTTCAACCCTTTCACTAAGGTTCAGAATTACGCCAATTCCGAAAGCAACCGCTCCCACAAATAGTGCAAGAAGAGTGGATCGGATTAATTTTGCTCTTCTCACTCGACAGAAATCTCTTTGAGCTGCCAAACCAAGCGATCATTATATAAGTCGTTGCGAAGCTCCGGATTTTCATCCATAGGATATATTACCCAGACTGGCCCCTTTTCACGCACCGGCATTGTTTTGCCTTCTCGTAGAATTGCCAATATAACGTCATAATCGAAGGCGTCCGATGCAGGCACCGTTGATGTGAAATCGTTTAGAGCAATCATATTCAGTTTAGCATCCCGACCTATTCCGGATGCCTCTAAAACTGAACGCAGCAGTGGGCCTTGGAACGACGTCGGTTGGTCAACGTAATCGTTTGCTGTAAGCAACACTACTTGAGGAAGCGAGCTCAGCTCCTCGTGTGTAAATTTGGTAGACGCTTCCTGGTTTGTAACTGTCAGAATAACTTGAGAAAGAGCTAAATTAGGCATCATTGATAGGTAAGCAGCGATCGTAGCGCCAAAAACTTTGTAGTTAAGCATAAATATCTCCTTCTACTCGGTTAGTCGGAATTATCTTTGTCGAAAAATAGGGCAAATTTGCGGCGCTTAACCAGTTTCGCCTTGCATGTATGTCATATTTTGCGCTCTTCTGGGAAAAGCTAGCTTGGTTCTGCACGTTCAGACGCATAGAACTAAGCCCGCTTTGTCGTTCTCTGCGCGCTGGAAATCACTGCGATAGGGTAATCGCCCCTAAAATTACTGGTGTTCAAAAGTAAAATTTCTCGGCAAGATGGTCTTTCGGCTATGATTTGCAAAAATTATTACCCGAGGCCGACATGGCTGTTTCTCAGGAAGCAACGCACTTTTTCGCGGGCCAAAAGTCATGAGGTTTATGTTCAATGAAGAACACGTGGGGGCGTTCGATACGGCTTGTCTTTTCTAGGAGATGAACTTTAGCCCACGCGGGTTGCGGGCGTTCCGCAGCGGACCTGACAGCCGTAGGCAGCGATCTTATAAGGTCACGTTCGCACACATCAACGATCAATCTCAGCTTAACCTTTGCTTTTATGGCAGACCTCGCATGACTGAGGGGTCGAAAGAAATTGGCCTGGATATCGGTCACAGCCGTGGCGGCCGATTGATGCACCTGAACTTCATATCCAGTAAACATCACGGTTTGCGCCAATTCCCGACGTGTGCCGGGGGAGGTTCAGCTGGTAGCAGGATGCAGGACCCGTTCCAGCCAAATCTTTGCATTCGCAGAGATGTTTGTGCTTGATTGCTCTAGGAGCGGACGGAGCTGGATTACAATGGCCGTATCACTGCAGGCTAAGTTCGACTTAAGCCAATCATGCACAGTATTTGGATCTATATCGAGTTCTAACCCCCATAGGTGCTCGCCGATCCTGACAGCGTCTAATTTTTCCATCATCGCGTCTAGGTCTCTCGAAATTCTCAAATGCTTAACGTCAAAACTCACAAGGAAAGCGGCCAACCCGATACCTCCTGCCTATAAAAATGCAGTTACAGCAGCAGTGAACGGCTTTTGTGGAACTAATGGAAGCAAAACTTTCTCAGGACATGACTTCCCCAAAGTTCAACATGACCCTGACGATCTACGATGCATACCAACCGGACTAAGTGAGTGTGCTAACGCTCTTGCAAATTCACTTAATTTCAGATCCAAGCTCAATCGGGTCGAACGGCTTTACAATCACTTCGAGCGCCCCAGCATCTAGAAATGCTTCGTTTTGATTCCCATCAACTCTAGCAGTGACAAAAATAGCAGATATTTCTGCATATCCCTCAATCTGCTTAGTTGCTTTTAACGTATCTATGCCGCTTATGTTTGGCATCATCATATCGAGCAATACAAGGTCCGGACCAAATACCTCCACCGCCTGTATAGCTTCACTCCCAGAGGCAAAGCTCATGAGCTCGAGATCGCCCGCTACGTCCAAAGAAAGCCCAACCAACTCACGTATGTCGTCGTCATCCTCGACGTGGATCACCTTAATCATTGCAGCCCCCCTGAACTCCCGAGGTTCGGATACCATTGCCAGTTTTAGAGACGGTTGTCGGCCTGTCACATAAATTCGTCCAGCGGCGTTGTTGGCACACGACAGAGTTAGGTCGCGCGTGTGATACTGAAGCTCGATTACATGATATGTCCCACATTGCTTGGTTAGTCATTGATACGGCAATGAACCTAATAACTAATGTGAAACGTGACTTAGCTTCGCTGCATCCCGCAAATACATTGCTAGCAAATAGGCAGGTTGCTGCGAGGCGCTCTATTGAGCGGGAGCGTCTATCTGGCCCCATGGAAATCAGGTAGATAATAGCCATGATCCAACTTGCGCCTAAATGGGAATTCGTGTCAGACAACGTCATGGGCGGTGTATCGAGCGGTTCCGTCGCAGAAGAATTCGTTGGCGGCCACCACGCCACAGTTCTTCGCGGCACACTCTCGCTTGAGAACAACGGTGGCTTTATCCAGATGGCGCTTGACCTTCACGAAGGTGGTGCAGATGTGGACGTGAGCGCATGGGACGGCATTGAGATGGACGTATACGGTGATGGTGGCACCTACGATGTCCGGCTTCGCACGGCTCAACTAACCAGACCTTGGCAATCTTTTCGGGCCGATTTTGTGGGCGAACCACACTGGCGAAAGATCAAAACTCCTTTTTCTTCACTGGTATCGCATCGGGTTGACGCAGCCTTCGACCCAACTTGCCTTAGACGGATTGGAATACTGGCTATAGGACGCGAACGAGATGCCTGTATTGCAGTATCAAACATCGGGTTTTACTCGGCGAACTAAGCAAAGTTTCTGGGTGCCGCTCTACAGTACGAAAATCGTATTCCAGCGCGCCGCATTACACATCTGTTTTGTTTGAGTTTCCGGCGAGATGCTGGCACGACGTCTTATCAACATTGGTGTACATCTTGGCCTCAAACACGACGCTCATCATCAGATCCAGCCTTCGACGGTGCAAGAACAGCCGAACAGTTTGGACTGTATTGCCTCCCCTATCTCACCACCGGCAGGTCTTCCATTCGCGTGGTATAGCGCGGGCTTCGATGATCTGCGCGCAATCGCCACATCTGGTTCTTACCTTCGCTGGCAAGGACCACCGTCTTCTTCCCGAACCTATCGTTCACGTCATCCAAAGCCTTCATCAATGCGCGTGATTTCGGTCGCGCTTGATCGAAGAGCGTTTGAGGACGATCTTCGAACCGCACCAGGTCATTCAGCATGATACCAGCCTTTGTGAAGCCAAAGTTTCTGGCGTCCGACTTTGGCCATCCGGCTTCCGCACAGCGTCGTGCGGCTTCAACAAGGTCGAAGGTATCCGACGACATCGGGGTCATTCGAGTTGTTCTGGATGCTGTATACTGAGGACGATCTGGCCGGTGCTTATTGGTGTGGAAAAACACAGTCAGCGTACCAGCGACCAAGCCGTGCTGGCGTAGCTTTTCAGCGCCCCGTGATGCGTGCGCGGTGATCGCCTGGAACAGCGTGTCGAAGTCTGCCATCGGAGTGCCTGCTGACCGTGTTACAGCCATTCCTTTGCGCTGTGGCTCTACGTCTTCAAATGCGAGACAGGCCTCACCCTGTAGCTCCAATACGATCCTCTCCAGCACTACAGTGCCGACAGCCCTTGCTTGCCTGATTGGCAGATCACGAAGATCGGCTGCCGTGTGTACACCCAGAGCCCTCAGCTTGTCGGTGGTCTTTCGACCAACGCCCCAGATGTCCCCGACTGGCACGCGTGGCAGCAGCCAGCTTGCAAGACTCTCGTCCATCATATCCAAAACCCCAGCAAAGATTGGGTTCTTCTTGGCGATATCGTTCGCACATTTCGCAAGCGTCTTGGTGGGGGCGATGCCGATGCGTACTGGCACCCCTACTCGTCTCAAGACCGCTGCACGCAGCGCTATGGCATGTGCAGTATGATCCTTGAACCCGACAAAGTCGAGGAAGCACTCATCGATGGAATAGATCTCGACGTTTGGCGTAAAGTCTTCGTAGACCTCAACCACCCGACGAGAGATGTCGCCATAGAGTGTGTAGTTCGAGCTGAAGACGCGGATACCATGGGCATCAACCTTATCGCGGATGTGATGCAGCGGAGTGCCCATCTTGATCCCCAAGGCCTTGGCTTCGTCGCTGCGCGCTATGGCGCAACCATCGTTGTTGGATAGTACGATCACCGGGACGTTCTTGAGGGTCGGATCGAATATCCTCTCGGCGCTCACATAGAAGTTCGCACTGTCGCTGATGGCTACAGGCGGCTTCATGCCAAGTCGTAACGCCGGACAACACCTGCGATAACGCCCCAGATTTCGCTATCTTCTGTCAGTTCGACGTCCGGGAACTGTTCCTGGCTATTCGCGGGCGCGAGGTAGTATCTGTCGCCACGCTTACGCAGGATCTTTGCCGTCACAGCACCGTCTACCACGGCCAGCACGGCTCTCCCGATGCGACGCTTTCCTGCACGGTCTACGGCGATGATATCACCATCACGTATCCCTGCGTCCCAGAGGCAGTCCCCTTCTACGCGCCACCAAAATGTGGATGAAGGATGTCTAACGACCCAGGCCATAGGGTCGATCTCATCTTCGAGATCGTCTCCAGCTGGCGAAGGAAAACCTGCGCTGACTGGTGTGCTGACAATTCGAACAGATTGGGAAGGCATGTAGACGGGTTCATCAACTGGGTAAACTGGCATGGGAATCCTAACTGTTCGCTATTTGTTCTCAATCTGCGATTCACCCGCCCGATGTCAAGTTTGGTTTGTGCGATGCGGACTGGAGGCTGGCATCAGATCGAACCGAGGTTGTGAACTCGACGATGGAGAATAGCACCCTGAGCCCCTGCCGTGCTTACAGAAGGTGAAGAGTGCCTCACTGCAAGGGTACCGAATGAAGCATATCGTCAGTGTCTAACTTCAAAACGCTGCGCCAGAGCGGGCTTTTATACACGTGGACAGCGCGCATTTCCGAGCCTTGGTCTTGGGTCGACATCAGCAGTCCGGCCCATTCAAGCGGTCGTAAAACGCAGGCGTTGAACGCGTATGTGTCCCGCCGGGCAGCATTGCGGTCACTCTCCGGTTCGCCATAGAACTTTTGGTATAGGGCAACATCGCTGATAGCGTGATCGGCCTCTACGTTGATCACATTCATCCAAACATCCCAATTCCCGAAGGGTTGGTCATCAAAGCGCGCATAAGAGGTGTGATCTATCTGGTGTATGAAATACGGAATCAATTCGGCGAACAAGCGCCCAGGGGATTGGGCCAACTCTTTACCACGCTTGGTGAGCCGGAACTCGTCTTTGAAGTGGCGACCAAGGCGTAATTCAATCAGCAGGAAGTGCAGCACTTCGAGCGGCACGAAGTCGGCTTCATTGACCACCTTATGATAGCTGAACACCTCATCCGCACCTTCTCCTGGCCAGTCAAAATTCTGTACGGCCCAATGAACGAAGGTACGCTTGAACGCCTTGTTTTTGGTGATCCCCATCGATCCGTGTTCCTGCGTATATTTTAAGGTCAGAAGAGCTGCCCGTAGCAGCGGTGACTGTAAAAGGTCGGGATGGTCGTCAGCGAGGGTTTGGTATTCGATCATACGTGAAAGGTGTCACACACCGAACCGCAGCGCCATGATATTCGCGGTAGCCGAATGCATAGGGAGCAATACAAGACGGATTCAATAGTAGCGAAACGTAGTTGTGTACGCCCCAGTAGTTCGCGGCATGCAGAACGGAGTTTATTGCTTCTGTCAAAACACCGAAAGAAACATTTAGCCTTAAACTTCGATATACGAGATGGGCGGAAACCGGTCATTCGCTGCATCTTGAACCTATGTCAGCTTTAACCGATTAGAAGCCGGTGTTTTCTGCTGCCTACTAATCATGGTTGTGGTAACCGTCAGTGATGCAACAGGAGCAAGCGGTTTGAGTTTGGATGGTTTTTTGACGTTCTGTGGGTTGTTAATCGCAGGCTACGCAATTCTCGATCCAGTTGCACGTTTAAGGTTACGGATTGATGCAACAATTCAGGTGACCCTAATTGGTATCGCGCTTTTCGTAATCCTACCGTTTGAGTTCATTTTACCGATTCTCAGTGCGCTTCCAGAAACGTATGTGATCTGGTTTGTTGAACTTGGGTTTGGACAGCCTTCAAACCTCCTCTCAAATTCTCATGTCGCGTTTTTAGCCATTTTTACGTGGGCTATTGCCGCCAGCATGTGTATCTGTTTCAGTCGCCCTCGTTCTGGAAAACTAAGTCGCTTACTACCTTTGGCTGAAAGGCTCCATGATGAAGGCCGTTACTTAGAATTGCTTGAACTTGTTGAACCATACCTTGACGTCTTAAGAAAAAGCGCTCTACGAGAAGCGAGTTCTTTAAGAAGATATGACTGGTTGGCCTACGCAAGCCAGAAAAGAAGTCCGGCAGGCGAATTTCTGAACAACGATAAATGGAAAAGCCCATTTTGGTGCCGGTGGTGTTTTGTAGTTCTCCGTGAACTACATCCCTCGTTTCAAGCACAAACCCACGCAGCGCGGCTGATTACGGACATGATTGCTAAAAGCAAAGGTGTTCGAGAAGAATTATGAATCGCCCCGGTTTTACCGGAGACCTGTAGCTTCATTTTACGCGACCATATCG
>OJDD01000459.1_pt1 | contig 11423 bp, 8 predicted proteins | sample 1592591 | NCBI WGS metagenome assembly OJDD01 (sample SAMN05416809, study PRJEB24817) | seawater metagenome | isolation source: Sea water | place: Canada:Atlantic | collected 2013-07 | reverse complement strand
CAGATGTGCAGCCTCGGCCATTTCCGCAGCATCCACCTCAAGTGTATTGTCCTTGCCAGCCCGCAGTTCGGCGATGCGGACTGTGTTGATGTCAAAGCCGACGACTTTGCGCTTCTTGCCAAATTCGACCGCCAAAGGCAGGCCAACATACCCCAAGCCGATCACAGCGATGGGGGCATCATTCAAGATCGGCATTGCAAACTCCTCGTCCAAAAAACTACTTGGCGTAATAGTCGCGGAACCAAGCTACAAATTCCCGAATACCATCCTTGATATCGGTCTGTGGTTTGTAACCCGTGAGGGTCTTCAGCAGTTCCGCATTCGCCCAAGTGGCGGGCACATCGCCCATCTGCATGGGCATGTAGTTACGAATTGCCTTTTGACCAAGCTCTTCCTCGATCGCCTCTACGAAATCAAGCAGGCGCACTTTGTCGGAATTGCCGATGTTCACGATGCGGAACGGTGCCACGGGGGAGAGGCTGTCGCCCTCGGGCACCTCGCTGTTATTCGGGCGAATTGGGGGCGTGTCGATCAACAGGCGGATGCCGCGCACCAGATCGGTGACATATGTAAAATCGCGGTGCATGTCGCCGTGGTTGTAGATATCGATGGGGCGCCCATCGAGTATCGCGTCGACGAATTTGAAGAGCGCCAAGTCCGGGCGCCCGTAGGGACCGTAGACGGTGAAGAAGCGGAACATCGTTGTCGGCAGATCCCATAGATGCGCGTAAGAATGCGCCATCGCCTCATTCGCTTTCTTTGTAGCGGCATAGAAGGTGAGGGCGGTGTCGGCCTTATCCGTCTCGGCAAAAGGCATGTCTTCGTTGGCCCCGTAGACCGAAGAAGTTGAGGCCATGAGCAGGTGCTCAACCTTTAAGCGTCGTGCGGCCTCCATCACGTTAAACGTGCCAACAATGTTACTGTCGAGATAGGCGCGCGGGTTTTCCAGAGAATAGCGAACGCCCGCCTGACCCGCGAGGTGGACAATCACATCGGGCGCGAAATCAACCGTGACTTGTGAGATCAGCGCATCGTCCTCAAGCATTCCTTCGGTCATAGAAAAATGCGGGTTTTGCAGCAACATCTGATGCCGACGCTGCTTTAATTTGACGTCATAGTAGTCGGTCATGCCGTCAAACCCGTGAACGCGGAACCCTTCGTCGAGTAGGAGTTGTGCGAGGTGGAAACCGATGAAGCCGGCAGTGCCGGTGATGAAGACTTTTCTCAAGGGAAGGTCCAATACGATAAATGTTGTTTCGCGCGCGAAACATTATGGGATTTATGGCTATCTCAACGAACGATTTAGGTTACTCAGATAGACACCGTATTCGTTTTTTTCAAATAGTTTGGCTTGTTCTTCCAATGCCGCGGCGCTGATCCAACCCTGATCGAATGCAATTTCTTCAGGACTTCCAGTCTGCAACCCCTGACGTGTCTCCAACGTCCGTACAAAGTTCCCCGCATCCAGCAGACTCCCATGCGTCCCCGTATCAAGCCAAGCATACCCTCGCCCCATACGCTGCACATTCAGCGATCCGTCGTGCAAATACGTTTCAAGCAGCGTCGTGATCTCCAGCTCTCCTCGCGCCGATGGCTTGACTGTCTTGGCGCGCTCGGATGCGGTGTTGTCCAGAAAATACAGCCCTGTGACCGCATAGTTCGACGGTGGCACTTTGGGCTTCTCAATAATTTGCCGCGCTTGGCCATTCTCGTCGAAATCCACCACGCCATAACGTTCTGGATCGGAGACGCGGTAGCCGAAGACAGTGCCTCCGGTGGTTTGAGCGTCGGCTGAGGCGAGGATCTCGGGTAGGCCATGACCGAAGAATATGTTGTCCCCAAGGACCATCGCGGACGGCGCGCCGTCGAGGAAGTCTTCCGCCAGAATGTAGGCCTGAGCCAGTCCATCGGGGCTGGGCTGCGTGACATAGCTCAGCGAAATGCCCCACTGGCTGCCGTCACCAAGTGCGCGTTTGAACTGGTCTGCGTCCTGAGGTGTAGTGATGATCAGGATGTCGCGGATACCGCCCAGCATCAGGACGCTTAAAGGATAGTAAATCATCGGCTTGTCATAGATCGGCAGCAGCTGTTTCGATACGGCGATTGTGATCGGATAAAGCCGCGTGCCGGAGCCGCCGGCGAGGATAATTCCTTTGCGTTTAGGCGTCTGGGTCATGGAAAATCAGTCCTTGGGAAAATCAAGTTGGGTCAAAATATGGGTGAGGCTCTCGCGCCAATCGGGGCGGGAAATGCCAAAGGCGGCCTCGGTCGTTGAGCAATCCAGTCTGGAGTTCAGCGGGCGTTTTGCGGGGGTAGGGTAGTCGGACGACGGGATATCAGTGACAGCGCAGGGGATCTTGGCGGCGTCGAAAATTACGCGGGCGAAATCCGCCCAGCTCGTGTCGGGCGCGCCCGAGAAATGGTATATGCCGGATTTTTCAGGCTCAGACACGAGAGTTTTAGCGATCTTTATACAGGCCAGTGCGATCTCAGCAGCGCCGGTTGGGCCGCCAATCTGGTCGGCGACGATGGTTAATAACTCGCGTTCCGCCCCAAGGCGCAGCATGGTTTTGACAAAGTTATTACCATGGGCCGACACAACCCAAGAGGTGCGCAACACGGCGTAGCGCCCGCCCGTCTTTACAATTGCGACCTCTCCGTCACGTTTGGTGCGGCCATAGACGCTTTGCGGATCGGTCGGGTCGGCGGGCACCCAAGGCGTGTCAGCTGCGCCGGAAAACGCATAATCGGTCGAGATAGAGATCAAAGGAATGTCGCGCGCGGCGCAGGCTTGCGCCATGGCGACGGGGGCATCGGAGTTGATGATCTGCGCCGTTTTCACATCGCTTTCAGCCTTATCCACGGCGGTATAGGCGGCAGCGTTAATCACGGCATCAGGCGCGTGAGCATTTATCGCTGCGGCGCAGGTTGCGGGGGCGGTCAAGTCCGCCTCGGAGCGGGAAAGCGCTGTGATCTGGACGTCATCGCCGTCCAGCGCGCGCAGTTCCGTGGCGACCTGACCGCTGTGACCGAAGACGAGGATCTTCATGCCTTACCCAATCGCTCGCCAACGCCCTGACGGTTTTGCAGCGCGCGCCACCAATCCTTATTCTCGAGGTACCAATCCACGGTGCACGCCAGCCCTTCTTCCACCGTGACCGAGGGCCGCCAGCCAAGCTCTGTCCGGATACGTGCCGGATCAATGGCATAGCGTTGATCATGGCCGGGGCGGTCGGCGACGAAGGTGATCAGATCGGCATGGGGCGCGCCTTCGGGGTGGCGGTCGTCCAGCAGGGCACAGATCATTTTGACCAGTTCAAGATTGCTGACCTCATTCTCGCCCCCAATGTTATAGCTGCGGCCCAATTTGCCTCTGGTAAGCACGGTAAGCAGCGCATCGGCGTGGTCTTCGACAAACAGCCAGTCGCGCACATTGGCACCATCGCCGTAGACCGGAATAGGCTCTCCCAAGAGCGCTTTGAGAATGACCACGGGCACCAGTTTTTCGGGGAAGTGGTAAGGCCCGTAATTGTTGCTGCAATTTGTCAATACTATCGGCAGGCCATAGGTTTCTCCCCAGGCGCGCACCAGATGATCGGCGGCGGCCTTCGAGGCAGAGTAGGGGCTGCGCGGGTCATAAGGTGTATCTTCGGTGAACTGCCCCGTCGGGCCGAGAGAGCCATATACTTCGTCTGTTGAAATATGGTGAAAGCGGAAGCCTTCGGGCTTGCCAGCGTCTTGCCAATAGGCACGAGCGGCCTCCAACAGCGTATAGGTGCCGGTAATATTGGTTTGTATAAATGCTCCCGGCCCGTCGATGGAGCGATCCACATGACTCTCGGCCGCCAGATGCATCACCGCATCGGGCCCATGTGTTGCGAAGATCCTGTCCAGCGCCTCCCGATCACAAATATCCGCCTGCTCTAACGCGTAAAGCGGGCTGTTCGCCACGCTCGCAACATTCTCAAGACAGGCCGCATAGGTCAACGCATCAAGGTTCACCACGCTATGCCCCCGCGCAATTGCCAGCCGCACCAATGCCGAGCCAATAAATCCCGCGCCGCCAGTCACCAATAGCTTCATCTATAAGCCTCAAACGTGAATGGACTGTTAAGATCAGCGAAGGCAGGCGCGTTTGCGTCCTTTTCCGACAAAACCGGAGTCACATCCTCTAAACCCCAGTTAATTCCGATCTGAGGATCATCCCAAGCAACGGCACCTTCGGTCTCTTGCGAATAATAATCCGAACATTTGTAGATAATTTCAGTCTCAGGCGCGCGCGTCGCAAACCCATGCGCGAAGCCCGCTGGTACCAACAACTGTTTGCCGTTCTCAAAACTTAAGTCGGTGCCAAACCACTGCCCGTAGGTCGGAGAACCCTTACGAATATCAACCGCCACGTCAAAAAGAGCGCCACGCCCGCAGCGCACCAACTTGTCCTGCGCATGGGGCGGAGCCTGAAAGTGCAGCCCGCGAATGGTGCCTTGGGTAATTGACAGAGAGTGATTGTCTTGGACGAATCGCGTGGCGATTCCGAGCTCGGCGAAAGTCTTGGAGCTGTAGCTTTCGGAGAAAAACCCACGGTGATCGCCGAAGCGGGCGGGGGTAATGACGATGACGCCGGGGAGCGGGCTTCGCTCGAATTTGAAATGTGAGCCTGCGGTGGAGTTCATTTTCTAGTTTGTCCTTTTACTCCAATTGGTGTTAAATTTTCGGCTTAGTCGCTCCGATTTTAAGGGTACCTGACAGCTACATTACGACGGCAGAATTACGGAGGAGATTCCCGTGGAGAAGACGTGATCCAATGAACAACACATTGGAGTGCTTGTAGACCCCATATGATTATCAGCATTGTCATGCCCGGCAAGTAGATGAACTAACTATTTCCCATGTTGGGACCAATGTTTTGAATCGGGCCCCATAAACCTTTATACAACGACCATTCAGTTTGGGTTTAGCGTTGTAGTGTTGTCACTCAGGGGCAGAACCCCAGCCCCCTTTAGCTTGGTTATCCCTAACTCAAATCCATTGATTTTGTGATCACAACGCAGGAACTCAACTTTGGTATCTCCGCGAATATATCGACCTTGCAGCGGAAGTCTTAGCCTCTTTGGTCGAAATTCCGTCGTTTCCTATTCAAATCGGCTCAAATAATGGAAAATATTGTTGAAAATCAATGATGTAACGCTGTAACAGGTGCGTTGTGGGTTTTGTTACACACTTAAGTACATGATATCATTGGTAAATATATATAATGATGTCTGTAACAGAAATATAGAAAGAGTGTACATAGGAGTCAGACATATCTCCTTATGTCGTTGTCTCTATATAAAGACATATATTTCTGTTACGCGTTACGCTCCCTAAGTCATTTATATTGTTAAATATGCTTGTAACAGAGGTGCTATTATGGCGATTTTTGGAAAATCCATCGAAATTATATCAATATTTCAACAGGTTATTCTTATCAGAGGGCGTAGCGCGAGTTTTGGCCGAATTTAGCTGGAGGTGCTACCTATCCAACTTGACGATGCGTGCCTACTGCGGTGGCAGGTCAACATGGTAGGTTAAGCCCGATGTATGTTTGCCAGCGATAATGCTGTACTTTGTTCGGTTATCCACAGTTATCGACGGCTGACGTATATGTGGTTTCATGTTGATGGCTTAAAGTGATGGGTAGAACAGGAGCCCCTCATGCACACGACCTTCAAACACGTGGTACATCACGTGAACGCAAATCCAGCTATTTATGTCGGCCATGCGCTGTGGTCTCGGGTAATGCCATCTAGTGAACGGATGAGGGTCTCTAATATGTTGTTGGACGTGCGCGATCCTTTGTTTGCGTTCGGGTCTGACGTTCTGGATTATTACCGCGCGCCGCAGGGCCCACAGGTTAGCCGTGGCATGGCAAGTGGCCACCGGTTAATCAAGTCCATTGAGGCGACCACTGCGCAATTTGCTACCCTGAATACTCGCAGCCTCAACGACCCGCGACATTTCTGGACGCGGCGCGCGATTTCACGGGGTGCAAATCTTAAGATGCCGGAAGAGGCGCAGATGTCCAAGCGACTTGCGATCCTCGATATGCCAAGCGCGCGGTTGATCATGATGTCGTTGCTGATGGCTGCCGACAAGTATTCCAAAAAGCTCATCGGGCTTATGTCGTTCGACGAACCCTATGCCTTGTTTCAGAGCTTTCCGCGCGCGCACCGGGTTTTCGGGTGGGTTTTTCCGGCACTGGCAAACACAGGCGTCGATCTCACCCGGTTTTTTTGATGACATGTCCAAGCTTAAGCCCGCGCAGAAGTTTCCGGTAAAGCATGCCTCTGCTCGTGCAGTGCCCGCGCTGAAGCTGGCATCTTAGCTTGGCGGGCGGGTACGTTGACTATCCTGCAAGAGGCCTTGTAGACGCTCCGAGGGCAGCTGCCGTACAGTCAGCAGAGCCTCTGCCAGTTTGATGACGATAGGGCGCTGCATTTCGATGATCTCGGCGGCTCTGATGTGCGCTGCTTGAAGCAAAGGCTCAATCTTGTCGGTCGCACTGGCGGGCAGGGCGGGGGTGCCGCATATATGAGCTGATCGCCAAGACCCCATTCGAACAGCATGCGGCCCATCAACTGGATTGCCATATCAAGGTCAGAACCTTTCCCAAGCCCGGCCCCGTTTGAGCTCTCACTCAAAAGAAACTCTTCCGCAGCTCGGCCGCCCAGCAACGCGGCAACGCGGTTTAGGGCGCTCGAACGTGTCTCAATTGGGGTAGATGGTATGTCGATGAACCCGCCTGCCAAGGTGATCGTAGCACGTTCTGCCGGCGGCAGTCCCAGTAGATGTGCCACAACGACGTGGCCAGCGTCATGCACCGCCGCGCGCCATAGTATATCCAGGGTGGGGGAGGGTGCAAGATGTCCCGCGGCAGTGATTACGTGTTGTTGAGGCCAAGGCCCGCATGTCGCGTCTGCGCGGCGAAGAGCAGCACAGCGTTGCGGAGACCACAGCCGCCGCGGCGGCCGTTGCATCGCGCCGCGAATTGCTGCCCGATATCGAAGAGATCAACTCCACCCTGCGCACCGGATCAGAACGGCGCGTGATCCCGAACACGGGTGCAGACACCGGGCGCGATACCCATGTGGACCCGAAACAGCGTAGCGGGTTCAGCCGCGGGTTCGTGCTGATTGTCGCGCTCGCCTCTGTGCTGGTGCTGCTATACGTCTTTTCGCCGCAAATCTCGGAAGCGGTTCCCGCGCTGCGCCCCTATCTTGCGCTTTACGTCGCGCAGGTGGACAGCGCGCGCCAATGGCTGGACGAGATGTTGCAATCAACGCTGCAATGGCTGGATGCACGGGCGTCGCAGTCGGGCAGCTAAAACGGATCGGGCCCGTCCTTTTGGCGGCCCCGTCCTTGCGTCATCAATCCTATTAGAAGCGGTCCAGCAGACGGCGCAGGTAGTCGCGTTCGACCTCTGGCCGCGTCGCCTCGCCCGAGCGGCGGCGGATCTCGTCCAGCAGTTCACGCGCGCGGCCATAGGCGTCGTTATCCAGCGCCAGATCACCCTCTGACCCCTGCGCGCCATTCGCCCCCTGTTCGCGCCCTAAAGGGTCCGTGTTCTCGGCACGGCGATTGCCCTGCGCGGTGCCTTGTCCGGGCTCGGACGCTTGCTGGTCCTGTTCCATCGCCTCGCCCAAGGCGCGCATCCCCTCGCGCAGCGCTTCCATCGCCTGCGACTGGTTATCGATCGCTTCGGCCAGATCGTCGCGGCGCAAAGCCTCTTCGGCACCGTCCATCGCGCGGCCGGCACGGTCCAGCGCATCGCGCGCGGCATCACCTTCGGGGGTGCCGCCACCGGGCAGACGCCCTTCCTGACGGCGCAGCTCATCGCGCAGCGCTTGCTGACGGTCAGCGATCGATCCCTGTCCCTGCCCCGGTTCGCCCTGGCCATTGTTCTGGCCCGGCTGCTGCCCCGGTTGGCCGGGCTGGTTGCCCTCCTGTTGCGGGCCGGGTTGCTGGCCCTGGTCCTGCCCCTGTTGCTGGCCGTCATCGGCATTGGGGTTGAACCTGTCCTGCAAATCGCGGAACGCCTGATCGCTTAGCTCTTGCTGCTCGCGCAGGCTATCGGCCAGCCCCTCCATCGCCTGTTCACCCTCCGATTGCCCACCTTCGCCCGGCTGGCCTTGGGTAACGCGCATGTTTTCCATCATCTCTTGCAGCTCGCGCAGCGCCTGTTCCGCCTCGGCCATGCGGCCCTGCTCCATCAGTTCCTGAATCCGGTCCATCATGCGTTGCAGGTCGTCCTGCGTCATCTGCATGGTCTCGCCCTGCTGGCCTTGCTGCTGGTCGCCGTTTTCGCCTTCTTGCGCCTGCTGGCGTTGCAACTGGCGCATATAGTCGTCGGTGGCGCGGCGCAGCTCTTCCATCAGCTCTGCGATCTCGGCGTCCGAGGCGCCGTTCTTCATCGCCTCTTGCAAACGCTCCTGTGCGCGGCGCATCCGGTCCAGCGCATCGGCCAGCACGCCTTCCTCCAGTTCAATCGCCAGATCCCACAGATCATCCGCGATGTCGGTCTGCACCTCGTCGGACAAACCATAGCGGGCGCGAATTTCGATCCGTTCAATCAGCCGCCGCAAGCGCAGCGCCGCCGTGTCAGAGCGGAATACATCCTCCGGACGATAGGACACCGCCCGCAAGACCTGCGCGAGGGTGTCGGCGTTGCCCTTGGCCCACAGCAGATCACGCCGCTGCTCAATCACCGCCGCCGCCAGCGGATCGAAAAAGCGCCGCCCCGGCAGGATCATTTGCGTCGGTGGGGTGGTCGCCTGCTGCTCTGACGCGTCCAGCACGCTCAGCGTGACCGTGACCGGCAGGTTGGCCCAAGGGTGTTTCGAAAAATCGTCGATCAGGTTTTCTTCGAAATCGCGGCGATCCCCTGCAATGGGCAGCGACAGCGGCACGATCATCTCGGCCCGCGGGTCAGGGTCAATCGCCAGCCCATAGCGGCGGTCCACAGCGGCCAGATCCAGATCGATCCGCGCCTCGCCCGCTTCGACGCCGTAGTCGTCCCGCGCCACAAAGGGCAGTTGCATCTCGCCAAGGGCGGTCACCTCGGGCGGGCCTGCAATCTCGACCTGCGGCTTGGCGTCGGGCAGCATCGTCACGTCCCACGCGCGTCCGTTCGGCCCGTCGATGGCGATCTGTCCACTTTGGCTGACTTTGAAGTCCTGCACGATGGCGGGGGCGCCCCCCTCTGGACGGGTCTGGCCCGAGACGGTCTCGGAAACCGACAGCGCGCCCACTTCGCCATACACGCGCAGGGTGATCAGCGTGCCCGCAGGCAGGTTCAACGGCCCCTCCGCAAGATCAGAGAGATAGAGCGTCGGCTTGCCGGTATAGCGCGGCGGCTCCGCCCAGCCTTCCCAGACCGGACCGGAGGCCAAAGCCCCCCCGCCCGCCGTCAAACCCGCAACCGACCCGATGCGCAGCACCGACCCAAAGACCAGCGCCGTAACGAAAGCCAGCAGCGCGACATAGCGTAGGGCAAAGGGATCACGTTGCGCCATGCGCAAGTCCGCAGGCACCGCCTGCGCAGCGGCGGCACGGGCGGCCATGCGGCGCTGATGCGCCTGCCACACCGCAGCAGAGGCATCATCCCCCGTGCCGATCGCCTGCACATCCATCAGCGCCTGAATCGGGCGTCCGGGCAGGCTGGCGTCAAGGCGCGTCAGCGCCTCTATCCGGCGGGGGATGCGTAAATGGCGCAGCGCATAGACCAGCGCCCCGACAGCGGCCAGCGTCACCGCAACGACAGCGCCCGTCACGACGGACATCGGCACGGTATCGTGCAGCCCCAGCATCAGCACCGCCAGAACAGCCAGCACCAAGGCGATCAGCGGCCAGAACGCCTGCACCAACACCTCGGCCCAGATACCGGCCCAGGTCAGACGCAGGGGCCAACGGATCGACTTGAGACCCTGCTCGGGCGAGTGGTCGTCATCCTTGGCGGTGAAAAACGTCATGCGGGCCCTGCTTTCAAAAGCCGGACACGCAAGGCGCGGTCACAGCCATTCAGGAATGGTATCGCGATTTATCATTTCGTCAAAGGTCGGGCGTCGGCGGATAACCGCAAATTGATCGCCATGGACCAGCACCTCGGGGATCAGCGCACGAGAGTTGTATTCGCTGGCCATCACCGCGCCATAGGCACCGGCACTGCGGAAGGCCACCAGATCGCCCGCCGCCAGCTTTGGCATCATACGCTGCTTGGCAAAGGTATCACCGGATTCGCAGACCGGCCCGACAATGTCATAGGGCTGCTGCTCTGCCCCTGCTTCGGCTTCGACGACGGGGATGATATCGTGATGGGCTTCGTACATGGCGGGACGGATCAGGTCGTTCATCGCACCGTCGATGATCAGGAAATCGCGGCCCTCGCCGGATTTGACATAGATCACCTCGCTCACCATGAGGCCGGCGTTGCCCGCGATCAGGCGGCCCGGCTCGATCTCGATCTCGCAGCGCAGATGGCCAAGCGTCTTTAGCACCATTGCGCCGTAATCCGTGGGCAGCGGCGGGGCGGCATTGCTACGCTCGTAGGGGATTCCCAGCCCGCCGCCCAGATCCAGACGACGGATGGTATGCCCGTCGGCGCGCAGCTGCTCTGTCAGCTCCGCAACCTTCTGGTACGCCAGTTCGAACGGCGTCAGATCGGTCAGCTGGCTGCCGATGTGCACGTCGATGCCCACGACCTCTAGCCCCGGCATCGCGGCGGCCATGCGGTAGACTTCGCGCGCGCGGGCGATGGGGATACCGAATTTATTCTCGGACTTGCCGGTCGCGATCTTTGCATGGGTTTTGGCGTCGACATCGGGGTTCACGCGGATGGTGATCGGCGCGACCTTGTCCATCGACCTTGCGACGGCGTCCAGCACCTCCATCTCGGGTTCGGATTCGACGTTGAACTGCCGGATGCCGCCCTCAAGCGCGAGCCGGATTTCCGAGACGGTCTTGCCCACACCCGAGAACACGATCTTGTCACCCGGTACGCCTGCCGCCTTGGCGCGGAGGTATTCCCCGGCGGACACGACATCCATCCCCGCACCCGCCTGCGCCAGTGTCTTCAGCACCGCTTGGTTCGAATTCGCTTTCATCGCGTAGCAGACCAAATGGTCCATCCCATCGAGCGCATCATCGAACGCCTTGAAGTGACGCAAAAGCGTGGCGGTTGAATAGACGTAAAAAGGCGTGCCGACCGCGGCTGCGATTTCGGAGATGGCGACATCTTCGGCGAACAACGCGCCATCACGGTACAGGAAATGATCCATGTTTTCGGGCTCCTAAGCTTTTCCCGCCGAAAGCTGCCGGCGATATTTTAAAGGCGGCGGACCGCAGGAAAAAAGACAGCGGCGGACCATTGCCTACCCCAATATCTGTCT
>OJDD01000452.1_pt1 | contig 11485 bp, 10 predicted proteins | sample 1592591 | NCBI WGS metagenome assembly OJDD01 (sample SAMN05416809, study PRJEB24817) | seawater metagenome | isolation source: Sea water | place: Canada:Atlantic | collected 2013-07 | reverse complement strand
ATCTACACGTAAGGAGTCGTCGGCAGCGTCAGATGTGTATAAGAGACAGTTGTTGGCCAGCACCTTCAGCACCACCAGCGGCGGGATAGAGACCTCGCCGATGGCCGCACCAAACAGCAGTGCGGCCAGCAGCACCGGCGGGATGATCACCCACCAGTGCCACTGCGGCCTGCGCATCACAGAGCGGTCGATTGCGGTCATTCGGCCAGATCGAAACCGGACAGCGCGTCAGCCATCGTTTCCAGCGCATAGATCGCACGCACGGTCGGGTCCATCGCATGGGCGTCCATGGTGATGATGCGGCCCTCTTTCACCGCGGTCATCTCGCGGGCGACGGGGTCGTTCATCAGGAAGGCGCGCTTTTTCTCGATGTCATCCGCAGGGAAGCGGCGGCGGTCCATTTTGGCGAGCACGATGAAGGTCGGGTCGGATTTCGCCAGAGTCTCCCATCCGACCAGCGGCCATTCCTCGGCCGAGGTCACGACGTTTTCAACGCCAAGCTTGTCCATCATATAGGCGGGCACACCCTGTTGACCTGCCACATAAGGGTCCGCCGCCATCTCGGACGACGAGAACCAGAACAGCGCCGAGGTGCCTTGGGGCAGGTTCAGCGATTTGGCTTTCTCGACCGCCTTTGCCTCGCGCGATTGCAGGTCTGCCAGCAGCGTGGCACCGGCGTCTTGCGCGTTGTAGATACGGGCGAGCTCTTCGATGCTGGTATACAGCTGCTGGGTCGTGAACAGTTCAGATCGCGTGCCGTCCGCGCCGACAGAGTTATCCTTGGCCGCGCAATCGGTGGGCATCACATAGGTCGGCACGCCCACCTCGTGAAAGCTGTCGCGGGTGCCGACCATACCTTCGGGGCCGACATGCCATTCATACATCACGGTGACCAGATCGGGGCGTTTGCCCAACACGCTTTCAAAGCTGGGGTCGTTGTCCGCCAGCCGTTCAATCGCATCGTTTGTCTCTTTGAACTCTGGCAAAACGGGGCTGAACCAGACAGAGGTTCCCGCGATCCGGTCCTGCTGGCCCAGCAGATACAGGATCTCTGTCGTGGATTGCCCGATGGTCACAGTGGTCTGGGGGGCCGCGTCAAAGCTGAGCGTATGGCCGCAGTTGTCGATGGTCAGCGGATAGTCTGTCTCTGCGCCAAGCGCGGTGCTGCCCGCAAGGCTCGCAATCAGGGTCAGGCTGGAAAAAACTGGTTTCATATCAAGGGCTCCGGTTGGTCCGATGCCGGGGTCTTTGAATAGAAAGAGAAGGGGCCAGCCAAATGGCGCGCGGGCGCATTTTGGTCTGCGCGTGTGGTAAGATCCGGTCCCATCATCATCCTCTCCCGAGCAACCCCGCCCGGTGTTTCAGGTTCAGTGTCGGCAGGTCTCCTGACTGACGGATCGCGGCTGTCCCCGCCTTCCCGGACCTTGAGGCCCAGTGGCATGATGGAGGTAGCTCACCGTCTACAGTTGCGGGGGCAGTTCCGGTTCATCCACACCAAAGCGCGGATGGCGAATTCCCTATTATTTCCCGAAGGAAACCGACCCGGTTTCGATGACAGTTGTCCGCCCACCCGTCAAGTTGCGTTTTTGCGGTCGTCATCGCGGGACAAAGGCAAATAACGCAGGCCACGGTTCCGCAGAACGGGCGAGAGGCAAATAACAAAGGGATGGAAAACCAAGTGGCAGCCCGTAGGGGAGTCGAACCCCTCTTTTCAGGTTGAAAACCTGACGTCCTAACCGATAGACGAACGGGCCACTTAACTTGTGAGCGCTTCTTTAGGCAAAGCCATCGGCGGGCGCAAGTGCAAGCCGCATGAGAAAGCGGGGAAGTACGGCAAAAAAATCACAGATTTTGATGCCGTATTCCAAGGGGCGTATGGCGAGGGGGGATCGTCGCGTGAAACGCGCGCCGCGCGCGGGATGAGGGCGCGCGTTTCCCTTAGATTTCCCAGTGAAAACCTGTCGCTTTTTCGGAGACGGTCCAGAGTTTCTCCATCACGGGTTTGTCGTAGGCATGAGGGTTCAGCGTGCCTTTGCCAACGGGCCCTCCGGTTTGCAGCCATCCGGTCGGGCCATAAAGCGCGCGCTGCGCCAACCCGTCCTCGGTCGCGCACATGACCTCGGGATACGCGCCTTTTTCGGCGGATTGCACCATTGGCGTCTTGCTCATCATCCACCAGGTGACCCGTGTGAAAAGCCCGCCGCTTGTGCTGATCAGCGAGGTCGCCGACGCGCCGGGGTGGCAGACATACACCTCAACGCGACTGTCGGTGGCTTTCAGCCGGTCCTGAAGCTCATAGGCAAACATCATTTGCGCCAGCTTGCTTTGGCTGTAGACCGCGTTGGCGCTATAGTTCTTGTTCCAGTTCATGTCGTCGAACTGTATCGTCTTGATCCCCATGTTGTACCCGAGGCTGGACACCACGACGATCCGGCCCGCACTTTCCTGAATGCGATCAAACAGCATCCCGCACAGCAGGAAGTGTCCGTAGTGGTTGGTGCCAAGCTGGCTTTCGAACCCGTCAACGGTCAGCTGCTGTGTCGGCACCTGCGCGATGGCAGCGTTGCAGATCAGCGCGTCAATCCGGGGAACGGTGCGTTGTACCTCTTCAGCCGCGGCGCGCACGCTGGCCAGATCAGACAGATCCATCCGCACAAAGCTCACCTCGGCGTTAGGACCGAACGCGTCCTTGAGCGTTTTGACCGCGGCGATGGATTTGTCGGCGTTGCGGTTCAGCATGACGACTTTTGCCCCCTTGGACAGCAGGATGCGCGTGGCCTGAAAGCCCGCACCGGCGGTCGTGCCGGTGATGAGATATGTTTTCCCCTTGAGCGATCCAAGGCGATCAGGTGTCCAGCCTTTGGGTCCGAAAGTCGTGTCCTTCATCGTCATGTTCCTTTTCGATGTCAGCGCGGCAGCGATGCGCGCTGTGTTTGGTGTTGAAGGGTAAATACCTCTCGGCTGGCTCTCAAAACAGGCGAGATCGTCGCGAATACTTGCCTGATTGTATCACGCGCTTGCGAAAGGCGGATGTGACGCAGTAGATTGCCCTCATGAGCAAAGACCAGATCAGACAGCTAATCCGGAACAACGCGACCCAAGAGGGGCTGACGGGAACCGGCATTGACGGGGTGCGCCTGTTTCGGGCCACGCAGGCGATTCCTTGCGTGCCGGCGGTCTATGAACCCAGCGTTATTGCTATCGTCAGCGGGGCGAAAGAGGCCGTGCTGGACGGGCACAGGTACATCTATGACGACAGCCGATATATGTGCTGCCCGATGTCGATGCCGGTGAAGGCCGGCACGCCGACCGCCTCTGCCGAAAGCCCGCTCTACGGGGTTATCATATCGCTCGATAAGCGGATGATGACAGAACTGTCGATGGAGATGGAAAATACCGGCAATTTGATCGCCGAGGTCAAAGGCGGTTTACGCGCGCAGGGGATCAGGCTGGCCGCGTGGGATGATGCCTTTGCCGACGCGTTGCTGCGTTTGCTGCAATTGGGTGGCAATCCGGCGGATACGGCGATCCTTGGCGAGGCACGGCTGCGCGAGCTTTACTACGCGATCCTGAAGGGGGAGGCAGGGAGTTTTGCCAGACAGGCCTTCGGCGCGGGCAATGCGATCGCACGGTCGATCGCGCATGTATCCTCTCACCTGGACGCGCCGATCTCCATCGATGATATGGCGTCCCGCGCCGGGATGAGCCGCGCCGCCTTTCACCGCAAGTTCAAGCAGGTGACGACGATGGCCCCGATCCAGTTTGTCAAATCCATGCGGCTCAATAATGCGGCGATGAAGATCGCAGGCGGCATGTCCGTGAATGAAGCGGCGGTTGATGTGGGATACGTCAGCCCGTCGCAATTCAGTCGCGAATTCAGGCGGATGTACGGGCAATCACCGCGCCAATGGGGGGATGCCCAGCAGTTTCCGGTTGAAATGGGCCAATAAGGGGCTGCCATCGCCCGTGCGTTGGCAACCCCTTTTCACAAGTCTGGTGCTATGATCAGACGTCTACAACCACCTTGCCGATGGCCTGCCCGCTGGTCAGGCGGTCATAGGCCCCGCCCACCGTATCAAGGTCGAATCTCTGGTCATCAAGCGAGGGCTTCAGCGCCCCCGCGTCCACAATCTCTGCCAGTTTGGTCAGCTCGGCAGCTTCGAACGAAGCGTCGTCACCGTAGGCGGTAAGGGTCTTGGCTTTCATGCTGGTCATCCTCGCGTGATGCCTACCTGAAGATTGCCGTGATTTATCTAATTGACCTGATTGTGAGCCCGGTTTTCTGATTTTGGATATAATTGGTTAGGCGCAAACTGTGTTCGAAGACATCAGGGCTCAGCCGTCCAGCCCGCCGCGCGAGATCAAACAGCGCAGAAACAACGGCAAACACATCTTGCCCGGGCTCATGGCACATTGTCTTCAAAATGTCGGGTAAGGGTACAAGTGGCAGCCCGTAGGGGAGTCGAACCCCTCTTTTCAGGTTGAAAACCTGACGTCCTAACCGATAGACGAACGGGCCACTTAGCTTGTGAGCGCTTCTCTAAGGAATGCGGCGCAGGCGCGCAAGCAGAAATCGAAAGAAAATGAAAAATTTTTACGCAGGTGCCGCATCTTCCAGACGCAGCTGCACCGACTGTCGGCCGCGCCAGGTATTGATGTCCAGACGGCCCGCCAGATGGAACCGTGCACCACCGTGGTTTTCCAGTGCGGGGCCAAGCGGGCCGTCAAATGCGCCAAAGGCGATGGCGTCCATTTTGGTGTTGTTGCCGTCGCCAAAACTGATCTTGAGGTGGCTTTCACCCACCCGCTTGGCAAAGCGGATCTGCATGTCGGCAAAGGCATATCGCGGGGCAGGGGCACCGGCCCCGAAGGGGCCTGCCTGTTCCACCTGCTGCGCCAGTTCCACCGTCGCGGCGGCGGGCATCAACATGCCGTCCAGCTTCAGGTCTGCGGCGCCGGCCAGATGCGCGCCCTGCTTGGCCAGTAGCTCCGACAGCCGCGCCATGGCGGCGTCCAGCTTATCTTCGGCCACGGTCAGCCCGGCGGCCATCTTATGCCCGCCGCCCTTGATCAGCAGCCCCTCGGCCGCCAGCCGCTGGATCGGCGCGCCCAGATCGATCCCCGAGACAGAGCGGCCAGAGCCTTTGCCGATGCCATCCTCGAACCCGATCACGATCGACGGCCGGTTCGACGCCTCTTTCAAACGCGAGGCGACGATGCCCACCACGCCCGGATGCCAGCCCGCGCCCGAGGCCCAGACCAAAGGCGCGTCAAAGCCGCGGGCCTCTGCCTGATCCAGCGCGGCGGCGCGGACGGCGGTTTCGACATCGCGGCGCTCGGTGTTCAGCAGATCCAGCTTTTCGGCAAGCGCCTGCGCCTCATGGGGATCATCGCAGGCCAGCAGCCTTGCCCCCAGATCCGCTTGCCCGATGCGCCCGCCCGCGTTGATCCGCGGGCCAAGCAGAAACCCAAGATGATAGGCCGCCGGGGCCGTATCCATCCGCGCCACATCGGCCAAGGCGGCAAGCCCCAATCTGTCGCGCCGCGCCATGACGCGCAGCCCCTGACGCACAAAGGCGCGGTTCACGCCGATCAACGGGGCGACATCGGCCACCGTGGCGAGCCCCACCAGATCCAATAGCGCCATCAGGTCAGGGCCGCGTGCGCCCGCTTCGCGCAGTTGGCGCCCTGCCTCGACCAGCATCAAGAACACCACTGCCGCGGCACAAAGATGCGCCAAGGCACCGTCTTCATCCTGCCGGTTGGGGTTCACCACGGCCAAGGCGTGGGGCAGGGTTTCTCCGCCCAGGTGGTGGTCCAGAATAACCACATCCGCCCCGACCGCCGCGGCCACCGGCCCATGGGACAAGGTCCCGCAGTCAACGCAGACGATCAGATCATGGGCCGCGGCCAGTTCGGCCATCGCGGCGTCATTGGGGCCATATCCTTCGTCGATCCGGTCCGGCACATAAAGCGTCGCGGCGCAGCCCATCTCGCGCAGCCAAACCAGCAGCAGCGCGGCAGAGCTGCCACCATCCACATCATAATCCGCAAAAACGGCAATCCGCTGACGCGCTTTGACCGCAGCTAGAAAACGGGTCGCGGCTTTCTCCATGTCGCGCAGGGATCGCGGGTCAGGCAGCAAATCGCGCAACGACGGCGCAAGAAACGCTTCGGCCTCTTCCGCTGCCACACCGCGCCGCGCCAGCACCTGACACAGGGCCAGCGGCAGGCTGGTCTGCTGCACCAGAACTTCGGTCGCGCGTTCCACCTCGACACCGGGGCCAACCCAGCGACGCCCCGTCAAAGACGCATCAACACCTAGAAAGCTCATGCATCTCCCCTTTCCAAATGGTCAAAAATCCTCGCCGAAGGCATCCGTCCCATCCTCCCCACAATGGGCAGGGCAGGGGGGCGGCCGCGCCCCTCGGGGTTACAGATCCTCGATCCGCAGCGCCACGGGATCGCTTGCCAGCACACCGGTTTTCGCCATCGCGGCCAGAGCCTCGTCCAGCGCGGTGCGGCTGCATTTATGGGTGACGATCAAGACGGGTGCCTGATCGCTGCGGTGTTCGGTCTGGCGCATGCGGTCGATGCTGATCCCGGCCTCGCCCAGAACGGTGGCGACTTTGGCTAGGGCACCGGGTTTGTCCAGCAGGCCCATGCGCAGATAGAAGGCGGCGGGGCGCTGCGACAGGGCCGCGGTGGCCGAGGCGAGCGTTGCCGCCTTCTGGCCAAAGACCGGGCCATGCCAGCCACGCGCGATATCGCAGATGTCCGACAATACAGCGCTGGCGGTGGGGCCTTCACCGGCACCGGGGCCGCGCAGGACGATCTGCCCGATGGCATCCCCTTCCAGCACGATCATATTGGTCCCGCCCGCGAGTTGCCCCAGCGGAGAGCTGTCGGGCACAAGGCAGGGTTGCATGCGCTGTTCCAGCCCGCGGCCGGTCATTTGCGCGACGCCGAGAAGCTTGATCTTGTATCCCATATTCGCGGCAGCCTGAATGTCGTCGATGCTGACGCGCTGGATGCCTTCGATCTCGATCCCGTCGAAATCCACCTGTGTGCCAAAGGCGATCGAGGACAGGATCGCCAGCTTATGCGCCGCGTCAATTCCGCCGACATCAAGGTTCGGGTCGGCCTCAAGATAGCCAAGCGCCTCGGCCTCTTCGAACAAGGAGTTATAGCCGTTGCCGGTCTCTTCCATGCGGGTCAGGATATAGTTGCAGGTGCCGTTCATCACGCCCATGACGCGGGTGATCTCGTTCCCGGCGAGGCTTTCCGTCAGCGCCTTGATCACGGGGATGCCCCCGGCCACGGCAGCTTCATAGCGGATCAGGCAGCCCGCGGCTTCGGCTTGTTCGGCCAGCGCCTGACCGTGGATCGCCAGCAGCGCCTTGTTGGCGGTGACCACATCCTTGCCCGAGGCAAGCGCAGCTTCGGTCGCGTCCTTGGCGGGGCCTTCGTCGCCGCCCATCAGTTCGACAAAGACATCCACATCGTCACGTTTTGCCAGTGCGACGGGATCATCTTCCCACGCGTAGCCCGACAATGTGACACCGCGGTCCTTGTCACGGCTGCGGGCAGAGACGGCGGTGATGGTGACGGGGCGACCGGTGCGGGCCTCGATCAAGGCAGCCTGCTTGCGGATGATCCGCACCACGCCAACCCCAACGGTGCCCAATCCGGCAATCCCAAGACGAAGCGGTTGTGACATGGTGCAATCCTTTTGGTGGTGCGCGGCAGCGGGCTGCGGCGTTTCGGGGGTTTAGCCGCGATGTAGCCCTTTCCCACCGCGCACGCAACGCGACATTGCATCTGCTTTACTGTAAACCTTGGGACAAACGCTGCTTTTCCGACCCCGACAGAACCGATCCGCGCAAGCGCGCCGCGCGCGCCTGCAACCGTTCGACCCGCGATGTCAGCCCGTTTTCGGTTTGCGGGATGTTCACCTGTCCGGCCTCGGCCTTGGCAAGCAGCGGATCGACCGGCACAAGCGCGGGATAGTCCGAGGCGAGAAGCTCGGGCGTGGCACGGCTGTCGAGCGCGGGAAACTGCGTGCAGGCCGCGGGCAGGGTCAGCGCGGCAAGGCAGAGCGGAAGAAGGATACGGTGCGTCATAGATCAGTCATGCACCAGCGACGGAATTCGCGCAAGCAGGGGTTTGCCTTTGAACATGCGTTCAATTAACCTTTGACCCATGGCGCGTACAACCGGATCACATTCTGACATCACTCGGCCCAAAATCCGTGCGGCGGCGTTGCGGCTTTTCGCTCGTCACGGTTTTGCCGCCGTGTCCATGCGGGCACTGGCGACGGAAGTCGGGGTGCAGGCGGGCGCATTGTATAATTACACGCCGGACAAGCAGACGCTGCTGTTCAGCTTGTTGCAGGACCATATGAACGACCTGCTTTCGGCCTGCGACAATGACCCCAGCCAAAGCGCGGTGGATCGCCTGCGCCAATTCGTCGATTTTCACATCCGCTTTCACGCCGACCGCCCGGACGAGGTTTTCATCTCTTATATGGAGCTGCGCAACCTCACGCCCGAGAATTTCGCCGAGGTCGAAGCGCTGCGCCGCCAGTATGAAGACCGGCTAGAGACGATCTTGCGAGACGGGGCGGCGGCGGGGGATTTCGCCATCGCGGATACCAAGATCGCGACCTTGGCGGTGATTGCGATGCTGACAGGGGTGAATACTTGGTTTCGCGCAGGCGGACGGCTGTCGCTGGACGAGGTGATCGCGCAATATTGGGATATGGTGCGCAAGTCCGTCACGGCGGGGTAGGCCCCCGCGCGTGACGCTGGTTTTCAAGGCGCTTAGGGCCGCAGGGCGTTAATCGTCAAAGCCGACGAACCGCGTGACCTCTTCGACGGGGCGGCGGGTAGAGACGACGGCATTGGCCGAAAAATCCTCGTCCGGCCAGCCCATGGCGACGCAGGTCATGATCACCTGATCCTCGGGGATTTGCGCATGTTCACGCACCACAGGCGATTGCATAATGCCCTGACCGTTGATCACGCAGCCCAGACCTTTGCTCCACGCGGCGAGGACAAGGCCGTAGGTCACCGCGCCCAGATCGAAATGCGCGATGGTGCCGTTGTCATCCAGCGACTTGTCAAAGCAGACGACGATGGACACCGGCGCGTCAAACTGGCGGAAGCCGCGCATCACCCAATCCTGACGGCGCTCCTTGTCGTCGCGTTCGATCCCCATGGCAGCAAAGAGCTGTTTCGCGATGCCGACCTGCCGGTCGCGGTGGACACCGGAATAGGCCCCGTGATCGCTGATTTCACGCACCGGCGGCACGCCTTGCAACATACGGGTCGAATTCCCTTCACGGACTTTCTCAAGCGGTTCGCCGGTCAGCACATGCAGATGCCACGGCTGGGTGTTCATCGAGGATGGCGCGCGATTGGCCAGTGCGATGACCTCTTCCAGCAGGGCGCGCGGCACGGGGTCTTTCTTGAAGCCCCGGATGCTACGCCGTTCCTGCATTGCCTGTTTCAGTTCCATCTTGCCCTCCCGCAAATTTCCTGACGGCTGTCAGACTGTTGTAGTTCCGCGGTGGGGTCAAGCGCGGGTGGGGCCGCGTGCCGCTGCGTCAGATCAGCAGTTTGGCACGTTGACCGCCAGCCCCCCAAGCGAGGTTTCTTTGTACTTTTCAGACATATCCGCACCGGTCTGGCGCATGGTTTCGATGCAGGCGTCCAGCGGCACCAGATGCGTGCCGTCGCCGCGCAGCGCAAGCGACGCGGCGGAGACCGCCTTGATCGCGCCAAGCCCGTTGCGTTCGATGCAAGGCACCTGCACCAGACCGCGCACGGGGTCGCAGGTCATGCCCAGATGATGCTCCAGCGCGATTTCGGCGGCGTTCTCGATCTGCAGCGGCGTGCCGCCCATGACGGCACAAAGTCCGGCGGCCGACATGGCGGCGGCGCTGCCCACTTCCGCCTGACAGCCCGCTTCCGCCCCCGAGATCGACGCGTTGAATTTGACCAACCCGCCGATCGCCGCAGCGGTGAGCAAGAAATCCTCGATATGCGCCTCTGATGCGCCGGGGACGTGATCCAGATAATAGCGCAAGGTCGCGGGCATCACACCCGCCGCGCCGTTGGTGGGGGCGGTGACGACTTGCCCACCGGCGGCGTTTTCCTCGTTCACCGCCATAGCGTAAACGCTCATCCAGTCGTTGATCGTGTGGGGCGCGCGCTGGTTCTGGCCGCGCTCCGAGACCAGCGCATCATGGATCGCCTTGGCGCGGCGTTTGACGTTCAACCCGCCGGGCAGGATGCCATCGGTTTCAAGCCCGCGGTTGATGCAGTCGTTCATCACCTGCCACAGCCGCTTGGTGCCGTCGCGCAGCTGCGCCGCGCCGCCGCGCGATTCCTCGTTGGCGCGTTTCATCTGGGCGATGCTCTTGCCGGACTCTGCCGCCATCTGCAGCATCTCGGTTGCGGATTTGAACGGGAAGGGCACCGGCGCGCCTTGGTCCGTGTCTTTGCCCGCCGCCAGTTCGGCTTCGGTCATAACGAAGCCGCCGCCGATGGAATAATACGTCTCGCGCAGGGTGACATCGCCTTGGGCGTCGGTGGCCATCAGCATCATCCCGTTGGCGTGGCCGTCCAGCTTGGTGTCATAGTCAAAGATCATATCGGACTTGGGCGCGAAACTCAGCGTGCCAAGGTCTGGCAGGGTGATCGTCTGCGTGCGGTTGATCTCGGCCAGTACCTCTTCGGCGCGGTCATTATCGTAGTCTTGCGGCGTGAACCCCGCGAGGCCAAGGATCGTGGCGCGGTCCGTGGCGTGCCCCACACCGGTAAAGGCCAGACTGCCATGCAGCGATGCGCGCAGGCCCGCGAATTTGAACGGAGAGGCGCGCATCAGGTCCAGAAACCGTGCCGCCGCCACCATCGGCCCCATCGTGTGCGAGGAGGACGGGCCGATGCCCACTTTGAACATATCGAAGACAGAGAGAAACATCAGGTGGCACTTCCTATGGGTGGGGTGGCAAGGTGGGGCGCGGTAAACGGCGTGGGCCCCAGCCCTTCGGCGGTTTGCGCGGCGGCGGTGCACGGCAGTGCTTCAACCCGAGCGCAAAGCGCGTGCAGATGCGCCATGCCGCGCAGATCAAACCAGCTGCGATCGCGGCTCTGTGGATACAGCGCGCACCAGCGCAACAGCGGAGCGAGGTAAAACGCAAGCGCGAGGGGCAGCGTATCGGCAGCAGCCCGATCCTCAAGCGCACGCAGGTGGGTCTGCAACGCTTGGGTTATGGTTGCATGCAGCGCGTCTTGGGCGGCACCGTCGGAGCCTACGTATTTTTCCGGGTAAAACAGCATACGCAGGGCAGGGTGCACTGTATTGGCAATGAAAAACAACCACTTGAGGAAATCTGCCCGCGTAGCATCCGTCGCGGCAGGGGCCAGCCCCCTATGCCGGTCCGCCAGCCACAGCAGGATTGCGCCGGTTTCAAACATCG
>OJDD01000449.1_pt1 | contig 11553 bp, 9 predicted proteins | sample 1592591 | NCBI WGS metagenome assembly OJDD01 (sample SAMN05416809, study PRJEB24817) | seawater metagenome | isolation source: Sea water | place: Canada:Atlantic | collected 2013-07 | reverse complement strand
TAAATTCGGCATTAAAACCAACATCAGAAATCTTAGGGCTCCAAAAGGGCATCTGATAGTCCGCCGACAGGCTATTACCGATTTGTGAAAATTGAGTACCCGCACTAAAGCGATGCCCACGATTATTGGCGTATCTATTTTCCCAGCCGAGTGACGCCCTCGCACCACTATCGGTTCCAAACCCCAGCCCCGCAGAATAGCGATACTTCGCTTCCGGCTCTAGGACAATAACTAATTGGACTTCGCCATGTTCACGTTCATCAATCTGAGTGGTCACTGAAACAGCTTTAAAATAACCACTGTTATTGAGGTTGTTCCTCAGCTTCAACACCTTCGATGCTAAATAGGGCTCCCCTTGTTTGATAGGTGTTAATCTTAACAAAAGGCCATTATCGACAACCGTACTAGGAAAAGCGGTAGCTGCAAACACATACCGCTGACCGGACTGGTAGTTCAGAAAAACGTTAGATTTATTGCTAGCTAAATTAACCTCAACCTTATGCTCAGTCAGTTCACCATCGAAATAACCACGCTCAGCTGCAAGGCGCAATAGACTTTTTTTCGCTACTTCATAGCGTTCATGGTTGAATACATCGCCGACCTGCAACGGAAAGTTCGCTAGCAACCGCTGAAAGCTCTTATCCTGTAAAGCCGCACCCTCGATCGTAATAGATACAGTACCGATGGTGACCGGCTCCCCTAACTCCAACTGATAAATAGCTAACCACTGGTCATCAATTTGCTGCAACTGACTGCTAATATTACTTTTGTAATAACCATAAACCTCTAACATCTGCGAGAGTTCATCGTTTGCTTGCTGATGTAAACGTTTAAGCCGCTTTATAGGTAAGCGCTTATTTGTTTGCTGCTGAACAATACTCAAACCACTCAACAACATTTCTTTTTTCCCTTCGGGCGCACCATCAAGCTGAACCGTAATAGCCACATCATCCGCTTGCACACAGGTTACGACAAAAAATGACGACGCCAATAACGTGAGCAAAAAACACCTCAGTAAAACAATGGACAAGTCATAAACTCCAATTAGTCATTAATTATCAACCGCAACTATGTTGTTAAGTAGGCAATTGAAGTTATTCACCAGCTTATAATTCAGCCACTGGTCGTCGTTAATACTCAGCTGCATCCAAATAACCAATATTAAGGCTCACGCAATACTTCTAGGCCTTAGGATATGAAGACACCGTCATATAATATGACGTCATACCTTTGCAATTAAATAACAAGAAGTCGAGAAGTAGCAACAAGAATAAGCGCTACAAGCACACTTAGTTCTTGAGTCGTTGTTTTATCAATCAGCTTTGCAGGCTTGGTTATGAGCCTATAACACTGCCTTTCTGTAATCTCTTCCATAATTTTTTCATAATTAAATTTTAGGACAGCTTAAGTCGAGTACACTTATCGGTCTTTAAGCTAAAAGACATTTTGTAATAACTTTTCTCAATGCAAACAAACACCCTTCGTAACAAAAACCTAAATTTCATGGTTTTCTTTTCACTCGTTTTCGTTCTTGCAGCTTGTGAAAAAGACAATAGAACTGTTCCAAGAGTGATCGGCAAACATCAATCATTTCATTACTATGAGGATATTAAGCCTATTCTTGAGAAAAAGTGTCTAGCTTGCCATGCTTGTTATGATGCACCATGCCAACTAAAAATTCAGTCTGCTGATGGCCTTAAGCGAGGCGCAACAAAACTATCAGTCTACGATGCTACTCGCCTAAAAGATGCTAGCCCGACTCGTTTATCTCTTGACGCCCAAAACACTGAGGCATGGCGAGAAAAAGGTTTTTTCTCTGTGTTAGAGAAAAGCTGGCAAGACGAGGATAAAGGAAATGCTCAGTCCTTGCTTAAGAACATGATTGATTTAGCCATACAAAATCCTCTACCCGCTAATGAGCCGGTCCCAGATAACATTGAACTCGGCTTAAACCGTAAAAATACTTGCCCCGCTCCCGGGGAGTTCCCTGATTATGCAGAAGACAACCCACATGGAGGAATGCCATTAGCTGTTGCCGGTCTAAGTAAAAATGAGGCACAGACTATCAGTACCTGGCTTAGTGAAGGCGCTAAAATTGACGCAAGAAAGGTTAATATTTCACCAGAACATAAGGTGATGATCGCCCAGTGGGAAACCTGGTTAAATAGTAACGATAAGCGGACAGCGCTAGTAGCACGCTACTTATATGAGCACCTTTTCTTAGGGCATTTATATTTCGACTCAGTCAAGCAACCGTCAGGCAGCTCACCAACTTCTGGCATACAATTTTATTCACTGGTTCGATCCTATACACCCAGCGGTCAAGAAATTGTGCCGGTCAATACCGCAAGGCCCTTTGACGATACCAATCAGGCTTTTTATTACCGTTTAAAAGCGATCGAAGAAACGATCGTTCATAAAACCCATATTTCTTACCGCTTTGACGAACAGCGGTTAACACACTTTAAGCAATTATTTCTAAGCTCTGAATGGTCTATAGACAAGCTTCCAGGGTATTCTTATTTGGAAAGATCAAACCCTTTTATTACCTACCAAGCTATTCCTGCTAAAGCTCGTTATCGGTTTTTGCTAGATAACGCCGAGTTTTTTGTCCGCAACTTTATTCGTGGCCCAGTCTGCCGAGGACAAATAGCAACCAATGTTATACGTGACCAGTTTTGGGTCATGTTTGAAAACCCAAAGCATGAGCTCTATACAAATAATCCTGATTACCAACACGCGATGAACCCATACTTAGGGCTACCGGGTGAAGACAGCTCATTACTAGATTTTGGTAGTCAATGGATGAAATATGAGACGAAACGCAATCAGTATATAAGTCAGCGCCAAACCAGTTACCAAAAATCATTTCCACAAGGAGCAACCAAAGAGCACGTATGGAATGGGGAACTGGTCAATAATAATGCTTTCCTTACTGTGTTTCGTCACCACGATAACGCCTCTGTCACGAAAGGGTTGAGGGGAGATTTACCACTCACCACATGGCTTATGGATTACCCTTTACTCGAGAGAACCTATTACGAATTAGTGGTCAGCTTTAATGTGTTTGGTAACACCTCGCATCAAACACAAACCCGGCTATATTTTGATTTAATTCGTAATAGTTCAGAAGTTAACTTTTTACGCTTAATGCCTGCCGACAACCGAGAGTCGCTATATAAAAAATGGTACCCAAGCTTCGCAAATATTAAAACTGTCGTCACCTATCATGAACTAGATGTTGATTCTCCGGTGGCCATTAACTACGACACAACAAAACCCTATGTAGAACTGCTTAACTCTCAGTTAAACGACTATCCAATACTAACTAAGGCCGCAGATACTATTAACCGCTGTGATGCTGAATGCCAGGAAATCGCCCGCCTAAAAGAAACAAAACCCAAGCATACTGAATCTCAAATAAACCACTTATTTTCTAAGCTTGCCAGCACCCCTGCCTCGCAATTAAAGGCCATTAAGTGGTTGCCTGAGGTCAGCTTTATTAAGATTGAACAGCCCGACGGTGAGTTTTTATCTTACAGTATGTTAAAAAACCGCCATCACAATAGTGTCTCATTTATCTTAGGTGAATCGTTAAGGCACCAAGAAGAGCAAGATACTTTAGCTATTTTTCCTGAATTAATAGGCAGCTACCCTAATTTAATGTTTGTGATTAGCAGCGATGAACTAAGCGACTTTGTTTTAGCCTTATCTCAAGTAGACTCACCTAAAACATTTAATACAGTGATTGATACATGGGGTATACGCCGCATGAACCCAGATTTCTGGACCGTTTTACACGATTTCAGCTCATCACTAAACACTAAGAGGCCTTTAGAGTCAGGAGTCTATGATATAAACCGATATGGGCAATGGTAGAAGCGCGGGCAATGTATTTTCGCAACTAAAGCAAAAAAAAATAATTGGAGATCGAAAAGAAATAACTATATTAGAGCCCGATAAACTCAAAAAGGAATTAAGTTTTGCAGATCGCTTTTTTGAAATTGATACCCGTTGGTTTCCAAGCACATAAAACGACATGAGCCTTACCCCCAATCAGCATAACTGTGATGAACACAAGCTAGGAACAGGAACCTAGTTTACCCACAATCAATCTGCAAGTGAGATTCTTTGCTATTCAAAGACACATTAATGACATTATATAGTGCTTGAATATCATCCTTGTCTTTAAGGGCAAGTGTGTCACTGTTGTTAACGGAGAAAATAGCTTCAGCCTGAGTCTTCAGTGCTTCCACATGTTCTTTGTGTTGAGATTGTAAGATTAATTGATTCAACACTTGTAATAAACAGATCACAACCGCAACATCGTCTTGGCCATGCTGACGAACTAGGTCGAATGAGGTGCCGACGATGCCACTGAAAGTAAATCGCTTTAACTCTACCCTTAACTGTCCACTATCGTCTACATGGTATTTTGTTGGGAATTGACGGCTCATTAAAAATGCAATATTTTCCCCCAGTTTTTTAATACAGCTGATCGCCGTAAAAGGGTCATTAATGCCTGGCGATAAAGCCCTAACAGCCACTTCCACCAATTGACGAATTGCAAACTCTGGGTCTTGCTCGGAGGTGGCTACATTACCGATTAACAAATGGGCGTTAATATCTTTTTCTATATCATCAACTTCATCACTCATCAGGCCATAGGCGATAATGCTATTTGTAAGAATAAAATCACCTGGTTTGATCATAACTTTAATAGCACAATCATTATCTATCGCGCATTTAATTAGATTATCGGTATCAATAGCCTGTAAATAACCTGATTTTGTTGAATATATTTCTTCACCTTTTTGCTCAAATTTATTATTTAAGTCATCCGGTATTTCAAACTGAATGGGCTGGCTATTTTTTTCAGCTTTATTTGGAAATGTGCAGTTCATCTGTGTCACTAATTCATTATTAACTTCAGATATAACCGTTTCAGCTTGGATGGCAACAGCGATATGATGAATAAAAAAAACCAATAACAATAAATTGAGAATGATGATCGCTAACAAACTCATCATAGAGAAAAATGGCGTTGTTTTATCAATGTCCATCGACCCAGTAAATTGCAGCATCAAAATGCAATAAAGGAAAGTGCCAATAAAACAACCCAAGACCAATTGGTTGAACTTATCTGACATGAAATTTCTTAATAATCTAGGCCCAAATTGCTGAGAAGCGAGCGTCAAAGAGGCAATAGTTATTGAAAAAGAAACGCCGGCAACACCCAGTATTGATGTAGCACAAACACTTAATAACGTTCTAATATTTAGAGCGTTATTAAAATATAAATATAATTCAGGTAACTCAATATGCCTGGCATACAATGTTTTATCTAAGTAGATATTAAGGAAGGCCAACCCCGCTCCGCTTATCAGCAAGAGTAAAGGAATTGCCCAAAAGTTCGAGCTTAAAACCTCAAAAAAATGAATAATTCGAGTTTTCATTTATCACTCTTTTTTAGCTTTTTAGCATCGGCCTGTGGTGAAACATAACTCACTAAAGTATCTATATTCTCTGGTGCTACACCCTCATCCCATGGATAAAAATTTACAAATCCAGCCTTGCTGATTGAACAAATCAATTTTATTGAATCAGCATGGCTCTTTAGATGGTCTTCTAGCGTGTATTCATCCGTTAGCGGTGTGCTTTTAAATATCCAACCTTCAGAATAAGTCTTTTTGAAAAAGTCATCATTAACATCTTCACCAAATAAACGATCACCACCAATTGCGTCACTCGGTCTATTAACACTTTCAGCACTTAAGTTCTCTACATGAGGCCAACCCAGCTCATAGACATTACGTTGCCCAAGCTCAGGCGCAAAGAGCGAACAAGCTAAGGTGTTATAAGCTTCATTAGGGGTCACCGCAACCAATTTGGTAAAGTGTGCAAGCTCCAACACTTCTTCTGTTCTCTCAGATAAAACTTCACCGTAATGTGTGAGAATATTTTGCATTCTTGCAGACTCTAGCTTTGCCCACCGTGTATCTATTAACATCACTGGAATATCATTTTTTTGTAATTCAACCGCTAAACCAGTGCTCCAATCGGCGGCACCAACAATCATTATTCCGTCTGGGTGCGCAGATGCCAACTTCAATTTTCGGGCACACCAGCCAATGCTTAAACCATGCAATATCACGGTCATAATAATTAAAGCAAAAACCAAGGGGAGTAACAATTCTGCCCCGTCGTACCCTAATTGACTTAGCTCTGACCCAAACAAACCAGCCACAGAGGCAGCAACAATACCTCGAGGAGCAATCCAAGCCAATAAAGCCCTTTCTTGCTTACTTATATCAGTCCCTATTGTTGAGACATAAATAGCGATAGGTCGAAAAATAAAAATAACCAACACAATTAACAACCAACTTTGCCACTGTAGATGCTTTATTATTTCGGGGTCAATATCTGCTGTTAGCACAATAAAAGTGGATGAAACCAATAAAATAGTGACATATTCCTTAAAACGCTTTAACTCATGCAGGGTATTTAAGTTTTGATTAGCTAGCGTTATCCCCAAGATGGTTGTCGCTAGTAGCCCTGCCTCGCTTTGTACTTTATTGGCTAGCGTGTAAACAAGAAGTATCGCAATCAATATCAATGGAGATTTTAAATACTCTGGGACCCAGCCTTTGCGAAAAGAGTGAGCGATAAAACCCCCCAAACCAACACTCAGTACTAGTGACACAACTAGGCTTATAGCCAAACCAGTAAAAATACCCAGCGCTAAAGTTTCACTCTCAGCCCGAACGTAATAACCATAAATCAACACCACCAGTAAGGCACCAATCGGGTCATTGACTATGCCTTCCCAGCGAAGTAAGGATGATGGACCCTTTTTAAGGTTGGCCTGTTTCACCAAAGGCATAATGACAGTAGGCCCCGTCACGATAATGATGGCACCAAACACTAAAGACACCGGCCAAGATAAACCAACTAAATAGTGAGCAAAAAAACTACCTAATGAAAATGTCAGTAAAACATTCCAACTTATGAGCCGATATATAACCTGCCTATTCTGCTTTAATTCGTGCCAGCGTAAACTTAATCCGCCTTCAAACAAAATGACAGCAACACTCAAAGCTATCATCGGTTGCAATAAGCCCCCAAAATCTTCGCTCGGGTTAAGCCAACCGGTTACTGGTCCCATAATAAAGCCAGCCGCAATCAGTAGAATCAAGGCTGGAATTCTAAAGCGCCAACCAATCCACTGTAGTGCAATGCCAACAATAAGAATAGAGGCCAATACTTCTGCTATATGATGATTCATCGATAAGTAACCTTGTATATCAATTGAAAAGGGCTGGTGTTTGATATGAAACGTTTCATTAACACAGCCCAATAAATGGAATTATGTCCTTTTAAGCTGTCCTTAGCGTACCTGTATAAATGGTCTAGTCGGTATTTTTTCTGACAATATTTAAGTCCTCACTAAACGTCAACGTCCTATATGGGAATGGAATTTCAATATTAGCGGCATCAAGCGCACTTTTTACTGAAGAGACCACCTCATCACGAGATTGACGTACTTCTAGAGGTGTTGAGCCTGTCCACCAGGTCACTTCAAAATTAATTGATGAATCAGCAAACTCTTGGGCAAAGACTTGTATTGGTTTTCCATCGCAAATAACACTACTGCATTGTCGAACCGCTTTCTCAATCACTTCACGACACTGATCTATATCTTCTTTATAAGCAACCCCGCAGATAATCGTGACACGTCGCTGATCTATATCCGTTCGTATTGTTAACAAATTCTTAAATATCAGACTATTAGGTGCTATTACTAATTGCCCATCCGTTTGTCGTATATGTGTTTCACGAACTGAAATATTCTCAACTTTTCCTTCAAGCCCTTCACATTCAATAAAATCACCTATGCGCATTTCGCGCCTTAATAAAATGATGATTCCTGATAGAAAGTTTTCAAAAATATCTTTAAACGCAAACCCAATCGCAACTGAGCCTATCCCTAACCCAGCGAGCATTTTAGTCGGCGTAAGGTTCGGCAATAAAACAATCGCAGCAGCCATCATACCGAGCACCCAAATCCCTAAGGAAGACAATAAAATTAAGAGATTGATAAGACTTTTGCGCATTTTACTTTTATTCAAAATACGCTTAGCAACAATTCTAATCAGTTTAGCGACGAGATAGGTGAAAACAATGACGACAGTTGCAACCAGCAACTGAGGAAGCAGCTCAATGGCTGAGTTACTCATATCACGCAAGGCGGTTAGTAAAACTTTGAATGTGTCCATTTTGTATTTTTGGCGTATTTAAATTTAATTCACAAAGGAAACTAAACTTTTAACCCTTAACCTTATGTTTGACCCGCTAAATAATAGACATTGGTAACTAGAAATTTGTCACCTTATTGTGTTCACCTTCTCATACCAACTTCACTATCGTGTTTATATTAAAGATTTTTCACTCATAAAGGCATTATTTTATTACCATTTGAATAATTGAAGATTAAAAAAACTCTCAACTCCATTCAAGCCTAGTATTGCCATTGATTTGCTTTAGTGTGTTTTCACTTTACAAATAAGCGCTTAAACCATTTCGTGTTATTGTCTATTTTTAATGTAAGGGCACACGTCGAATGACGCACTCAGGAATCAAAAATGATCAGCAATGTTATTAAAAAATTATTTAATAGAACCATTGATATTGTATTCGGGGTTATCCTCGCCTTTATCATAGTTGGGATAGCCATCGGAGCAGGGCAGCTTGTTTTCTCTGTTTGGGACTTGCTTAAATTAGAAGGCGTGACTGGACAGTATATTAATATTATTACTGACGTACTCACCCTCTATGTATTAATTGAACTCTCTCGCTCAATAGCCGATTATTTTGTCTCTCATAAACTTAAACTTTCTTTAATTATTGATGCAGCGATTGTTTTTATAATTCGTGAAATATTAATTGCTCTGTTTAAACATAAAATTGACCCAAGTATGATTTATGCCCTTTCTACTTTCTTGTTTGTCCTAGGTGCGCTTCGCACTAGCGCCATTCTTTTATATCAACGAGAAAAAATGATTGCCAATGAAAACAGTGAGTAGAGCAACAGGTGAGTGTAAGGGAGGGTTAATACCTTAAATAGTCTTTTTTTGTACCGCCCTACGGCACATAACTATTATTTAACTTTAAGCTTTCACAAACCGCTGGTTTCTAAGCCTTTTCATCGTTTGACTCACTGACCACCCTTATTGGGAACGGTTCGGTCATACTCCCGGCATAGAGTGATTGATGTGGAAACGGTATTTCTATTCCTTCAGCGTCAAAAGCTTCTTTGATATCTTCATAAATAGCATTCTTTAATTCGCTAAACTTTTCTCGCTTAACCCAAACCGAAAACTGCATATCCAGTGATGAGTCACCAAAGCCTTTAAAAATAAAAGCGGGTTTAGGCTCATCCAAACAGATGGGGTTAGCATCGGCAACCCGTTCCATCACTTTACGCACATGTTCAATATTTTCTTTATAGGCCACACCGATCGCCAAATCAATTCGCCTGATTGGAAAACGCGTCAATGTGGTAACTTCCGATTTGATCAATGTTTCATTAGGGATTCGTACAAATAAATTATCAAACGTTCTTAATTTGACCGATAACAGATCAATAGAAGTAACCTCCCCTGTTGTTGAACCTACGCGAATTAAATCGCCAATCGAGAAAGGCCGTTCAGATACTAAAAATAACCCACTAATAATGTTGGAAGCGGAGGTTTGTGATGCGAAACCAATCGCAACGGACATAATTCCAGCCGCACCGATCAACACCCCTAAATCAAAACCAAGTGCTTTTAATCCCATAAAAAAGAAAATAACCAGCACTAAGTAACTGGCTACTCTTGCGGCCAATAACTGGATATGGGCATCCAACTTATGAGTTGACCAGCGAGTCACCATTTTGTTGACGACTCGAGATAAAATAACCCCTACTATTAAAAAAATAATGGCACGAATAATGGCTATCATTAACTCTGTATTTATATTGGAAAATACATCACTCATTTATTGTATCCTAACGTTGTTATTAGCTAGCCAAACAAGGTCGATAACGCCTTAGTTATTTTATGTTGACCCAGGTCATCTCGCGGCCCGCATACAAACGTAAGGTCTTTATTTGCCAAGTCATGACTCATGACATTATCGATGGTTAACGTGGCATTTTCATCCTGCTCACGAACCATCGTAATGCGGTGTGTACAGAACTGACCAGCTTCATCCACGTACAGCGCAAGGTTTGGAGCAGGCACGTTCACTTTATCTAAACTTAATATTTCATTTGACTCATTTTTAATGCTAATCTCAATAGCCGCCCTCATACCCTGTTTCTCTGACGGTTTTATATCTAACTGTTCACTCATTCGCAATGCATAGCTCATGACACCCTCCCGTGAATTGAGGCCAAACCATGTTTCAGAAATACACTCTGTCGGCACATCTAGCAGTGGTTTTTTTACATCACTAATACTCAGTTGCAACCACAAAGGCACCGTAACGTAGAGCGATATTTGTTCTTTTGGCAACAGTAAAACTGTGGTGGTAGCGCGGCAGACAATAGGTCTGTCGGGCATTGTTGGATATAACGAAAATTGCTGAGGTATTTTGTCAGATACCAAACGTTGCTGGTTAGCCAGCTGCCAAGCAACATCCTCCGTGCTTATACGGCATACACTTGGAGCTTCTGCTGTATCGCTTGTTTTCACCTCATATTGCAGTAGCCAATCTTTATCGCTACACGCCAAATCCATCAGTAGGCCACCAAACTTAAACTGCAGCCTTGTCTCTGCTCGAAAATCAAATACTCCCCAGTACTTAGGTTCATTTTTTAAATCTAGTTGACTCATATCACACTCCAAACTTTCAGAACCTTAGTTATTCAATAGTATTACGGCAGATTGCTTAAGCCACAACCTAGAAAAATATCGGCTTTGGCAGACAGTTTATACTGAATATCAGCTCACATAAGGCGTTGAGCTTATCAATCAGCATGCTCAACGAGATCTATCGAAAAAATTAAAGGTTTTAAACCACACTGAAGAAAATCCTTCTTATGCCATATTAGCACTATTGTATGCACTTTAGAGCGGTCTGCATGGCAGACATCTATGATTTCAGGGTCCCATTTTATTGGGGTGAGTTTAGGCCCTGTCAGAGAGATCGCTCACAAATCGTCATTACATAACTTTACAAAGTCACATACGACGGGTTTGTTTAGGGACTAATCATTTATTAAAGCTTCTATCACTTCGTTTTATTACGATGAATTGATTAGTTTTTTAGTCATGTTTGGGTAAGGCCCCGCTGGGTCTAGCCAGATAGAAGAAAACGTATCTGAGAAATCAGCCTGTTTGATTTCGCCTATAAATTGCTTGTTAAAATAAAAATAGGTGACCTGTTTAGTATCAATATAAAACGTAATTTTATCGTCGGGTTTAACACTCGGCCATATTTCTAATAATTGTTTCGCCCAGTTTTTTTTCTGCTCTTCGCTAATATTGAAACGTTTCAATTGGGTTAGTG
>OJDD01000448.1_pt1 | contig 11555 bp, 12 predicted proteins | sample 1592591 | NCBI WGS metagenome assembly OJDD01 (sample SAMN05416809, study PRJEB24817) | seawater metagenome | isolation source: Sea water | place: Canada:Atlantic | collected 2013-07 | reverse complement strand
CGAATGTATTACTACGAATGCTATTAAGAATATAGCAGCGAAGTGCGATACAAATTTTCAAGTAAACGACAGGCAGTAAGCTATTCCCTCATATTTTTAGCGCCAGCCCGCGAAAATCATAAAGAGTAACCCAAGCGACAACGCTCAATTTTCAAACAAAACGTGCTTTTGACAGGCTTAAAAGTAGAGTTTATCGCCCAAATCTTGTGTCTTCACTCGAGCTTTAGTATAACGGCTTATCCTTTATTGGACCTATATCAAAAGAGTGTATGCATTAAGCGCTCTACTATAACAACCATAATTAATATGGAATGATAACGTGACTATAAAAAAATCTAACGACACCAGCTTTTTCGGCCATCCAGGGGGCCTTCGAACGCTGTTTTTCACAGAAATGTGGGAACGCATGAGTTATTACGGTATGCGTGCCCTTCTTGTTTTATTTATGACAGCCAGCCTACAAACTCAAGGGCTTGGTTTTACGGTAGCCACCGCAGGGGCAATTTACGGCCTTTATACCGGCGCAGTTTACTTTTTAGGTTTACCAGGAGGTTGGTTATCTGACCGTCTCATCGGTGGTAAAAAAGCCGTGTGGTACGGTGGTATTATCATCTTCTTAGGCCATGTGGTACTTGCTATCGACTTACAGAACTTATTTTTTGTAGGTTTAATCCTTGTAGCAACCGGTACTGGTCTATTAAAACCCAATATTTCGGCCATGGTGGGGCAGCAGTATGGCGATGATGATGCTCGCCGGGACAGTGGTTATGCCCTTTATTATATGGGTATCAACATCGGCTCTCTTATTGCCTATTTGGTAACAGGTTACCTACAAGAAAACTGGGGCTGGGACTATGCCTTTGGTGCGGCAGCAATTGGTATGGCTATTGGTCTTATTCAATATTACTTCACCAACTCGTCGCTAGCGTCAGACTCAACGGCTCCAACTAATCCTTACACAGGCAGCGCTAAGAAAACCGCGTGGACAGCCGTTATTACAACCGTAGCGTTAGCTGTCGTTGTTATTGTTCTTGCTCACATGGGGACAATTGTTATTGACCCTCTTGCACTCGCTCAGCAAGTGGCTGTATTTTTCACTGTCGTATTTTTTGCTTATTTTGGTTTTATCTATTTCAAAGGCGCATTAAGCGACAATGAAAAAAGACGCATGTGGGCATTATTTTTAGTTTGTATTGCCTCGGCTTGTTTCTGGTCAGGCTTTGAGCAAGCCGGTTCATCTTTAAACTTGTTCGCTCAAAACTATACCGACAGAGCTTTATCTGCTGGTTCAATTTTCACGTCATGGTTCGGGCTTTCTACCATTCCAACCGTATGGTTCCAGCTTTCTAACTCGCTATTTATTATTATCCTTTCGCCTTTCTTCGCTGCGCTTTGGATTAACCTTGCTAAGCGTATGATTGACCCTTCGTATACCCTTAAGTGTGCAATTGGTCTTGTGATTATGGCAACAGGCTTCTTGGTAATGTTTATGGCCTCTCAGTACGCTGCTCAAGGTTTAAAAGTAGCCCCTATGTGGTTGGTCACTACTTACTTCTTACATACTGTTGGTGAGTTATGTTTAAGCCCCGTTGCACTTAGTGCGGTAAGTAAACTATCGCCTAAGCGTTTTGCTGGTCAAATGATGGGGGTTTTCGTTCTAACCTACTCTATCGGTAACATTATTGCCGGCCTATTGTCAGGTAATTTCGATCCTGAAAATGTAGCCGAAATGCCTAACCTTTACCTACAAATCGCGTTGTTTAGTATTGCTATCGGTATTGTGATCGCACTGCTGAGTCTCAAATCACGTTTTTGGGAAAAAGCTGGCGTTGAGTCGCAAGCCTAAGTTGATTAATAAAGATAGGAACAGGTGATTAAATTTTTGTTGAAAAGAGCTCATTAGACCAATTACGGTTTGAACCTTTCCTGCAATCACCTACAATAACCGCCGTTACACAATATGTGTCGGCGGTTTTTATTTGAGTACGCTATGAAATTTTATTTTTCCACCCGAAATATTCCTCAGCTAAAAGGTCTCCCTCTTACTGAACGCGTTAAGCGTTTAGACAGAGCAGCTTCACGAATGACCGTTCCAGAAAAAACACTCATGAACGTGCTCAAGCTACTGGTTTTCATACCCGCTTTTGTGCTTATATTACAAACCGCATCGAACTGGACATCACTGTTGTGGGCGGGACTCGTATTTCTTCTGTACCCGCTTTTAGTTAAGCCTATACAACATTCTATCTGTGCTAAATATTTGGCACCTAATTCAGACAAGGAGCATGCATGAAAACCATCTTGGTTACCGGTGGCGCAGGATACATTGGAAGTCATACTGTACTTCAACTACTCGAACAAGATTACAGCGTTGTTGTCTTGGACAACTTGGCGAACTCGAGTGCAGAGTCACTGAGACGTGTTGAGGCTATCTCAGGAAAATCCGTCACTTTCGTTCAAGGTGATATTCGCGACACTGCTGTGCTTGATGGTATATTTAGCGAGCATACGATTTATGCGGTGATTCACTTTGCGGGCCTAAAAGCCGTAGGAGAATCGGTTCAGCAGCCCCTGTCTTACTATGAAAACAATGTGTATGGCACGCTTACCCTGTGTAAATCAATGCAAAAGCACAACGTTAAGAATATTGTGTTTAGCTCTTCTGCTACAGTATATGGCGATCCTGCAGCCCTTCCTTTACGCGAAGACATGGCCACGGGACACCCAACCAACCCTTACGGTATGTCTAAGTTAATGGTAGAGCATGTGTTGGCTGATTTGTTTGTGTCAGACAGCGAATGGAACATTGTGCTACTTCGTTACTTTAACCCAGTAGGCGCACACGCATCAGGCAGCATTGGTGAAGATCCAAACGGTATTCCAAACAACCTCATGCCTTATATTTCACAAGTCGCTACGGGAAAATTAGAAAAACTCAGCGTATTTGGTGACGATTACGATACCCATGATGGTACTGGTGTACGTGATTATATTCACGTAGAAGACTTGGCTAATGGGCACTTGAAAGCGATTGATAGAATTGCTTTGAATATGGGCCTTGATAAATATAACTTGGGAACTGGTCAAGGTTACTCAGTGTTAGATATGATCAAAGCGTTTGAAAAGGCATCGGGTAAAACAATCCCTTATGCTATAGCACCGCGCCGTGGAGGCGATGTAGCGGCATGTTACGCAGACCCGACTAAGGCAGCTACTGAACTTAATTGGCACGCTGAGAAAGGCTTAGAGGCCATGTGTGCAGACACATGGAATTGGCAATCACAAAACCCTCAAGGATATCCTAAAGGCTAGTGACATTATGCTGCTGCTTCCGTGAAGTGAAGTGTGCAAGCACCGAATACTGAACCTAAAAAAGCCCCTTAACGGCATTTCGTTAAGGGGCTTTATTCTTTGTGTAAGTTAAAAGCTACGTTAGGGCTAATTACCTTTTAGCTTCAGGGGCTATTTTCCCCTTAGGGCAACTTCTCGTTAAAGCTCGTTTCCTTGAGGGCCATCTTCTTCTGGCTCATCTGTCGAAGTGTTATCTTCAACATCCGTTTCTTCATACTCCAGCATGGCTTCGAACTCAGCAAAATCATCAAGCTGCTCTTCATCTAATGCCTTATCACCACTTTTGCCATCGGTAACTTTAAATGCGAGGTTTTCGAAGTACGCATTTTTTACAAATGCATAGTCATCGACTGACTGTTCAAGTTGTTGCTCTTGGTCAATTAATGAAGCACGCCCCTCTAATAGGGAAACCAAGTACCGAGCAATAGCAAACTGCCCATCGATAATCGCCATAGGATATACCATGCCGTCAACAACACTACCCGTAAAGCTTCTAGGATCGTTAGGCCCTAACGCAGGCAGCATTAAATAGGGGCCGGTATTTACACCCCACACGCCCATAGTTTCGCCAAATTCTTCTTCTTTTTCGACTATTCCAATGTGCGAAGCAACATCAATAGTACCAAATAGACCCACAGTCGAATTAAGTACGAAACGCGCTAAGCTATCCATTCCATCATCAACTTTGCCTTGGAACATATTGTTCATAAAATTTGCCGGTTCTTGCAAGTTTTCAGCGGCATTAAGTAAACCGGTACGGGCAAACTGCGGCATCACGGTAACGTAACCAACCGTGATAGGCCTTAAAACGTAAGCATCTAATACTTCCCAGTTGAAATCCCACATCACGCGGTTCACAGGCTCTAGGGGATCTCTAGGATCACTGGTATCTTGAACGGATGTACTATTTTGTTCAACTTGTTGAGACACTTGCTGACTTGCGCACCCGCCTAACAAACTCGCTAATAAAAGCGCACTTACCGAGACCCATTTTGAAAATTTAATCACAATAATTCCTTCTCTATCATCACGTTGATGTCTTTCACGTTTTGAGGTGCCACCTCGGTAACTTGACTACCTTCCCATTCCCCAGGCGATACAGATACATCGCCATCAGCAGATACTCGAGCGGTAAGCGTAACTTTGCTGAGTGAGTCTAATGTGTATTGCGGCATCATTGCATTATCCGTATCTAATGCAATAGTGACAGGAAAATCTTGTAACGGGATCTTAACCACGGCCGCCGGCATTCTGTTTTCTGAGTTAGCATCTTGCGCAAACACAATAAGAAAGCCGGATTGCGGTAACGCTGAACGGGCTTCATCAGATACATTAACGGTAATATTAAAACCTGTTTTCGTACTAGTCGTCTTTTCAATCGCGGGCGCTTGCGTACCAGATGATTCATCTATGGGACTATTATCTAGTACAAGCACTTGCCCGTCTTGCGCTTGAAGTTCTTGCTCTCGCATGGCAAGTCGCTGACCAATATCGTTACCCGCAGGTAGCTTATCTTTAACTTGCCCGTAATAACGGGTTAGGTTTTCTAAATCGCCTAGCTGCGCAGAAACCACCGCCATCATTAGCGCTAAATTATCATTTTCTGGCGTACTGCGTAATAACCCCTTAAGCACACCTTGTGCGCGATTGAGGTTATTCACATCACCCGTAGTCATCAAAGCTTGGGCTAGCGTAATTTGGTGAGACGTATTTCCAGGTTTTAGCGCAACGGCCTTATCTATGGCTTCAATGGCCTGCACTTCTTGGCCTAGGCTTAACATAAGCCGCCCCAAATATAGCCAGCCCGTATCATCTTCAGGGGCTTCTCGTAGGCGTTGACGAATGGCCAATGCCAAATTAGCCACGTCTTCGGGCCCTAAATCACTTCCATTGCCACTGGCTAATTGTGCGCTTAACTCTGGTAACGCTGCAATAGCATCAGAGGCACGCTGCACTTGGCTAAATTGATTCACCGAAGCGTATACCACTACACCCGCAACGACGGCGACTAGACCACCAATAAGTAAAGGAAGACCTGCCGTGCCAGTACGTGTTGATTCAAAACTACTTTCATCAACCAATGCGACTTTTAGTTCATCAACAGCCACTCGCATATCGTGCTCGGTGATTAAGCCTTCTTGCACTTCTCTTTCAAGCTCTTGCAATCGCTGCTTTACAATTTGCGTGTTGCTTAGGTTATCCGCTTTAGCGTGATTTTTTCTACGAAGCCAAGGGAATGCCAACAGCATAAGTACTAAGGTAATTAACCCTGAAACAACAATATAAAACTCAGTCCAACTCATTCTTTTTCCTGCTCAAGCAATGCATCTGCCTTAGCCAGTTTGGCTTTGATATCCTGCGGAGCTGTCGAAGACTTCCGGCGTACTACAAAAAAAATCGCGAAAACGACAAACAACACAGGTGCAGCCCACAGCCACATGGTGGCAATGGTTACCGGTGGTTGGTAATGCACAAAATCCCCGTAACGGGCTTTCATAAAATCAATAACTTCCTGCTCAGACTTGCCTTCTTTCAACAACGCATAAACTTTACGGCGCATATCGTGGGCAATCATGGCATCACTGTCGGCAATATTCTGGTTCTGGCACATAGGGCAACGTAGTTCGGCGGTTAAACTCAAAAACTGAGCACGTTGCGCAGGCGTATCAAACGCAAAGTTATCTTCAGCGCTACAAGCAGAAAAAGCGATAAATAAAGTGATAACGAATAGTAAACGTTTCATTCGCCGACTCTCTTAGTGCTTTCTGCTTCCTTTTTACCATCGGCCTCGGCCACTAACTGTTGATAAAGCGGCCCCACTTTGTTTTGCCATACACGTTCGTTGATATCACCAATATGATGCATGCGAATAACCCCGTTAGCATCCAGTACAAAGTGTTCTGGGGCGCCAGTAACCCCTAAATCTAGAGACGTATCGCGATATACATCAAAAATATTAAATGCATAAGGGTTACCGTAACGCCTTAGCATACTAGTAACTTCTTGTTGCACTCGGGTGAGTGTTTTTGTCCCAAAGTCAGGGTCAAGATCTTGGTCAAAGTACAAACCTACAAACTTTACTCCTAGCTCATTTTTAAGCTGGGTTAAATACGGCATTTCTACCGCACAGGTTACGCACCACACTCCCCATACATTCACAATAGTCACCTCACCTTTCAGTGAATCTGGGGTGTAGGTGGTATCGGGTTGCATTAAATCGGGTAATGTAAATTCAGGCAGTGGCTTGCCTTTAACTTGTGAATCTAGCTCTCGTGGGTCTGAAAACAACCCTTGGAACAAGAAAATCACCAGCATCGAGAACAGCACCAATGGAATGACAACTAAAGGCGCCTTTTTCATTGTGTGACCTCCTGACTGCCGGCATCACTTGTATTTTTCTTATCCGCTTCAAGGGGGTGTGCCTTTCCTGTCATGCGGTTAATAGCTTTCGCCACTTTTTTCACTTTGGTCATGCGATAGCGTTTATCGCTGATCGAGAATATACCGCCAATCGCCATGACAACCGCGCCCGCCCATAACCATGCTACAAACGGTTTTATGTAAATACGAACTGCCCAAGCGCCATCATCAAGGGGCTCGCCCATGGCAATAAATAAATCCCGCGATACCGTAGAATGAATTGCTGCTTCTGTCATTGGCATACGCTGAACTGTATACATACGCTTTTCTGGTTCTAAATGTACAACAAATTCATCCGCCTTGTTCACATCAAATACACCCACATCAGCGGTGTAATTAGGGCCTTGGAATGGCTTAACATCGGTAAAAGTAAAAGCATAACCGCCAAGCTCTACAGTTTCTCCCACTTCCATTCGCACATCCCGCTCTAACTCATAGTTAGACACTAAAGTAATGCCGATAATACTGATGGCAAACCCGATATGGCCTAATACCATGCCCCAATGACTTGGCGTAAGCTTGCGTAGTTTTGTAAATGTACTGGTATTACTTGGGTTAGCGTTAACGCGCTGAAACACTTCTTGCACGGTAGTAACCAAAATCCAAAACACGAGTATCATGCCCAGTACACCCATATACTGTGCCGTGTCGTAACTAAAATTGACCAAAAGCGCTGCACTTATTGCAATTCCACCAGCGACAAGCAACTGATTTTTGAGTGCACCTGCAGTCTGGTGTTTCCAGCGAGTTAAAGGGCCAAGGCCTAAGAACAACACAAACGGCACAATCAACAGGGTAAACATTTGATTAAAAAATGGCGCCCCCACTGAAATACTGCCTAGCCCTAGTTCTTTATGAACAAGTGGCAATAAGGTACCAAGTAACACCACTAACGTAGCGGCACACAAAAATACATTATTACCCATGAGCAATACTTCACGAGAAAACGCTTGGTATCGACCGGGGCTCTTTAAAGCCGAAGCGCGCATGGCATATAGTAACAAGCCAAAGCCACTCAACACGATAAGAATACCGAGTATAAATAGACCACGGGTTGGGTCGCTTGCGAAAGAGTGAACGGAAACAATCACTCCTGAGCGAACTAAGAAGGTTCCCAACAAACTCAACGAAAACGCAGCAATAGCGAGTAATACCGTCCACGACTTAAAGGCTTTTCGTTTTTCCGTTACCGCCAAAGAGTGCATCAAGGCGGTTCCCACCAACCAAGGCATAAAGGATGCGTTTTCTACGGGATCCCAGAACCACCAGCCACCCCAGCCAAGTTCGTAGTAAGCCCACCAGCTACCAAGAGCGATACCTACAGTAAGAAACGCCCAGGCAGCAATAACCCACGGACGAGCCCAACGCGCCCATGTGGAATCGAGTTGACCTGAAATCAATGCAGAAATAGCAAAAGCGAACGCCACTGAGAAGCCTACATACCCCATGTATAACATTGGTGGGTGAATGATCATGCCAAAATCTTGCAGAAGCGGGTTTAAATCTCGGCCATCGACAGGGAAAAACGGCAACATACTATTGAAGGGATTTGAGGTAAGCAGCATAAACAAATAAAAGCCAATACCAACCATACCTAGCACCGATAGCACCCTTGCAACCATTGTAAGAGGAATACCTCGGCTAAATATGGCGACTGCTACCGTCCAAATTGACAGCATTAAAACCCACAGCAAAAACGAACCTTCGTGGCCGCCCCAAACTGCAGTAATTTTATAGACAAGTGGAAGCTGGCTGTTGGAATGCTGCGCCACATACTCAACACTGAAATCATCGGTAACAAAGGCATAGGTTAAGCACAAATACGCGATTAGGGTAAAAACAAACAATCCAATCGCCAAGGGCTTTGCGGTAGCCATTAGCGTGTCGTGTTGACGATGAGCCCCCCAAAGCGGGTAAACTGCAAGCAAAATAGATAATACTAGGGCGAGTGTTAATGCAATGTTCCCAATCTCAGGCACCATGGTTACTGGCCTCCTGGTTTAGACTTTAAACTTGGCTTTGAACTTGGCTCTGATACCGTCATTGATGCTGTTTCTGACGCTACTTCTGGACTTGCTTCATACTGATAAGAAGATGAAGCATCGGTGACGGGCATATTGGCAGGTTTTTCATGCTTAATGCCCTTCATTTTTTCTGCCAGCTCTGGTGGCATGTATTCTTCATCATGCTTAGCAAGAACTTCTTGCGCAGTAATTTCTGTTGCCGAAGTAAGCACACCGGTAGCCACGATCCCTTGGCCTTCACGAAACAAGTCAGGCAGTATCCCCGTGTAGGTCACCGTAACGGTGGGCCCCGTATCTATTAAATCAAAGGACACCGCTAGGCTTTTGCTGTCTCGGCTCACACTACCCGGTACGACCATACCGCCAATACGAAGACGTTGACCAACATGTGGCATTTGCCCTTGCTTACCTTCAATAATTTCACTTGGTGTATAAAATAAATCGATACTGTCGTTTAATGCATAAAGCATTAAACCAATTGCGCTGGCGATTAACAGCCCAACAATGCTCACTACCGCCAAACGCTGCTTTCTTCTAGGGTTCATGCCACTATCTCACTTTAAAAACTACTGACTACAACTTACTGTGCTGATGAAGCGTGTGATTTTTCTCTCGCTTCTTTAATTCGCACCTGACGCTGTTGTTCTTTTAAAACCGACTTCAGTAACCCTTTATGTTGCCGAAAGCTTAATACTACTAGCAGTATCATTGCTCCAAAGGTCACACCAAAAGATAACCAAACGTAGAAGGCATAGCCTCCCATGTCTAAAAATGCTGAGAATGAATCAAACTGCATTAGCTATTCTCACTTGTTGCGTGCGCTAATTTTTGCACCCAAGGGCGATGCATCTCACGGCGCACAATTTCGCTGCGTAGCCTTACCGTAGTCACTGCCCCAATAAAAAATGCAAAACCTAATAAACTAATTAATAACGGCCACAACATTTCAGGCGCAATAGAAGGCTGATCGAATTTGCTGATGGTGGCCCCTTGATGCAAGGTATTCCACCATTCTACGGAGTAATGAATAATAGGAATATTTACTACGCCGACTAAAGCCATCACCCCTGCTGCTTTACCCGCCTGTTGTTTATCTTCAAAGGCACCATAAAGCGCAATAACCCCGATATACAAAAACAACAAAATAAGTTCTGAGGTTAGGCGTGCATCCCATACCCACCACGCGCCCCACATAGGTTTACCCCAGGCTGCACCGGTAAATAACGCAATAAAAGTCATGACAGCACCCACTGGCGCCATGGCTATCATGCTCATATAGGCCGTTCGCCATTGCCATACCATTCCTACCAAGGCCGCAATCGCCATAGCCACATAGGTGCCCATAGACAACATTGCGCTAGGCACATGAATGTAGATAATGCGAAACGAATCACCTTGTTGATAATCTTGTGGTGCAAAGGCTAGCCCCCACACTGTGCCTACGGCCAAGCATAACAATGTACCAAGCCACAACCAAGGCTGCAAAGTTAGGCACAATTGGTAAGCATTTTCTGTTTTAGCGTAAGGATGTAACCACTTCCACATCAGTTTTGACTCACTTTCAAAGAATAAGCTATGGCAAACGGCGCAGCGGCAGCAGCCAGTAACAGCATGGCGCCAATAATAGCAAGTTGAGGATGATAAGGTAATTGCAGTGCGGCAGAATCTACAGCAGACGTGGCAAAAATCAGTAACGGAATAAAAACGGGGATTAAAAGCAATGCTAAAAGCAGTCCGCCCCGTGCTAGCCCCACCGTTAATCCCACTGCAATAGCACCAATTAGCGACAGCAAAGGTGTGCCAATTAGCAAAGTAAGCATTAATGCTATAAACATATCCGTGCTTAGGTTTAAAAACATCGCAAGCAACGGCGACAGAATCAATAAGGGCACAAAACTCACCAGCCAATGTGCCAGTACTTTAACCGTAGCAACGGCCGGCAATGACATGCCACTTAAGGTATATTGTTCTAAAGAACCATCGATAAAATCATCACGAAAAAGCCGTTCCATCCCTAACAAGGATGACAATATAGCCGCAATCCAAATAACGCCTGGGCCAATACGTTGCAGTGTTTCTAGAGAAGGGCTCACGCCCAAGGGGAATAGGGTAACCACCATCAATAAAAACATGAGGGGTTGAACCAACTCAGCTTTTTGCTGAAACGCAATCTGCATATCTCGTTTGAAGATACCGAGTAGTAAGGGATTCAAAACCGGTACTCCAAATCGACACAGCGGTGCGGACCCGCTTCAGAAGACAGCGCTTGGTGGGAAGTAGTAATAATCATGCCGCCGTCTGCCACATGCTGTTTCATTTTACGCTCAAGTAATATTACACCTGCGCTATCAAGTGCGGTGAAAGGCTCATCTAATACCCATACTGTTGCACTCTTGAGCCAAAGCCGACTCAGTGCAACACGACGTTGTTGTCCAGCGGATAAGAATCTGACAGGCACATCTTCAAGGCCAACTAACCCTAAGCGTTCAAGCACTTGATAAATGCTTTCGATATCGGATGTTTGGGTAACATCCTTATTTTGAATACCGTGTTGCGCTAACCAAAAGCGCAAATTATCAATGGCAGACAAAGCGCCATTTAATGCACTTTTGTGGCCTAAATAAATAAGAGTTTGATAATATAATGAAGGGTTGCTGCTGATGTTCGCGCCATTGAAAATCACGTCACCGTGCTCAGGCGAACTCAAGCCAGTAAGAATACGCAATAAGCTGGTTTTGCCCGCACCGTTAGGCCCACGCA
>OJDD01000446.1_pt1 | contig 11620 bp, 10 predicted proteins | sample 1592591 | NCBI WGS metagenome assembly OJDD01 (sample SAMN05416809, study PRJEB24817) | seawater metagenome | isolation source: Sea water | place: Canada:Atlantic | collected 2013-07 | reverse complement strand
GAGATAGCGTAGCGTCTCGTGGGCTCGGAGATGTGTATAAGAGACAGCGCCGTGGAAGACCTGCAACTGCCCCAGATGGAGGTCGCGCAGCTTGATGACTGGCGCTTTACGCTAACGTGTCGCGGGAAAGTGCAAGGCTTTGGCTATGTGATGATGGGCGTGATGCGGGTGATCGCGGATGACTATGGCACATTGGCCCTGCTCGATTGCAAAGCCGCCCCACCGGAGGGGGAGGTGATTACCGTCACCATCATTGACCGGCACTACGCGCAGGGGCGCAGCTTTGATCTGGGTGCGCGCGGGTGACAGGTGGGGCAGCTTATGAGGCGGCATTAGATGTGCTATGCCCGATGCATGTGATCGTGCAGCCCTGCGGACGTATCCGGCATGTGGGCCCCACCATCCAAAAACTGCGCCATCGTGGCACTTGGATCGGGAGCAATTTTTTCGACCAGTTTGTCATGCGCCGACCGAATATGGCCGACAGTATTGCGCAAATTCGCCCAATGGCGGGGCGCAAGCTGCATCTGGCGTTGCACGACCGGCCCGAGCAGATTTTTAAGGGGGTTCTGGTCCCGCTGCCTTGTGGTGTCGAACAGAAGGAAAGCTCGGAAACCGACTGTCTGATAAACCTTTCATTCGGGATATCGATCCTGAACGGCGTCCGCACCCATCGTCTGAGCAATGCCGATTTCGCGCCGACCGACCTCGCGGTCGAGATGCTTTATCTGATGGAGGCGAAATCGGCGGCGATGGCGGCATCGCGTGCGCTGAACCAGAAGCTTGAGGTCGCAAAGATCGCGGCGGAGGAGCAAGCGTTTACCGATACGCTGACTGGCTTGAAAAACCGGCGCGCGATGGATCACGTGCTGTCTCGGCTTATCGCGGGGAACAAGGGGTTTGCCGTGATGCAGATCGATCTGGATTACTTCAAGGCGGTGAACGATAGCCTGGGCCATGCGGCGGGGGATCACGTGTTGCAAACCGCGGGCCGGATCATGGTGGAGGCAACAAGGGACATCGACACCGTCGCCCGCGTCGGCGGTGACGAATTTACCCTGCTGCTGCCTGGGGTTGCCGGCAGCGCGCATCTGGCACAGGTCGCCGAACGGATCATCACGCGACTGGAACAGCCGATCAAATTTGATGGCGCGGCGTGCCAGGTCTCTGCCAGCATCGGCAGTATATGGGTCAAAGCGGGGCAGGACGCCGTAGCCGAAGATGTCCTGTCGGACGCTGATGCGGCGCTTTACCGCTCTAAGCAAGCTGGGCGTGCGCGGCACACGGTGCACGGTGAAACTGTGTCAGACGCCATGCAGAAGGGGAGGGAGAAACCACACGCGCTGCAGTAGATGACGGCGCGCGCTGGGCGTGCTGGCTTTGGTACGCGTTATAATTGCGGGGCCTGTAGAACTGCGGGCGTTCAATCTGCGCAATGCTTCAAGATTGTGCAGCTTGCCTCAAAACGCGCCGCAGGGGGTTGGGGCGCCAGGATTATGGGGGCACCGCTTTTGGCTGCTCGTCACACGGGCGCGGCTGCGTTAGGGTTTTGGGAAAGGATATTCAGGCAAGGCAGGACATCATGACGGACAGTGCCCGTTCTCTCGGCTCTCGGCTTAGCGCGGTGTTGGCAGAGGTCTATCCCGATCTGGATGCCGACATCCTTTCCAGCATGGTCCTTGATGCCTTCTGGCCCGAGGGGACAACCCGCCGCAAAAGAGGCCGGATTGCCGGCAATACGCTTTGGTCGGAACGTGACGCGCTGCTGATCACCTATGGCAACTCTATCGTGGACGGGGCGCATAAGCCGCTGGATTTGTTGAACGACTTCTTGCATCGCTACCTGCGCGGCACATTGAACAGCGTGCATATCCTGCCGTTCTTCCCCTATACCTCTGACGACGGGTTTGCGGTGTCCGATTTTCGCGCGGTGAACCCGCAGCTTGGGGATTGGCCTGATATCAACCGCATCGCCGCCGATTTCACGCTGATGTCCGATCTGGTGCTGAACCATGTGTCGAGCCAGGGGAACTGGTTCAACGCCTACCGTCAGGGGCAGCCCCCCTATGACAAGTTCTTTTTCGAAGCCTCGCCGCAGGATGATCTGCGCGAGGTGGTGCGCCCGCGCACGACGCCGCTGTTGCAAGAGGTAGAAACCTCAAGCGGCCCGCGCCATGTCTGGTGCACTTTCAGCCATGACCAGATCGACCTTGATTTCCGCAACCCCGAGGTGCTGCTTGAGTTTTTGCGCATCATCCGCCTGCATGTGGATAATGGCGTGCAGATCATCCGGCTGGATGCGGTGGCGTTCTTGTGGAAGCAGATCGGCACCCCGTCGATCCACCTGCCGCAAACCCATGCCATTATCCGGCTGATGCGTTTGCTGTGCGACTATGCGCCGGAAAAGATCATCCTGTTGACCGAAACCAATGTGCCCAAGGCCGAAAACCTCAGCTATTTCGGGGCAGGGGACGAGGCCCATGCGATCTATAATTTCCCGCTGCCGCCGCTGATCTTGCATGCGATGATGTCGGGCAATGGGGCGCATCTGCGGCGCTGGCAACGTACGATGCCGCCGGCCCCCATGGGCTGCGCCTATCTGAACTTTACCGCCAGTCACGACGGCATCGGCATGCGCCCCGCCGAAGGGTTGTTGCCCGAGGATGAAAAACAACAGGTCATTGATACGGTGCTACAGGTCGGCGGTTTGGTGTCGATGCGCAGCCTGCCCGACGGCGGGCAAAGCCCCTACGAGCTGAATACGACCTTTTACGACGCGCTGTCGCGGACCTTTAAGGGCGCGGATGACCATCATCATGCACGGTTCATCTGTTCGCAGACCATCGTCATGTCGCTGGAGGGGATACCCGCCTTCTACATCCACGCCATGCTGGCGACGCCCAATGATCACGCGCAGGTCGAACATCGCGGGATGAGCCGCGCGATCAACCGACACCGCTGGGACTACCCGAGCTTGCGCGACCGGCTGGCCGATGCGTCCAGCGCGCAGGCGCGCGTTTTGGGCGATCTGTCGGCGCGGCTAAAGGTGCGGCAGAAACAAAAGGCGTTTCATCCCAACGCGACGCAATTCACCGTGAACCTGCAAGATGACCGCGTGTTCGGCGTGTGGCGCCAAAGTCTGGACCGCAAACAGTCAATCTTTGCGCTGCACAACGTCAGCGACGCCTCTGTCGCGATTTCGGCGGCGGCGCTGAACCTGATCGAGGATCAACCCTGGCAGGACCTGATCAGCGGTGATTTGATTGACGCCAGCGCGGATCACATCACGCTGGCCCCCTATCAATGCATGTGGATCACCAACCGGTTCTGACCCCGCCGCCTGCGCGGCCCTCAGCTAGTTGTATTCGGCGTCATCCGCCGCGGCGGCCTCGCGCAGATTGGCAAGGAACTCGGGCGCGGCGGCGTGGACGCGGTTCCACGTGGGGATAAAGGGGGTCTCGTGCGGGTTATCGAGAAAGAAGTGTCCCGCCCGCATAATATTCTCGGTAAAAAGCTCGATCGCGCGTTCTTCCTTGTGGCGGTCGATGCTCAGCCCGTTCATTTTGGCGTCGTTGTAGTAGGCATCCAGCAGGTCTAGCGCACAGCGATAATAGGTCGCCTTGAGCGTGCGAAAGACATTGGGCGTGAACACGGTGCCGTCTGCCGCCAGCTTGCGGAAAATCGCCTTGCAGATGTCGGTGGACATGCGGTTCAGCCCCGCATCGGCGTCGGCCTCGCTCAGATCTTGGTGCTTGTGGTCATAGTCGTCGGCGATTTCGACCTGACAGACCGATTTCGGCGCGAGGTTGCGCCATGCCTCTGACAGCACGCCGATCTCCAGCCCCCAGTCGGAGGGGATGCGCAGATCGGGCAAGATATTGGTGCGCATGGCAAATTCACCCGAGAGCGGATAGCGGAAGGCGCGCAGGTAATCGATATAGTCACGGTCGCCCACGACCTTTTTCAGCGCGATCAGCAGCGGGCTGACCAGCAGCCGCGTGACCCGCCCGTTCAGCTTGTCGCTGCCCACCCGCGCGTAATAGCCTTTGGCGACCTGATAGGGGAAATTCGCATTGGCGACGGGATAAATCAGCCGCGCCAGCAGGTCGTTGGTATAGGTCACGATATCGCAATCATGGATCGCCATCACCGCGCTGTCCTGACAGGCGATCAGATAGCCGAGCGAGGACCAGACGTTCTTGCCCTTGCCTTGTTCGGCGGGGGCGAGGCCCATGTCTTTGAGCTGCGCGCCTAGCGCCAGCATCCGCGGGCTGTCGTTCCAGATCACGATGTGGTTCTGGTTGAGGCCTTTGAAGAACTCTTTCGCATGGCGGAACTGTGCCTCGTCGGCGCGGTCCAGACCTATGATGATGCGGTGCAGATAGGTGACCTTGGACAGCTCGGCCAGAATGCGGGGCATCGCCTCGGTCTCTAGCTCGGAGTAGAGACAAGGCAGGATCAGCGCCATTTTGCGGGTCTGGGCAAACGTCTCAAGCTCGTAGGTCATTTCGTCCAGCGAGCGGGTGCGCAGATTGTGCAGGGTCGCGATATTTCCGTTTTGATGAAAATCAGCCATGCTTTGTCATTCCTCAGTTCAGGTTAAGCCGCGCGATCAGGTCCAGCACGGCACCGTTCCATCCGGCAGGGCCGGGGAGCGTGGTGCGGATGATCCGGCCGGTGTCCTCACCGGGCAGCGGGGGCAGGGGGTCGCGGTGCGGGTTGGCGACAATGACGCCAAACTCGGCTGCTTGCAGCATCTCTATGTCATTGGGGGCATCGCCAAGCGCCAGCGTATGGCGCGGCGCAAAGGCATCGGTCAGCGCGGCCATCTGGTCGGCTTTGGTGCGCCCGTAGGAAAGGGTCAGAAACCGTCCCCCTTCACGGGCATCGATACCGTGATCGTGCAGGGCGTCGATAAATGCGCCGCGCAACTCGGCGCTGCCCGACCAGATGCCGGGTTCGGAAAAGGCCCGCTCTGCCGCGTTGGCGGCGTCATTATGCGACAGGCCGGTGATCTGTGCGATCTGCGCTACGGTCATATCGCCGAACCCGCAAAACGGGTCGCGCAGCTCCGCAGGCAGGCTGTCGAGCGCGTGGCGCAGGCGCACGTAACTGTCCGTTTTGGGCATGTCAGTGCTGTCGGGCGGTAAAATACCGGCACCGTTTTCGATGATCGCGGGGCAGTGATCCCACGCCAGTTCGGCGCGAATCTCTGCGATCTCGGGCGCGGTTTTCGAGCTCGCCAACACCACTGCGGCCCCGATATTGCGCAACGCGTCCAAGGCGGGGGTGGCCGCATCCCAGCGATAGGAACTATGTGACAGCAACGTGCCATCAAGGTCGGTAAACACCAGCAGGGGTAAAGACATAGCCATAGATCAAGCGTGTGGTGCGGGATCGATTGTTGCAACTGGGCACAGCAGTTCATCGCGCGGTTTGCATTGTTTTTCTAGCTTTTGCCTAAAAAATGTGCAGAAACTGGACTGCGTGGATGCGCACGTATAAATAGAATCACATGGGCGCGTTCGGGGGGAGGGTCCGGTGTAAAAGAGGTCAGGTGACGTCGCGACCAAGGGCTCTGTTTTCACTCTGACAATAATTTTTATTGTTGACGTAAACAAAGTTGCGCGACAGTCTGAGCGCCAAGATACGCCAAAGCGTGCTTCGGGGGATTATTTGTCAACAACTGCGATACAGGCGGCGGCGCTTTCGCCGCCAGAGGGATTAGGCGACCGCATGAGGATGCAGCGTCATCGGATGGCGATGACATTGCAGCAGCTGTCGGCGGCCTCCGGTGTGTCGGTGGGCTATCTGAGCCAGGTGGAACGCGGCAACGCGACACCGACGCTTGGAACGCTTAGCCAGATCGCTGCCGCGCTTGAAGTTGATACGGATTTTTTCGTGCGGACCCCGCGCACGGTCGACAGCCTGACCCGCGGTGCCGCACGGCCCCGTTTCGCGGTGGCAGGATCGTCGATTGAATATGAACAGATCGGTGCCGAACGCGCGGGCCACGAGATGACATCCTATGTGATGAACGTGCCGCCCGGCTATGAATCCGAAACGGTGACCCATGTTGGCGAAGAGATCATCTATATCCTTGAGGGTGAGATCTCGCAGATGGTTGGCGAACGGGAGTATCTGATGACGGCGGGCGACAGCCTGCATTATCTGGGTACCACGCCCCATTGCTGGGCCAACAGGACAGACCGGCAGGCCCGCATCTTATGGGTCGGTCGCATGAAATACGATAAGTCCGGGGAAATCGGACAGAGTGAGGCCGCGCCAGCAGAGAGCTCGCGCGAAATGTTACCCCTCAGGCGTTAACCCTATCGCCCTCATCGGCCCAGAGAGGCCGTGGGGAGATAACACTTTACCAACTAGGAGAGTAAATCGAATGTCTTTCAAGAATATCATGGCCACGGGCCTGCTGCTGAGCACGCTTGGCGTTGCGGCGCAGGCGCAGTCGCTGGTCTATTGCTCGGAAGGGTCGCCAGAAGGCTTTGACCCGGCCCTGTACACCGCAGGCACGACCTTTGATGCGTCCAGCCACCCGATCTACAACCGCTTGGCGGAATTCAAGGTCGGCACCACCGAAACCATTCCCGCGCTGGCCGAAAGCTGGGACGTGTCCGAAGACGGCAAGACCGTAACGTTCAAGCTGCGCAAAGGCGTCAAGTTTCACAGCAACGCCCAGTTCACGCCCACACGCGATTTTAACGCCGATGACGTGATCTTTAGCTTTGACCGTCAGGGCAACGCCGACAACCCCTACAACCAAGTATCGGGCGGCACCTGGGAATACTACGGTGCGATGTCGATGCCTGATCTGATCGAAAGCATCGAAAAGGTTGATGATTACACCGTTCAGTTCAACCTGACCCGCGCCGAAGCGCCGATCATTGCCAACATGGCGATGGACTTTGCCTCGATCGTGTCCAAGGAATATGCCGACGCGATGCTGGAAGCTGGCACGCCGGAAATGCTGAACCAGGCACCTATCGGTACCGGCCCGTTCACCTTCCAAGCCTACCAGAAAGACGCCGTGATCCGTTACGTGCGCAACGACGAATACTGGGGTGACCCGGCGAAAGTCGAAGCGTTGATCTTTGCGATCACACCGGATGCCTCCGTACGCTACCAGAAGGTACAAGCGGGCGAATGCCACGTCATGGCCTATCCGAACCCTGCGGACGTGCAGGCGATGAAAGACGCCGAAGATGTCGTCGTGATGGAACAAGAGGGCCTGAACGTGGGCTATCTGGCGTACAACACGCAGATGCCTCCGTTCGACAACGCCAATGTGCGTAAAGCCTTGAACATGGCGATCGACAAGCAAGCGATCATCGACGTGGTGTTCCAGGGCTCCGGCGAAATCGCCAAGAACCCGCTGCCGCCGACAATGTGGTCCTACAACGACGCGATCGAGGATGACAAATACGATCCGGAAGCCGCGAAAGCCGCGCTGGAAGCCGAAGGCGTATCCGACCTGACGCTGAAAATCTGGGCGATGCCGGTCCAGCGTCCCTATAACCCCAATGCCCGCCGTATGGCCGAGCTGATGCAGGAAGACTTCTCGAAGGTCGGTGTCGACGTAGAGATCGTGTCCTACGAATGGGGTGAATACCTTGAGCGTTCCAAAGCGAAAGACCGCGATGGTGCCGTTCTGCTGGGTTGGACAGGTGACAACGGTGACCCCGACAACTTCCTCGCGGTTCTGCTGGGCTGTGACGGCGTAGAGAAATCCAACCGCGCACAATGGTGCAACGAGGAATTCGACGCGCTGGTTCAGGAAGCCAAGGTTCTGCCAACACAAGAAGAGCGTGCGCCGCTGTATGAAAAAGCGCAGGAAATCTTCAAGGACCAAGCCCCTTGGGCCACCATCGCGCATTCGGTTGTTTACATGCCAATGCGCCCCGAAGTTGAAAACTATGTTGTGCACCCGCTGGGTGGCCACATCTTCAACCAGGTTGGCCTGTCGCAATAACAGCGATGACAAAGCAATGGGGACGGTGCATGTCGCGCCGTCCCTTCCTCTATTCTAGGCCCCGGCCACGTTAACGAAAGGCGCAAGCCCCCGTGTCAAAGAACCTCTCTCAACGTCTTGCCGACTATGCCGCTGTGGCCGCCGATCTGGGCGTCGATGCCGTGGCGCTGGTGCCCGGACCCAATTTCTCGCGCGCCGTTGGCCATAGGTTTATGAGCAATGAGCGTCCCTTTGTTCTGGTGATCCCTGCGGATAAACCTGCGGCGGTGCTGTTGCCGAACCTCGAACTGGGCAGCTGGGACATGGTCGGATTTGACGGCGCGGTGTTTGATTGGCGCGACCAGACCGGCTATGCCGATGCTTTTGCCGCGCTGACGCAGCATTTGGGGATCTCGTCGCTGGCGGTCGAAGGGCAGGTGATGCGCGTGTTCGTGCACCATGCGTTCAAACAGGCACAGCCCGATCTGACCATCACCGATGCAGAGCGTGAAATCTCGGCCCTGCGGATGATCAAGACCCCCGAGGATATCGCCGCCCTGCGCGCGGCGATCGGCATTTCCGAACGCGCCCTCCAGCGCACGCTGGACAGCGTCAAGCTCGGCCAGAGCGAGAAGCAGATCGAACAGACGCTGGTGCAGGCGCTTTTCGCGGAAGGGGCGGATGACCTGTCCTTTGGTCCCATCGTGGCCGCCGCGGATGGCTCGGCCCGCCCCCATGCCCATGCGCGCGAGGATTACGCGGTCAAGGCGGGCGATGCGCTGCTGCTGGATTTTGGCGCGCGCAAGAACGGATTTGCCGCCGACATCACCCGCACCGTTTTTCTGGATCACGTCACCGACGAGGGGCGCGATGTCTATGACACCGTGCTGCGCGCCAATATGGCAGGGCTTGCCGTGACCCGCGCGGGGGTGACCGCCCATGACATCGACGATGCCGTAATCTCTGTGCTGGAAGCCTCGCCCTATGGCGACCGCATCCGCACCAAGACCGGTCACGGTCTGGGCCGCGAGGTCCATGAGGCCCCCTATATCATGCGGGGCAACCACATGACTTTACCCGCCGGAACGGTTTACACCAATGAACCCGGCCTCTACGAGATCGGAAATTTCGGCGTGCGCATCGAGGATGACGTGCTGATTACCGACGACGGCTATGAAACGCTGACCAACTTCCCCAAAGAGCTGATGGTGATAAAATGCTGAACTATGTTCTGGGACGACTGCTGACGTTCATCCCGACCTTCATCGGGGTGACGCTGATCTCCTTCGGGTTCATCCGCGCGCTGCCGGGCGACCCCATCCAGGTAATGGCGGGCGAGCGCGGCATCTCTGATGAACGCTATGCCCAACTGGCCAAACAATTCGGCTATGACCAGCCGATCTATGTCCAATTCTGGGATTATCTGACCGGCGTGCTTCAGGGCGATCTGGGCAATAGCTTTGTCACCAAGCGCCCGGTGTTCGACGAATTCTTTACGCTCTTCCCAGCCACGCTTGAGCTGGCGGTCTGCGCGATGATCTTTGCCATCGCCCTTGGCCTTCCGGCGGGGGTGATTGCGGCGGTGAACCGGGGCAAGTTCTTTGACCGGGCGCTGATGTCCACGGCGCTGGTGGGCTATTCGATGCCGATCTTCTGGTGGGCGCTGCTGCTGATCATTGTCTTTTCGGGCAACCTGCAATGGACGCCTGTGTCGGGGCGGATCGATCTGCTGTACTATTTCCCCAACCCCACCGGCTTTATGCTGATTGACAGTCTGACGTCGGGTCAGAAGGGGGCGTTCCTGTCAGCGGTGCGCCATCTGGTTCTGCCAACGATCGTGCTGGGGACAATCCCGCTGGCCGTGATCGCACGCCAGACGCGGTCGGCCATGCTGGAGGTTCTGGGCGAGGATTACATCCGCACCGCCCGCGCCAAGGGCATGTCTCCGGGGCGGATCAACGGCATCCACGCCCTGCGCAACGCGCTGATCCCCGTGATCACCGTGATTGGTCTGTCGGTCGGCACATTGCTGGCCGGTGCGATCCTGACCGAAACCATCTTTAGCTGGCCGGGCATCGGCAAGTGGATGGTCGATAGTATTTTCCGCCGCGATTACCCCGTGGTTCAGGGCGGGCTGCTGCTGATTGCTGTGATGGTGATGGTCGTGAACCTGACCGTCGACATGCTGTACGGCGTCATCAACCCCAAAATCAGAAAGCGATAATATGGACGACGCACTCTCTGCCGAGGCCGCAATGGTTCAGGAACGTCCGGGCCGCTTGCGCGAATTCTGGTTCTACTTCCGCGAAAACCGCGGCGCTGTCATCGGGCTGTGGATCTTTGCGGTCTTTGCCTTTCTGGCCCTGTTCGGCCCGTGGGTCGCCCCCCATGACGCGACAGAGCAATTCCGCGCCGCCACCCTACAGCCCCCCGCGTGGCAAGAGGGCGGCAGCTGGACCCATATCCTGGGTACCGATCCGCTCGGGCGCGATATGCTGTCGCGTCTGATTGTGGGCGCGCGTTATTCCTTCTTTGTGGGGGTCGTCGTTGTTTCAATCGCGGCGAGCGGCGGGATCATCATCGGCCTAATCGCGGGCTTTGCACCCAAATGGGTCGATAGCATCATCATGCGCGTGATGGATATCGTTTTGGCATTCCCGTCGTTGCTGCTGGCGCTGGTGCTGGTGGCGATTCTTGGGCCATCGCTGACCAACGCGATGATCGCCATCGCGATTGTATTGCAGCCGCACTATGTGCGCCTGACCCGTGCCAGCGTCATGTCAGAACGGCAAAAGGATTACGTGACCTCGGCGCGTGTGGCAGGGGCGGGGATATTCCGGCTGATGTTTGTCACCGTGCTGCCCAACTGCCTTGCGCCGATCATTGTGCAGGCCGCGCTGTCATTCTCGACCGCGATCCTTGATGCCGCGGCCTTGGGCTTTCTGGGGATGGGGGCGCAGCCGCCCACACCTGAATGGGGCACGATGCTGGCCGAGGCGCGCGAGTTCATCCTGCGCGCATGGTGGGTCGTGACCTTCCCCGGCGTGGCGATCCTTGTGACCGTGCTGGCGATCAACCTCATGGGTGACGGCCTGCGCGACGCGCTTGATCCGAAACTGAAACGGAGCTGAGCCATGACACTTTTGCGTATCAGAAACCTAAGCGTTGATTTCGCCACGGCCTCGGGCAAGTTCCGGGCGGTGGACGGGGTCGACCAAGACGTGAACGAAAGCGAAATCCTCGCGATTGTGGGGGAAAGCGGGTCGGGTAAATCCGTGTCGATGCTGGCGCTGATGGGGCTGCTGCCCTGGACCGCCACCGTCACCGCGGACGAGCTGACCTTTGACGGGCACAACCTGCTGACGATGGACGCCAAGGCGCGCCGCAAGATCGTCGGCAATGATCTGGCGATGATCTTTCAGGAACCGATGTCATCCCTGAACCCGTGTTTTACCGTCGGCTGGCAAATCCGCGAGGCCCTACGGGTGCATCTTGGCATGGGCAGCCGCGAGCGTCAGAAACGCGCGATCGAGCTGTTTGAACAGGTCGGCATCCCCGATCCCGAAAAGCGGCTGTCGGCCTTCCCGCACCAGATGTCGGGCGGGATGAACCAGCGGGTGATGATCGCCATGGCGATTGCCTGCAAGCCCAAGC
>OJDD01000445.1_pt1 | contig 11620 bp, 9 predicted proteins | sample 1592591 | NCBI WGS metagenome assembly OJDD01 (sample SAMN05416809, study PRJEB24817) | seawater metagenome | isolation source: Sea water | place: Canada:Atlantic | collected 2013-07 | reverse complement strand
ACACCAGTAACCTGGCCGCATTCAGGGGTTGCAGTAAATCATGACTGGCCGCCGCGAGGTACTTGTCTTTGCTCTCATTGGCCTCCTTGGCGGCCTCTACAGCCACCACCAACTCCCGCTCCACCCGTTCGCGCTGCTCGATCTGGTAACGTAGCACTACGTTGGCGTTCTGCAGCTCGTCGGTGCGTTCCTCCACACGGCGTTCCAGATCCGCATTGAGCTGACGCAACTTTTCCCGCGCCTGGTGCCGCTCGGTGATATCGGCGACAAAGGCTTCCACCACTTCCGGGCCGAGGTCTGGCCGCCGCAACAACGTGATTGCCACATGCACTGGCGTATTGTCCACCCGCCTGAGTCTGGTTTCCTTTGCACTGAGGCGGCCATTGTCCAGCAACTCCTGCCGGATGGCATCAAACTCACCAGAACTGCAGAACAGCTGTTCGCGCAAGCGGATAACCTCGGCCACCAAGGCTTCGGCGCTGTCGTAGCCGCAGATCCGTGCCATGGCTGGGTTGACGGCCACAAAGCCACCGCGGAGGTTGGCCTGGAAGATGCCATGAAGGGCGTTTTCAAACAGCCATTTGTAGCGGTTGCGCTCGTTTTCCAGCTCATCGATTCGTTGCTGCAGGGCCGGGTAGTAATTCTTGCGTACCGACTGGCTGCCAAGGCCGAGCAGATCGCCGATGTCGTAGTTAGCGTCGCTGGAATCAGAGGGCTTCTTCATAAACAACTTCGACGTCACGGCGTGAGGACTTGCGGGGATTGGTCAGGATGCATGGGTCCTGCAGTGCGAAGCCCGACAGGTAAGGGATGTCAGACGTGGTCACGCCCAGCTTGCCCAGTTTGGCCTCCAGCCCCACGGCCTGTTTCAACGTGATGATTCGCCCCATCAAACGCTGTTTGATCACCGGTTTCGACATACCGCGGGTGTCGATATCCATGGCCTCCGCCACCCGCCGGAATCGATCCTCTGCCGAGGTGTAGTTGTAGGCCACAACGTGTTCCAGCAGCAAGGCGTTGCAAAGTCCGTGGGGCAAATCAAGGTACCCACCCAGACTATGGGACATGGCATGCACCGCCCCCAGGATGGCATTGGAAAACGCCAGGCCGGCCTGCATCGAGGCCAGCATGATCTGCTCCCGCAAGTGTACGTTGGCGGTGTTCAAGACCAGCGGTTCCAGATGGCGATTGATCAGCCGGATCGCTTCCAGGGCGTTGGTATCAGTAAGCGGCCCACTACCTGTGGACACATAGGCCTCAATAGCATGCACCATGGCATCCACCCCGGTACAGGCGGTCAGGTAGGCGTCCATGGATTCCGTCACTTCCGGATCGATCAACGACACATCCGGCACCACTGCCTTGCTGATAATGGAGAACTTGAAACGCCGGTTAGGGTCGGAAATGATCGCAAACTGGGAGACATCGGCGGATGTTCCTGCCGTGGTGGGAATCAGAATCATCGGGGCCGACGGCGAGGTAATGGTGTCCACACCCTCAAACTCAAGAATGTTCCGGCCATGGGCGCTGACGATACCGATACCCTTGGCGCAGTCCATGGGGCTGCCGCCACCAATGGCGACAATCACGTCACATTGGCTGGATTTGTATAACTCGGCGCCGACCATGACTTCGTCCACTTTCGGATTGGCGGAGACACCGGTAAAGACCGTGACACGAAGCCCCGCCGTTACCAGGATATCCATGATTTCCGCCACCCAACCGGCTTTTTCCACACCGGGGTCGGACACCAGGAACACGTGTCGGGCACCAAAATTACTGGCGAAATTGGCGACTGCCTTGCGCGAGCCGGCACCAAAGACGATTTCGGGGGACACAAACTTGCGCAGGGCGGAAATGTCGTAGTTCATCTGAGGTCTCGCCGTTTTGTCGTTGTTATTATGTCTTACCCGGAGTTTAACCCAACCCGGGTGGCTTCTCATCCGGTTCCTCATCGTGAGATCTGTGCCGGGATTTTCGACACCCAAACAGCGTAAGATGTTCTTACATTCGGGTCGATACCCGATTGGTATTATTCACCGGCCAACCTCTCGCCAAGGATCCAGCTTACATGTCGGCTGATCAACCACATAGGGTACTTCTCCGGTACGACCGGGAAGACGATCGGGATGCTTTTGTCCGGGATTTCGCCGAGGCCTTTTCAATCGACAGCTATCCCTCGGACGAAGAAGCCCTGGCTGCCCTTGCATCGGGCCGATCGCTGCCCGACGCCCTGGTATTCATCACCACGGACACCGAGAATCTGTTGGCGTCTTCTCTACTGCAGCAGGTCAGCGATGCTGGCTGCTGTTTCCGAATCGTCATTGGCAGCCAGATTTCCCTCGACCAGATCATCCACTTGCTGGAGAACAGGGTCGTCGACCGCTGCTACGCCAAGCCCTGGGATCTGAATCTCGTCCGCACCGACCTGTTTGCAGCCACCATGTCAGTGAAGGACAACGCCAGGCCCGCCCCTGTCGAGAACGAATACTCCAAGCCGTTGGTACTGATTGTTGACGACGAACAGTCCGCGACCAAGTACCTCAGCAAACAACTGATGCGAATGCAGGATCGCTTCGAAGTCCGCTGTGCCGACGACGCCCAGCAAGCTCTGGAGACGCTGCATCAGGAAGGTCACCGGATTGCCGTCCTGATGACAGACCAGCGCATGCCGGGCATGAAAGGACTGCAGTTGATCAACGAGATGCGCCAGTCCTATCCCCATATTACTCGCATCCTCACGTCGGCCTACGGGGAGCTGGACGTTGCCCTGGGCGCAGTTAACGAGGGGCGCATCTTCCGCTATCAGAAAAAGCCGTGGCATGCCGCATCCCTGCTCCCGGTGCTGGAAGACGCTATTGCGCAGCACCACGCATCGCGCCGGAAATCGGAGCAGTCACAAGTCGCACTTGCTGAGCGTTTCGAGGGCATTCGCGAACAGCGAAAAGCCGCTCTCCTCAGGGCTCTGACCGAATCGCCATCAGGCCCTATGGCGTCACCGGACGTGATACAGGATTTTCTGAGGGATATGGACGCCATCGACACCTTGCCACCCGGCGCCTCCCACTTTCGTGACCATAGCCCTGAGGCCCTGGATACCGCCCTGGCCCGTGGGCTACGCGCCGAACTGATCCACTATCTGGAGATACCGTTAGCCGACGCCGAAGCCAACAGCGGCCCCCTGCCCGACGCCATTCAGTCCGCGCTGGATGTGCTGTTGAGCGCGTCCGGAATGAGCCGTGACCACCTCATAAGCGAGCAGGATGAGGACGTCACGACGCTTCGGCTGGAACCCGGCAAGAACCTCCACCTTTACAGTCATGTCCTTTCGCCAATGGCCCGTGTGTCCAGCCAGCTATTGAAGCAACAGGGCGCCTTGCTTGCCCTCTATATCATGGCCCGACAACAGGGCGGCCAGGTTCTCCTTCAGGGAGGCCAACAACGCTTCACCCTTGAGCTGTCATTGCCTCTGCGCGCCCCCTCGGGCGGGAGCCGGAAGCCGTGACAAAGGACGATATCCGGCTGTACGTCACCATCGACAAGCGCCTCTACCGCGACGCCATCCTCTATCAGTTGCTCCTTGAGGAGAACATTGATCTGGTGGGCGAATCCGCGACCGGTGTCGATACCCTGGAGCATCTTCCGACCGCCAGGCCCTCCGTGCTGATTATTGAAGAAGCCCTGCAGGACAACGATGGCCTGACCATCGCGGAAGTGGCCCTTTCCAACCACCCCGCACTGTCCGTGCTACTGCTCGTGGAGCGGCCAGTCTCGCCAGCGCGCCTGGCGATCTATCTGGAGTCAGGCATTAAAACGGTGGTGGCCAAGACCCAACCCGTCCAGGAACTGATTCGATCCCTGCACTACATTCGCAACGGGCAGGTGTATGTAGACGCGGACTCGTGCCAGACTCCCGCTACCGCAACATCGCCAGACCTGGAGGCGTTTCACGCACTGTCTGCCCGGGAGCGTGAAGTCGCAAAACTGATGGCAGATCGGGTTACGTTCAAGACCATTGCCGATCAGCTTGGGGTTTCCTATAAAACGGTGCACTCCTACAAGGACCGCATATTCATCAAGATGGGCTTTGAACGGCAACCGGATCTGATGCTGTTCATGAAACGCTTCAGGAACAATCTCGACTCATGAAGATACTCGACGGGCTGCAACAGGTTCAGCAGCTTACACCGCGCAAGCAACGACAGTTCGAGCGTTTCTACAACGCCCAAGCCCGTTTCCGGTTCCTGCCGGTTTTTGCGGACGTCTCGCTGTTGATCACACTGATCGGAACCCTTGCGCACATGATGACGCTGGCCGCACAGCTTGGCCTAGCCAACGTTCCGGGCGGACTGTTTGTCTACACCGCGATTCTCTCCTGTTTCATTGTGGCCCACCGATTCAAGGCAGTGCGTTTTCGCACGCCACTGATCATGTATCTGGTTTTCCTGAACATGGCGCTGTTCAGCTATCTTGCCTTTATCAAAACCGGAGGCGATCTAACGCCGATGATCGGGCTCTACTTCTTCATCAGCTTCCTCGGCATCGTGACGCTGTCGCCACGGCATACCTTGATCATGATCGCCATCAATCTGGCGTTTCTCTACGCCGCTACCTGGGCCGCGGTACCCGCAGCGGATGTGGCAACCAAGCTACAGGAAGTGTTGTTGAACTGGCTGGTTCTGATGTGCCTGGTCATTTCACCGTTGCTAGCCGTTTTTTTTCGTCGCTTCGTGCGAAACATCCTGGCGCTGCAGTTCCTGTTGCGCGACAGAAACCGGATGTTGAGCCGCACTCTGCGAACGCTTCAGGTGACTGAGGAAAACCTGATCCAGCAACAGAAGCATCAGGCCCTCAGTCACATGGCCAAGGGCCTGCTCCATGAAATCATGAATCCGGTCAACTGCTCCGTGCAGGCGCTGCAGTACGCAAAGGATATCAACGAAGACCCCGAACTGGGCGAAGCGATCGACGACGCCGCGGCGCATCAGAAACGCATTGCCGACATCGTCTCGGACCTTATCGATTTCTCTGTCCCTCATCCGGAGCACGCCAAAGAACTGGCAAACCTCACTGGGCTAATCAATGCCGCCACGCGCTTCACCAAACACAAACTGCGCGGCATTGACCTGGAGATCGACGTACCGGAAACCTTAAGTGTGCCTTGCTACCCTTCGGCGCTGACTCAGGTGTTCGTGAATCTGTTTCTCAATGCTGCCTCGGCGCTTCAGAGCCAACTGGATCGTCAGCCCGCCATCATTCATGTGTCGACGACTCGCGATGCCCGGACCCTTGATATCACACTGGCCGATAATGGCTGCGGCATTCCCGAGGAGGAGATACGTCGCCTGACGGATCCGTTCTATTCGACCAGTGACACACCGGAAAACCTCGGGCTGGGCCTTAGCATTTGCCAGACCATCCTGCGCCACCACGGTGGGACACTGTCGATTAGCAGTGCGCTGGGGCAATGGACGCGGGTGACACTGGCGCTGCCCCTGGAGGCCGATCGCGTCAGAACCTGATCTGGGCACGCACGGTGACCGCATCCCCATCGGGGTTTGCCATCAGAGCATTGCCGCTGATGGTCGGAATCAGGTAATTCACCCTCAGCAGAACCGATTTACGCCAATAATAGTTGATCCCCAGCATCGCTATGGAGGCTTCGGCGCCCACATCCCGCTGCCGGAGATCCACCCCACTCCAGCGCGCCACCAGCTCGACGGCCCCCAGATGGCTGAGCGGGTCAATGCGGTCGAACTCGCCCCGGCTATACCCCCGGTGTTCGCCCGTGAGCAGATAGCCCAGCTGGGCATAGCCGCCACTGAATTGCCATTCATCGCCCCCAACCTGCCTGACACGCTGGATCATCGCCTCCGAGGTCAAGGTGACCGAACCGCGACTCCAGGCAAACTCGCCACCCAGCAGTGCCAGGTCATCCGCATCGAAGCGCGGGCTTCGGATAACGTTGTCGGCGCTATAAACCTCCCCATGGTCGCGTATCTGGAACCGTTCGCCGCGCAAGTCTCGCCAGGAGCCGGCCAACCCCAGGTGGACCGTCTGGTGTTCAGAGCGAAGTGGGGCAAAGGTCACGCGGCCCGTTACCGCCCTGGGCGACTTGGCATCGGCATCTTCCCGGAACACGCCCAGTGCCCAGGTGGCCTTTTTACCGGCCCGGTTTACCATCACGCCTTCGGAGCGCCCCGGCGCAAAGGCGCTGGTCGCCAGGGAGCGTTCGTTGGTCATCAGGCTGGAATAGCCACTGGTACGTTCAAAACCAAAAGGCTCTTTCATCCGACCCACCTGAACGCCACCCCAGCCAAAGCCATCGTATCGCAACCAGACGTCATCGAATTCCAGTACCTGCTCATCACCGTCGTACTGATAGTCACCATCAAGCTCGAAGGACCAGTGCTTGCCATAGGCAAGTTCAAGTCCGAGCCTGAATTTCCGCAGTACCGTGTTCGTGGTCGAGTCAACGCCATCTTCGTCATGGAAAGCGCCATAATGGTCCACACCACCCACCACGTAGCCGCCGATGTCGGCCTCAAAATCAGTGGTGTCTGCACGCACCTGCAGGGAAAAGCAGGCCATCAGCCACATCACCAGCATTGCCCAGCGCAGATCGCCCATCATGATCCCTGCTCCATGCGGTAATGCATCCTTAGCTGCGCTGTATCCCGCAGAAAGCTCACGGAAACCACATCCACCCGATTCACATCCAGGCCAGTCCGAGATCGCAGGTCGGCAATCAGTTCGTCCTGACGGTCGGTGTGAATCAGGTCAATTTTTTCGTACTCGATGTCCTTCTCGCCGCACAATGGCAACATCATTCGGGTTTCCAGCAACAAGGCGATGGCGATCACCAGGCCATTCAGGCACGCCAACACCCAATGCGCCACGTTCCCGACGGCCGCCAACAGCGCCATGGCGATCACCAGAAACAGATAGGTCATTTCCTTGATGCCCAATGCTTCGGTGCGGTATCGCAACATCGAGAACACCGCGAACAACCCAAAGGCGAAACCCATGGACACGGTCACCGAATTCAGTAACGCCGTGACCAGGAACACACCCACGCCAAACAGGATGAACGAGGCGGCGTTTTCACGATGGTGGGAAAATGCGTAGTAACAACGGATCAGGATGAAAACCGAGATCAGGTTAATGATCAGGCGGATAAAGAAATGGACATCAACTGCAGATTCCATGATGACTCCTTGAAGTAGCGGTATTCTCTCGGGGCCCTGAGCGCATCAAGCTTCGACAACACTGGCTTGAAGCGGTTGGCCTTGATCCGGCCCCGGCACAGCAGCGCCGTGCCGATGCAGTATTTGCTGAAGCTGACGGGCCTGTGGCCCATCCTTTTCAGGATGTCCAGAACGGGTGAACGCCGCTGATGGCGCAACGATTTGACCTCCACCAACACAACGCCCGGCAACCCGATCCGCTGGTGTTCCCCGCTATGCTCGAAGCAGATATCCGTATCCACGGTAACCCGCTCGTGACCGGTTCTGCTGAGCAGCGTGATGCGATGGTAGTGAACAAAAAGAGCCGGCAGCATCCGTGTCGCCGGCAGGCCCAGTTGCTCTTGAAGGAAGTGGTGCAGGGTTCGTGCGTCTGGCTCCGCCCCGGTCAATACCATTCTCTGTTTGGAGGTGCGCAGTTTGTTGGTCTTGACCTTGACCTCCAGAAAACGCTCACCGGTGGCCCGGTAGTGGCGAGTGCGGACCTTTACGCGGTTCAGTTTGCCATTGTGGTGATCGAGGTAGAGCTGCCGGCCGGGCGTATCGAAATAGAGCGTGTCGTATGCCATTCCCCGACACCCGTTCATCTCCAGCACCGTGTACTCTGCCGTCAGCTCTGCCAGACACTGGTTCAGTTCGGCAGCGTCGATCAGATACTTGGTATCCACCCGATCCATCAACGCTGACGAGCTCTGATCCGCCAGTGAGTGGGATTCAAATGCGTTCAGGCTGAAACAACTGGCCATTATTCAGTACCCGGCAGGTATTCCATGGTCATGTCGATGTCCATATCCACATCGCCGGCGTTTGCGCCGCTGCCTACGCTGTTGAGGGTGATGGTGCCGGTCGCCCCCAGCGCCAGTGACACCACGTCGCCAGGTACGGATTCATCCACTTCAAAGAGCAACGCATTGGTGGCAAAGCCATGGAGCTTATGGGTTCCGGGTATGTAATCGGTGTCTTCGATAAATACCTGCAACACATAAGGCTTGAAGCCCTGGGCGGCGTCGACACCAATCAGCAGCAAACTGTGCACGGCGGGAGCCAGCTCGGTGTCAACGGAGTACACCAGGCTGTCTACTTCAAAGGCAGCGAACGTCAGGCTCGCGCTGACCTGTCGACCATCCGGCAAGGTGAAACTGAATACTCCGGAGTCTGTGCCGGATACCGCTGAAACACTGGCGGTCAGATTGGTGGTGGCTGGCTCGGAGCAGTCCGGCTGGGTATCCTCCAGCAAGGTCACCGCCTCTTCCGGCTCGTTTCCGGCGATGGCGCTGAGCAACACCTCCCGTTGCGATCGCTCATACCCGTCGTCTCCGGGCATGCCGGTGCCAAGCAGGAAGCTTTCAACACTTTCAACGTCGGCCTCCGTGGTCCCGGTCAACGCCATCACCCGCTCGATCTCCAGCTGCATCGCTTCTTCGTCCCAGTGGTTGGCCAACAGGTCTTCCAGCGCGTCCAGGTATTGCTGGCGGTATTCCGGCATCCCATAAAGCCGCTCCGCCAGACGGAAGTTACGGTACAGAGGCGCGGAGCCAGGCTTCAGGGGATGGGTTCCACGAAAGGCGGTATCGGCACCCCAGGGGATGAAGTGGAACAGCCCATCGTCCGGAGAATGGTAGAGGTAAAAGTTATTGGCGTTGCCGCTCGCTGAATCCCACGCGCCCAGCAAGGTTTCCATGGCCCAGAAACGGATGAACTCATCCACATCCAGCAATTGGGGCAACACGTCCATCATCGCCTCATCATCCAGCACCATGGCGTCCGCAACGGCTTGCAGATCAGAGCGGTTGTTGGCGTCTTCGTTGGTCTTGGTCTCGAACCGGCGGATCAGATAGTTGCCGAAATCGGCCTGCTGCGCCTCATACAGATTGCCCGAGTCATCGCCAAACGTGCGCCGCAAAAAGGGCTTCCGGATAGGTTCAACATGGGCAAAAACCCCCAAATCCTCGCCATTGACGGTCACCTGGGCGTAGTTGCATAACGGCGCTGCGATACCGATATCCCGGAACCGGTCGTAAGCCAGGCATTGACGAACATTGGAGGGATCCTGACGATTGTTGTTCAGGGTCATACGGGACACGTTCTGGTAAGTACGCCCTTCCTGCAGGTCGTTAAAATCCAGTTTCAGGGAAGGCAGGTCCGGGCTGAGTGAACCGATAAAGCCTTTTTTCCGCACGTTCACGTTGCCCATGGTATCGCCGTCGATGGTGACGGTGGCGGGCAACTCGGTGTACTCGAACTCGGGCAGGCATTCGCGGGAGGTTTCAGCCAACGTTCGCGCCTCGGCTTTCAATGTTCGCCAGTTGCTGGCGGACATGGTGATTTCCACGTCGAGCAGGCGCTCCGGGTCAAAAATATCGCCATCACCGCCAATGTTGACCGGCTCTACCGGTGCGTCAAAATCCGAAGGGCTGGATTCGCTGCTGCTCCCGCCGCCACCGCAGCCGGTCAATACCGCCAGAGCGCCCAGCAGAACGATTGCCTTTCCCGAAAATCCATCAGTCCTTATTTTCATTGTTTTGTCCCCACATCAGGCCGAATTGGCCGGTTTCTTGTCTGATGGAAGAGTATTGTCGGGGGGACTGAAAACTGTATGTAAGACTGTCTTACAGCGAAACGGGAAAGCGGACAGGCGTCACATTACTGATCGGTCGACTGCCTGCGATAGAACCGAAGCAATCGTTCCAGCATATCGGCAACGTTGCTCTGCTTGCGAAATCCGTGACCCTCGTCAGGGTACACATACACCTCCGGAGAGCCACCATTGCGACGCAGCGCATTGACGATGGCAGTGGTCTGCTGCGGGACCACCACCCGATCCTGCGCACCCTGGAAAAAGATCATCGGTCGACAGAGGCGATCTGCCTGAGCCAGTGGCGACCTCTGCTGCCAGTTGTCGGGACAGTCGTCGGGAGATCCCAACAACCAGTCCAGATAACCGGATTCAAATCGATGCGTCATCGCTCTCAGCCGCCGGGGATCACTGACACCGAACTGGCTGGCGCCCGCCGCAAACACGTCGGTTTGGACCATGGCCAGCAATGCGGTATACCCGCCCGAACTGCGGCCCTGGATGAAAAGCCTGGCGGGATCAACGGCTTTGTTGGCGATCAGCCAGCGAGCAGCACGTTCCATATCCGCCACGTCTACTCGTCCCCAGCTGCCCGACAACGCCATGCGAAAGGCCCGGCCGAAGCCCGAACTGCCGCGGTAATTCACCTCAGCCACAGCAAAGCCCTGGTGACACCAGAACTGAGTCTGTAGGTTGAGCACCGGATACGCCGTGGAGGTCGGGCCGCCATGGGCAATCAGGATGACTGGTACCGACTTACCATCAGACGCGGATGGCACTGGCGGGTAGAAAAAGCCGCTGATGGCATCGACACCACCGGCCGATGTCGGAACGCTAAAGAGTTCCGGCTGAGACAGCGTCATTTCAGGAAAGGGCTCTTCGCCACCGGACAGCGGCTCGGCATGTCCGGTTGCCCAATCGACCGACAACACCGTGTCGAGCCGGGTGGACGAGCGGGCAATACACAACACCCTCTGGCCCTGCACAACCAGGCATCGAAAGTCGACATACTCCCTGGCGATCCGCACGCCTGTTTCTTCATGCCCTGAAAACAACCACAACTGCCCTACTCCAGCCTGGTACCGCATACGTATCCAACCACCGTCGGGAAGGCATTGGTGGTGACGCTCACCCAGTTGCCAGGGGGCGCTGGCATGATCCTCCCGGCTGTCATCCAGCATGTGCCATTGCCCGCCGGACGTCAGCCGCCAAGGTTGCCACCACCCCTCATGATCCGACAACACAATCACGTCGTCGCCATCAAATATCGGCTGCTGAACACTGCCTTCTGAGGGCGAAGGCCAGCGTCGCGCCTGGGTCAGTGAGCCGTCCCGCTGAATCGATGCTGTCCAGAGTACGGAGGCAACCCAGGGCATGTCCGGTAGTGACCAGCTCACCCAGGCCAGGTGCCGCCCGTCGGCCGATACCGCCGGGGCGCTGTAAAAGTCTTCCGACTCGTGGAGTATGCAGTTCGCTGATTCACTGTCCGTTAGGGCAATACCCATCAGTTGCTGGCGGCCATTCGCCTCACGCACTGCCAACACCCGGTGATGCGCCGCGTCCCAGGAGAGTCCGCCATAGCAGGCATCGTCGTCAGTGAGTGGAGAGCACGCCCCTGTGGCCGTATCAATGTGATAAACCTGCTGCCCGGACGCCTCGACGGCGAATACGCTTTCGGGCCCGGCACACAGCTCACCACCTCCATAACCGTTAACCTGGCTGCGAGCGCTGAAGCTGCGAGAGAGCAAAGGAATCCCTGTCTCTTATACACATCTGACGCTGCCGACGACTCCTTACGTGT
>OJDD01000433.1_pt1 | contig 11827 bp, 15 predicted proteins | sample 1592591 | NCBI WGS metagenome assembly OJDD01 (sample SAMN05416809, study PRJEB24817) | seawater metagenome | isolation source: Sea water | place: Canada:Atlantic | collected 2013-07 | reverse complement strand
ATCAAGGCTGGTCTGAGTTTGTCAGGCAGTTGGAATACAAGTCACTGTGGCAAGGGCATCAGGTTCATCAGGTGAATCCTCGATATACCAGTCAACAATGTCATGCCTGTGGCCATACTGAAAAAGCCAATAGGCCGTCTCAGTCTGACTTTGAGTGTAAACGCTGTCACCACAAAGCGAATGCTGACGTGAACGCAGCCAAGAATATATTAGCGGCAGGGCTTGCCGTGTTAGCCTGTGGAGAAGCCGCATTGGCGGCTTCCGTGAAGCAGGAACCTCAGCTGACTAAGCAATTAGTCGCTGCCTAGATTTTCTAGGAATCTCCTTCCTTTAGGTGGGAGAGGATGTCAACTAATAGTTGTTTCATATTCAAACCTCTGTATTTCACATGTGTATATTATACACATCATAACCATGATTTATTTTTGAATAATAAAGCGGAGCTTAATTCCGATACCACACTGAAGTGACTGCTCCCAACCCCTCGGGGTGTGGAGCAGTCACAGTGGCGGTATTTCGTAAGGTATACATAATTGGATGTAAATGGATGGACAATTGGGTGTTTCTCTGCCATAGTTAATCGGATGGAAACGGATGGATAATTGGGTATCATGCTAAACACTGACACATTAGACATTACCAACACGGTATTAAAACTGATCTCTGAGTTAGATGAGTTTAAAGGCGCATGGCAGGCCATTGGCCGTATTGCCCCTGAGCGCCTATCCAGCCTGCGTCATGTTGCCACCATCGAAAGTATCGGCTCATCCACCCGCATTGAAGGGGTAAAGCTCACTAACCGTGAAATCGAACAACTGCTTTCCAACCTTGAAACACAATCATTTGCCAGCAGAGATGAACAAGAGGTTGCAGGGTATGCCGCCGTCATGGAAACCGTGTTTGAAAACGCTAAGGATATTCCTCTTACGGTTAACTACATTAAACAGCTACACGGTCAACTGCTTCGATATTCTGAGAAAGACACGCGGCATCGTGGTGAATACAAAACCCTCTCCAACAGTGTGGAAGCGTTTACACCCGAAGGTGAAAGCATTGGCGTGATCTTTCAAACAGCAACGCCTTTCGATACTCCGCGCCTTATGGATGAGCTGATTGAATGGACAAATAGTGCCCTTAATGAGCAATCTCTGCACCCTCTACTGATTACCGCGATATTCACCGTGGTGTTTTTAGAGATACACCCTTTTCAGGATGGCAACGGTAGATTGTCACGCATCTTAACCACATTGCTCCTGTTAAAGACGGGTTATGCCTATGTGCCTTACAGCTCTCTGGAAAGTGTGATTGAGCAGAATAAGGAAGGCTATTACCTTGCTCTACGCCAGACGCAAGGCACAATCAGAACGAAAACCCCTGACTGGCAACCGTGGGCAGTCTATTTCCTAAAAGCTCTGAGTAAGCAAAAGGAAAAACTTGAGGCCAAGATAAAGCGTGAGCGCATCATTATTGGTGAACTACCGACTCTTTCAGTGGAGATACTTGAAATAGCCCGTGAGCATGGGCGAGTGACGGTTAACGATGTGGTTAAAGCGACACAAGCCAGCCGTAACACTATAAAAGACCATATAAAGACACTGCATAGCAATGGCTTGATTGAAAGACATGGTGCAGGGCGTGGAACGTGGTATTCTTTAGCTTAACGCGCTTTAACAATGACTCGAAATGACAACATTTGGGTGGTACACTTGGAATCTACCTTGAACGTCAGATTGATTTTTATCTTTAAGGTTATCAGCAAGTTACGGGCGTTTTATGAGATTTAAGATGCGATGCTTCAAATCCTCTTTTGAGCACCACCTCTTCTCGCTCTGGCATCCATCTCACAACTTATTACGAGCAAAAAAAATCCACCCCGAAGGGTGGAATAATTATTAGGCTACGTTTTGCAGTAGGTTATCTTGTAACATTGAAAATATAGCTTTCGCCAATTCTTCTTCGTTATCAATACACGCACTGATATTAAATAAGTCTTTAACGGAAGGAACTTTAATTCCAAGCCCCATCGTTTCGATATTATTCAATTTCATTTGCGACATAACGTCCACACAAGCCTCACTTTCAAAAGGTTCACCATCAGTCACTATTAGAAGAAGTTTTCGTTCCTCATTACAACTTAGTAACTGCCTTGTGGCCCACATTAAAGCGGGTAACAAGGGTGTTCCACCTGAAGCAACAATGGCTGGATAACGCGCGGCGGTTTGTTTCACCTTTTCCCCAAATAGGGTCATTGGCTCCACGTCCGCTTGACGTCCCGGAAATGCTGCTGCTCCCACTCGAACCCCCGGAATAGTTTCAAGAGCTGCTGTGATAGCAAGTGTTGCGTTAGAGGCTAACCCCATCATGTTTCTATCGCTCATCGAATAAGAACTGTCCATTAATACTTGAACGACGGTATTAACCGCTTTCTTTCTTTGACGAGTACGATAAATCGATGGGTTCCCAAGTTTCACGCGGTGTAGTTTCTTATCATTCAAATTACGACCGTGTTGACTTGTTCCCCTTTTCACACGTTTAGTAGCTTGTACAAAGCTCTGTAACCGTGTTCTTAACGCATAGGTTTGTTTATAAGCACTGGCATATACCGTTGCATGATCCCCTAAAGGTAAAGGGGGTACATCGGCAGATCCATCACCACAACAAATGGCTCCATTCTCTTCAGCTTCCACTATAGCTTCATCCAATTGCTCTGGAATAATTGACTCAAATAAGTCTTTATCCAGTTGATCTTCAGTAGCGTCTAGCATGGCTTGAACGGCGTCTTTATCTAAACAACCATCAGATACCTCTTGTTGGGTATTATCTTCCGTTGTATCAGTTGAACCATCATCAGATGATTGCTTATCATCCATTTCATCGGGCGTTTGTTGCTCACCGTCATCCGTGTCATCTGCAGGTTCGTTTTTTGGCTCTTCTGGGTGCTCTTCTTCTGGAGGCTCAACTTCTTCCTCTAAAATCTTGATCACTTCTAAAGCCAAATGGTGCACATCTAACGTACTCGATGCTGTTACTACGCGACTCATGACACTGTGTACTCGTGTCATGCCCTTGTCAGATAAAATGCTTTCAACATCGTCACAACTGGCTTTCGCCAGCTGTGATAAAGCTGTTTGTCCAAGAACAGATGTTCTCAGGTTATATAGCAAGTATCGCGATAAAACTTGTGCGGGTGTTTGATCAGAGCCACCTCCTTCAAAGAAGTTATCAGCGACCAAATAATCAACTAACTCACACAACACTTTTTTTGCACCTGGATAGATAGACATCACTGCCTTCTCCATCCGCACATCTTCAAATACATTTCGGATGTGTTTGTGCAACAGGCTAATAGGCTTATCGGTATCAAAACCAGTAAACCTTATATGCCCTGCTTCATGAACAACAAAACCGAGGCCTAACACCTTAGTTTTAACGTCATCTAATGGTAGGTCAGGTAAATAAATGACCTCGCCATCGGTTGCCGGTTGTTCATGTCCAAACTTAACCGTTACATTCATCTTCTTGCCGATAGAACGGGCAACAATTGGAATCGACATTTGAGTAATACTCATGCCACACTCCTCGATAAATTTAGATCAAGAATAAAAGCCGGTTTAGCGGCCTTTACAACGGGTTGAGTTACTTTTTCTTGCGGATCTAAACGTAGACCTGTTTGAATCTGTAACCCATCACTCTCAACGTCAGTGGGTGGAACGACTTGCATCATCTTCTCTTCATCCGACAGTAAATCGATCACTGCACGAACGGCGATTAAATGAATCCCCTCAATAGAACCGGTTGCTGGTAAGCCTTTTAATAACGTATTGACCGTATTAATTAACGGGCGACACTTAGGGCTCATGTATTCCAACGTATCCAGTTTGGTGAGCAACGTGTTAATGCTGCCTGTGACCACTTTTCTAGAGACTTTATCTTGGCCATGAATAGAACGCTCATGTATCTCGATTGCATCTTTAGCAATTTCACGAAATAACTGACCTCCAAGACCTGATGCAACTTTGCCCAAACCTGACACACTTTCTTGAGATGGTTTAATTTGATATAGCTGAAAATCAAACCCAAATCTTTTCTCAACAACGTGTTTAGGAACAATCGCAATCTCAAGTTTATCTTTCCACTCAGGGAATTGGTTGACCCAATCACTGACTTTCTGATCATATTGAGATAGAAAATCCACCTTTGCCTGTTCAAATTCACGTTGAATAGACGCCAGTTTTTTCTCCAATTCAGTGGCCACTTCAAGCGATGTTGCATAGCCTTTCAAAAATCGTACTGATTTCTTAGAGCATATGCGTTCGGCCTTTCTCTTTAACGTTGAAAAAATCTTTAAATCACCGGGGTCCGCCACTTTCTTTGAACCGAGTGATGCCAGTTCTTCAGGTGGTAGTCCAATGTTTTGCAGATCTGTCGCTTTCAAACTGCGACGGCCTTGCCATATGTGTACATCTAAATTAACGCATATCGTTTGGTCTAATATTTCCATAATTTTCTCCTAATTAACAAAAATTGGATGGAAATACCCCCTGATGGGAGTAAATCCCATCCGGGTGTGCTGCTGAACGGTTAAGAACAGCAAGGGTGCGAATATTTCCCTAGAAATAAACACGGTTGAAAAACATACAGTCGTAACAAGACGACGCTCGAAAATTTGAGCAATTTCTATATGTTTTAAGTGATATGTTACAAATGTAACGGTGACGCATTAAGCCCAAGCTTAATATCAGTTGAATACCATTTAGCGTTTGGTCAAACGTTCTAACTCAGCGGAGTGAGTTAAGAAATCTATACGGTTTTTTTAAAATGTCTTAAGAAAACAGCTTAAAAAATAAAGACCCCCTCAATCATAAAGAAAGAGGAGGCGTCGTTATTGCTTTGATTGGAACGGAGGTGAGCCATCTCCTTTTTTATATTGCATATCTTGCTTATCCCAGTATTCTCCGAATTTATATAAAACGAAAAAGCCTAAAAATAAAACAAGGGTTCCCCATACGATGGGTGGTGCTATATTTAAAAAGTCCATGTTATCTCCTCTTATGTTCCAAAGCATAGCCGAGTATTAACGTGATAATACCGGCAGTTAGTGCCAATAAAGCATTTAAGGCACTTACTTGGTCGCTGGTTAGAAGTAATCCAATGTAACTTACAGTGGTTACGTTTTCGCCAATTTTCACCAAGCTTTTTGCAATTTTAGTTTTCATGATACATCTCCTGAAAGAAACAGATGAGATGAACCACCCTGATGGGGATAACATCCCATCAGGTTATTGCGCGGCGTGAGTCCCTAGACACACACCCATTGAATTCCAATTAGCGTCTGGATGACGTTCAAACTAAATCCGAAGATTTAGTAAAGAAACTTCAATGTACCATGTCTTTTTAATAGACTCAAATCAACGACTTCAGTTCATTAAAAAAACAGCCCCCATACTAAAGGGGCTGGTGTTTACAAGCTTAACTGCAACAACGGTTTAACGGTTTGTTGTGTTGGCTGATACAAGCTAACGGCGGATTTTTTAAGCGCTAACGCAATTGCGATATCGTTTAATAATTCCAATGAATATTCAGGTGTAGCAAACTGTGTTTCGTTTCCTAAATAGTCAATCGTTATGGTCTGGTTATCCTCATTACTGAAGGAGAGAGTTCCCAGCCCTTTTGAAACTGCGATGATGAACATGGTGGTCAAGGTAAAAGAGTTATTCTCTATAACCCCACCCAACGACATCTTGTTGTTGCCGTCGGTAACAACGCCATGCAAATCAAACACAAGTTTGTTAGAGATCATCAGTTGACCTACCGGGACATTCGTAGCTCCCTTTTTATCCTGTATAAAATCACAGGACTCTGGTAAATCGACTGACACCATTCGAGACATTAAGTGTTCCATTCGTTCAATGAGTTCACTTTTGCCTTTCAGGTTAGTAATGCTCCAAAACAAGGTTGGATTTATTACTTTATCGAGTTCTATTACTTTAGCGTCTTCGTCATAAGTTGCTTTGCCGACGTAGAAATAACCGCTTTGTACTTTTTTTCTAACTCTATCATCGATCTCTGTTTGTGGATTCGGTGTTTTCACAATGGAGGTTCTGAGCTTTTGCCCCGTCTTTCCATACTTAATCACCATCACCCCTGACACGGGTTCTATTCCTATTGCCCAGTCTTTTGTAGTGTTTTCAATAGCACCCTGATTTCGATAGACTTGAAAGACTATGTTACTCATTCCACTTCACCTAATTCCAAATTAACAATATTAATAATCGCTTCTTTTACGGGTGGTGTGGCGGCAAATAACAACGTCCTATCTAATGCATACATATGTGGTGCTTTGCCAAGCTGTGAAACAAACTTGTAAAGCTCACATAATTTCGCCCATCTCAATAAACCTCGTGTACTCATCGTTATATCAATAGCAGTTTCATCATCACTTAAAAATAATTCGCGTATTGATGTTGCTGCTTTAACCATGCGTTCTCGTAATTCATCACTCAGGTTAGGTGCACAAGCCGCTAACAAACCGATTTCAATAGCTGCATCAGGATAACCAATATTGATTTTCATGAAGCGATCTAAAAAAGCGAGGTTTTGCTTGATTGCGCCATTGTAGTTAAAGCTTTGATCACCCAACATATTCGTATTGCCTGTTGCTGCAACACGAAAACCAGATAACGACTTCACTACATCAATTCCTTCTGCATCCAATGTCAACGGTCGTCCTTCTAAGACCTCATAAAGACCCGTAACGACCCCTTCATTTGCCTGATCAATTTCATTGATTAAGAAAATGCCGGGTTGACCTGTAACACCCATAGCAGAGGGTAATGGACCATAATTAAACTGTGTATCACCTTCAAGAATAGATGTACGTCCTAACAAACCTTCAAACTCAAGGCCGTCGTACATGGTTTTCTCATACAAAGGTATGTTTAATCGAGCACAAAACACCGTGATTGCTGAACTTTTACCGCATCCTGTAGGACCAAATAGGTATAAGCCATCATTTGATAACCCTTGGTACCAGACCATCAAATCACACAGCAATTCTAAGCTGAATTGATAACCTGGCTCATCATCCGGCACAAAGGTTGTTGCTTCTTTGTAGCCTTCGATGGTTTGGCCTTGAAGTTCTGCAACATTAAATACAGCACCTAAATCATAGTTATGTTTTTCCATTTGTTTCTCCTTTAAATGAATAAACCACCCCCAGGATTGGGGGCGGTTAATGCCCCCAATATGGGGAGTTAGTTTCTCATCGCGTCGTCCTGAGCTTGCTGCAGTTGCGGAAAAATCCGGTCGCGCATCTCACTCGGGTCAACTTCACTAGCGATACAACATGCTTGAAATGAAAAGGGTTGGATTAAGTCACTGCCGTCTTTATATAACGGCGTGATAACCCAGTTTATTATCTCGTTGAGATAATCCATTGAGACATTGCCACCATCACAGGGGGCAAGGCTTTCGAATAACAGTTTTTCGTGCAATAAAAGATAATCTTCGCGCCAATCGTATTGATTGAGTGGAAGCGTCTCTAAACCGAGGCCTTCTTGGATTGTTTCAGGTTGGTTTTTTGGAACCCAGCCTTTAACTTTCCGTTTGCCTTTGTCTTTGCTTTTGGTTTTAACCTTTAGCTCGACCGGTATACTGTTAACCTCTCCAAATAACGTTTGTTGGATACATGAACTCATGTGCCCTCCTACGCTGCTTGAAGCAATGGTTTGCTTTTATCAGGAATAATTAACCCATCAGTGTCTCCAAACGTACAAAGCTGTTTGAAGTCACATAACTCACACGGGTTATTGAACGCATGTCTAGACGCCTTATAAAAACGACGTTGATTGAATGTCGTCTCAATGTCGAAACATTTTTGACGAAACTCTGCGATTTCCTGTGACGACCGAGCTGGGATTAAATGTGGCTGCTCTATTACCGGGTTGGTTTTTTTGAGCATACACATAAACCCTAACTGATCGACGGTATCGATGCCTAACGCTTCACGGTTAGCCTCTACTAATATGTTGTAGGCGGTTAACTGATCAGATTGCCATGCAAAGACCTCACCGTATTTAGCAGCGGCGGTCTTTAAATCAATGACAATAATCTCTCCATCGTCATTCATAGCAATTAAGTCTAGGTAGCCTCTCAAGTTCAACTTATCTTTTAACGAGCAAGACAGTTGGACTTGTAAAGCAGGACTACCATCAGGCATGACAAGTATCATCAAACCAGACTTCTCCCAAGCTTCAGGGAAGAGACTCACCATTTTTTTACCCATTTCCACGAGTTTTTTTGGTGTTTTCGTGACTGTGTATTCAACTTCACAATCAGTCTCTTCTTCCCACTTTTCAAGAAATACTGCTTCTAGATCGTGTACTTGATGGCCCATTGTTATTGCTAACAGGTACGTCATCAAAGCAGTGTCTATGGCAGAACCAAACGCTAAATTAGAGCTCTTAACTTGGTTTTTTATTTCTAGGGTGTAACGGTAGTACAGCATGCGTTTACATGTGTCTGCCGTGATTATTTTATTAGCTGAGAGCGTTAACATCACGTTGCTCCTGTAATAAACGAAGTAAGGTCTTTTTTGCAAAAGACTTGGCTTTGGCGAACGCCGCGTTACCTTCGAAATGCTCAAATTCAGTAAATTTCCTACCGTCTTTAAACAAAACAAAAATGTTATCTTTTGTCGTTTGCCAAACATGCGCAGAGCCAGTTCCTTCCTCAGTGTTAATAACAATTGAGTTGCTTACTTTCTCACCGCGCATTTCACGTGATAATTTAATTAAAACGTGTACATCTTCTTCAGGTTTCTTCATGTCTATCTCCTATAGGTAGAATTTCCCTAAGGCGACACAAGACCCGTAAAGGCGAATGTATCGCCTTTAGGCTTTGAATACTGTTATGGCACGAACAGTAACGTGTTTTGTGTGCAAATAAATGACACACGAAAAATCTTTCTAATAGACGGCACGAGGTCTAATAAAAAAGTTTCTAATAGGAATAGTTAAGACTATTGCGATTAACGAGGATTGTTAATCTGGTTTGAACCTGAAAAAACAGGAGTGTGAGAACACTGTAGGCTCATTAAACCGTAATTGCAAAAAAATTGCAAAAAAAGCAGCTTAGTTTTCACTAGGCTGCCTTTAGTTTACTTCTCGGTATTTCTTATCTTTTTTAATGCTGCTTTTGCTTGAGCTTTCGTCTCTACCTCTGGCATAGGTATCGATTTCAAATCACATTGCAATTGCAACTGTCTAAGTAAGGCGGGCGGTACTTCGCTCACTGATTTAGACGCTTTTTTAACGGCTATTTCTTCAGATTGGGCTTCTTTCTTAATGTCGGCGACCGCACTCACTGGAGGCAGCGTGGCAGCTGGTTCACTAGTCTTTAGGCCTTGTTCTTTAAAATCACCCTCTTCATCATAATCAAACGTTTCACCACCAAATCCGAGTTTTGCTAACAACCGCTGTAAAGCCGCTGTTTCTCCGATTTCGTAATCTTTATATTGACTGATGCTTTTAAGTGCTGATGCACTGGCAACAACTTCATTAGATTCATCGCAAAGTTGACAGGTAAATAATTGCCTGTTCAACGGTGTGATGTTTTTAATATCATCTAATGAACCGTTATTTTCTATGAGTTTTTCAATGATCATCAACAACCCTTTGTTCCTTGATAAGTAATCCTCACTGGTGGATATCAAACGATAACCTTCTCCAATAGGAAACTTCTCGTGAAACGCAGGTAATCGTTCAGAGACCTTTGTATAGGCTGTCACTGAACCATCTTGATTGAAAATATTCACTGCACTACTCATGATGACTCTCCGTTAAAATAAGCTTCTATTTCGTCTTCGCTCATCAAGTTTTCAGGTGATGGTATTGGGCCTGAGTTGCTAACAGGAATAATTCGATAGGTATCCACTCTAACGCTTTTAGTAACACGTTTTTGTTTATGCTTATCTTCCCATTTATCATCTTCAGTCACACCTTCAGCAAATAAGCACGTACCCTTATCTATTTTCGGGGCAGCTGATTCAGCCAGCTTCCCTGAAAACATCAGCTTGTGCCAACTCGTTTTCGATTCCCATTCCGAAGTAGTCTTGTTCATCCAAGCCCTCGAAGTGGCTAGACTGACTTCTAGAAACGGATGTCCGCCCGGTGTATATCTCAGTGTTGGCTTCTGGCCCACATATCCTAGTACTGTTTGTTTGTTGAACATCGTTTTTCTCCAATTTAGTTATTTCATAATGTGTGATGGTCTGTTCGTCGATTAAATCGCTTTGCTTTCCATCGGGGTTATATTGGGTCTCAGTAAACAAAACATCTTCTTGTTTTGTTGGCTGAATATTTATGAGATCGTTGCGATCTGCGCCTGATAAAAGAAGCTCATCTTCAAGCATAGCCCCACTGATGCGGACTAATGATCCAGTTTTTTGATCAATCAAATCGATTGAAAACTCTCCTATGTTGTCGTAATACCCAAAACTGACTAAAGTGCCGGTTCTTGGTGATACGTCGTGCATAAGGGATAACTGAATAGGTGAGGCAGGTAAAGTCTTCTGTTTCAGATGTGGCGGTAAGGTTCTATAAATGGCTTTGAACTTCTCTATGGTGTGTTTTTTTACCAAAGCGATGTCAAACAATTCATAACCCTCACATATCCAGTCTGAGCGAGCAGGCTTTTTGAGGTGATCTTGCATGGCTTTATCTCGAATGATTAAGCGACGTCTGATTCCCCCATCTTTCATCAAGTACAGTTCGGCAAAGAAACACTCATATCTGACCGTGTAGATCCTGGCTGATATTTGCATTAACTTCCCTGTACTCCTTTTCTGGTGTTTTAGACACAACAAGCTCCCTAGAGCTGCTGCAGGTGAACGTTCTTTTTTTAAGATGAAGAACGACATCTTTTCAACGCTGAAAGAATTCAGCGATAAGAAATCGTTGTTGAAAATGCACGACAATGCGCTTTCAGCAAGAATTTAAGGCGCAATAATGCGCGTTAGGTAAGGTGTGGGTTATCCGTAAGGTTGCAACGAGATGCTGCGTTGAGATGGCGTGGCCAATCTGGTGGTACGTTTGAACGCTGGGTATTTAAAGTGTTAGCGACACTGATGACATTTTGCTTGTTCTTAGAAGTGATGTCAAATAATTCGTTTTCGCACCTCAGGTGGCTAATTCTTAAGTGTTTGTTATGGTGTATTTATCAACCACTTTTATTGGATTCACATGAACATTAGCTACCGCAGTTACACCTCTTTTATTGATAAAGCCTCTCTATACAGAAGGTTTATAAGCCTCGTTGTTTTTGGTCTTAGCTGTGCGCTGTTTTTTATCTTAGAGGCTTCATTTGAGTTGAGTACCCACGCCTATTGGCTCTATCACGTTCTATATGGGTTTGGTTTTACTTTTTTATTTTATGCGGCGTTTGATCACTTCAAAGTTGCTTCCTTTTTCACGTTAACAGCTGGTATGGTTAATGAATTTATTCAAGATCCCCTTGAGCGTTTAAGTTTGGACGCAGATACAGCCTATTTCGTACAGTGGGATCATGTGATGAGCGATTTCTTTGGTTGGGTGCTGGCGCTTGGCCTATTTTTCGAACGGATGATAATCAAGCATAAGGAGCACTAAATGAAAAAAACACTATTATATATATGTACGTTACTCTCTATTGCTGCATCAGCAACTAGTTTCGGAGCAACCCCTAGCTATAAGGTTGTTTCAAAATGTTTTTTTGTATATTCACCAATTGCAGAGACATGAAGCGGTTCCGCTCATTAGGACAGTAAAAGCCGTTAGTTAAGGAGTTATTT
>OJDD01000430.1_pt1 | contig 11849 bp, 12 predicted proteins | sample 1592591 | NCBI WGS metagenome assembly OJDD01 (sample SAMN05416809, study PRJEB24817) | seawater metagenome | isolation source: Sea water | place: Canada:Atlantic | collected 2013-07 | reverse complement strand
CCCTTATCGATATGGCCAACGTCGCCTGCGGCTTTCACGCCGGGGACCCTTCGGTAATGCAGAAAACCGTGGCTCTGGCAGCGAAGCACGGGGTAGAGATCGGCGCCCACCCCTCCTATCACGACCTGGCCGGTTTTGGCCGCCGCTCCATCAGCCATAGTCCCGAGGAAATTCACGCCCTGATCCTCTATCAGCTCGGCGCACTGGAAGGACTATGCCGGGCCGAAGGTCTGACGCTGTCGTATGTAAAACCCCACGGTGCGCTGAACAACGACATGATGCGGGACATGAGCACCCTGGAAGCGGTTATGGCCGCGGTTAAAAGCTACCGGCAGGATTTGCCGCTGATGCTCCCGGTGACGGTCAAATACGAACAACACCGGAAACTGGCAGACTATGTCGGCCTTCCCATCCTGCTGGAAGCCTTTGCCGACCGCGCCTATGACGACGAGGGCCAGTTGGTATCCCGCCGCCTTCCAGGGGCCGTACATCAGTCTGCAGACAAGATCGTTGATCAGGCGGTGTCGTTTGCTAAAAGCGGTGGGGTCTACAGTTCATCCGGGAACTGGCTGACGCTGCCGGCCGACAGCCTGTGCGTCCACGGCGACAATGAGGCAGCGCTTAGCGGCATTCGAGCGATTCGGAAAGCGTTGGCCACGGACTAGACGCACTCAAGAAACCATTTGAAAAATACGGGCGCTCTTCAGGGAGGTAAGAGACAGGGAAGGAAGAGAAAGTGGCGGTGGGCCAGGGATTCGAACCCCGGGAAGGCTACTAACCTTCGGCGGTTTTCAAGACCGCTGCATTCAGCCACTCTGCCAGCCCACCGTTTTCTCCACAGCCGTCATTGCGACAGCGGGGAGCATGATACCGGAATTCCTTTTCCTGTCAACGCCCTGGCCACATCGTCTTCCTTTCGATTCAACATTAACTCTATTTAATGGAATCCGCGAGGCCGTTTTCTGTCGTAAATGATTGAAAGTTGTGTATCTGGCATTATGATGAGTGTTAGATTCAAACGGTTGTGACACACAGACGGAGAAGATAATGGAAGACAGACGATTTGGCGTCCAGCAAAACCAGGGAGCCTATTCGACCACAGAAAAAGGTCGGGCGACGGGTATCAGCGCAGATGCCATGAACGTGCTGCGCAATACCTACATGCTGCTGGGAATGACTCTGGCATTCTCCGCACTGACTGCGTTCCTGAACATGAACGGCACGCATCCCGGCTTCCTGATCACGATCGTAGGCTACATCGGCCTTCTGTTCGCGACCTACAAGCTGAAGAACAGCCCCTGGGGTATCGTAACCACGTTCGCCCTTACCGGCTTCATGGGCTTCACCCTCGGCCCGATCATCGGCCAGATGGTGGCAGCGGGCGCTTCCCAGATCGTCGCGAATGCCCTGGCTCTGACAGCGACCGCGTTTGTGGGTCTGTCGGCAACGGCCATTATCACCAAGAAGGACTTCAGCTTCCTGTCCAGCTTCCTGACAGCGGGCGCCTTCGTGCTGATCGGCGCGATGCTGCTGGCGTTCTTCATGCAGAGCTCCATCCTGCACCTGGCGGTGTCTGCTGGTTTCACCATCTTCGCTTCCATCATGATCCTGTTTGAAACCAGCCGGATCATCAACGGCGGAGAGCGCAACTACATCATCGCTACTGTTGGCCTGTATGTGGCCATCTACAACCTGTTCGTCAGCCTGCTTCACCTGATGATGGCGTTCAGCGGCGACGACTGATCACCTTGATATCACCCCGATATCATTCTGGTGACAGGTAAATGCCAGAAAACCCCGGCCCCGGTCGGGGTTTTTTCATTCATGAGGTAAACTGTTCTCTGAACTCCAACAGGCAAACATGCGCATATGAGCCCGCACACACCCTGCTCCTTCACCCTGGTCATTACCGGGGCGCCCTACTCATCCCAGGCACCACAAACAGCGCTCGCCTTCGCCAGGGCAGCACTGGCAAATGGCCATCGAATTGATCGGGTATTCCTCTACGGTGATGGCGTTCATCTGGCGTCGGCACTGACCAGCCCGCCTTCGGATGAGGTGAACTGGTCGCAAGCCTGGCAGGATTTCCTCGGAAGCCACGATATTGCCGGCTTTGCCTGTATTGCGTCGGCACTTCGGCGAGGTATTGTGGATCAGAGCGAACAACAACGCTATGAGCTGCCCGCCAACAACCTTGCCACGCCGTTCACCATTGCCGGCTTGGGCGAGTGGGTGGACAGCGTGGCGCATTCTGATCGCGTTATCTATTTTCACAACGGGGGTTGAGCCAAACATGGAGACGTTGGTTATCATTAGCCACGCGCCGTATTGCGACTGGACCGGCCGTGAGTCGCTGGACATGGCCTTTTCACTGGCCGCATTTGACCAGCCAGTGACGTTGCTGTTCACCGGCGAGGGCGTTAACTGGCTTCGCAAGGCCCAGCAGGCGGACGCCGTGCAGCAGAAATCGGTGGAGAAGAATCTGTCAGCCGCGCCAATTTTCGGCGTTTCCGCCCTGATGGCCGATCATAAGGCCTGTGAGCGCTATGGCCTCGACGAAGAGAATATAATGCCGGGCGTTACCGTGGCAGATCTGTGTGCCGACCTGCTTGAGCATTACGCCCACGTGGTCAACCTGAGTTGAACAGGCAATTACCCACCCGGAGAGCACATTGATGGCAACCATCCATACCCTGCACATCGTCAACAAGCGGCCGGATCACCCGGCGTTTGGAGCGTGCCTGTCAAGCATCACCGACCAGGATGGCCTGTTGCTGACGGAATCAGGTGTACTCGCCCTTGCGGACCGTGAAGCAGTGCTAAAAGGCACCGTTTATGCGCTGGCCCCCGACCTGCAAGCCAGAGCCATCACCGTCGATGGACTTGACGTACAAACGATTGATTTTGACACAATGGTGGCCCTGACCACCGAGGCAACCAGAGTGATCAGCTGGTAATGACTATTCCGACGAGAAACAACGAAGGGTTCCTGGAGAACGCCTGGGCGTGGTCACCTGACGTGGCCCGTGAAATTGCAGCGGACGACAACATTGAATTAACCGATAATCACTGGGAAATCATCGAATTCCTGCGGGAATTTTACAAACAACATGAAATATCACCACCCTCAAACAGGTTGTTTGTAAAAGCGGTCAGGGAGGCGTTTGACGAAGAGAAAGGCAACAGCATCTACCTGATGCAGCTCTTTCCCGGTACACCGGCCAAAACCGCCTGCCGCATAGCGGGCCTGCCAAGGCCAACGAATTGTCTATGACTCCTTTCGGGGCTTTCTACCGGGGTCAGGCACCTCGCCCAGAAAGCTACTGAGGCCGTTCTCGAACAGCCCCGAACCGAACCTGAGAAACTGGCGGGTAGACTCTTTCGCCGTACTTTCCGGCAATTCACGAAGGGTTTCTTCCACACCTTCCCGTACACCCTGCCTGACCCTGAGCTCTATCTCCCGCGACGCGTCGATAAGCTCCGCCACCTTGCGATCAAGATGTGGTCGCACAAAGCCGAGCCAGAAGCCTGCCAGCACTGAAAGAACGACGCATCCTGTTACCAGGGCCTGTATCGCGACTGCCCATACAAAATCCATACTGCCCTCCTGGTCAGCTCATTACGCAAGGAACAGTGCTCCAAGCGCCTAATTCAAAACGTTGCTCATGATCAAAAACTGAATCGCGCCCGCCAGGGAACCCAATACTCCCCCAACCAGCATGAGTTGAATCTCTTCCTCTCGAAAAGCCGGCCGCAGGATATCCTGAAACTCCGCCGGCGCCAGCGACTTCATCTGCCCGGCCAACACCCCGGCCACCACCGGTGCCCGTTCGCGGTTAAACGCGGGATCCCCGAAAACATCACGAGTGGCCAGCACCGCCTTATGGTTCATGGCTTTTTTAAGTTCGGTGTACCCCGTCATCCCAACAGTAACCTGGGCGCCGAGCTTCATGACCATCGAATTGTCCAGCAATGGCCTCAGATGCTTCTGGATAATCGCCCGTGTACGGTCCCCACGGTTGCCGTTGATCATGGCGTCAGCCACTTTCTCCACGGTGATCAACTCCTCCGCCACCAATCTGGCCCATACCTCGCTAATCTCAGGCTGGCGCTGCAGGAACAGGCCCTGTAATCGCCAGAACAGGAAGCGTCTGGGTTTGAGCGGGCGAAAAATCAGATTGATGGCAATCCAGTTGGTCAGAAACCCCACCACAAAGCCACCGACCGGCAATAGCCATGGTTCGGGGTAGCGTACCCAGGCGGGGGCCAATAAGGCCCCCAACAGGCCGCCAATGATTGCCCCTCGGTTGATAACCGACCGAAGCTCGACCGAGCCTGCTTCCCTGAAAATCCGGTTCATCAGATCCGGATGGGTTTTCAGTTCCCGGCTCAGTAATGCCTTCAGGTCAATGAGGTCGTTGAGGTCATCCCCAAAATCCTCCACCAGAGACTCTATCCTCGACGGGAGCTGTTCCCGACCCCACCGATAGATTCGGTTCTTCATGAACAGCGGGAGGTTGTCCCAGAGCACCGGTTGGATTTCATACATCACTTCGTCAATGTATTCGTCCATGCGGGGATTCACCTGGGATATCACCTGCTCAACGATTCGCTGTGGCTCCAGCTGCTGATAGACGGCGTTCAGATCACCAAACTGCTGTAGGGTGCGGTCAATACAGATATGAGCCATCTTCTCAGCCTTGCGGGGAATCACTCCCTGCCAGCCAATAACGCCAATACCCACAAACTGTATGGGATTGAATGACATCTGAATCGCCAGCCAATTGGTAAACCAGCCGACAACAGCTGCCATGAGTGGCACAGAGAACAGTGCTACATCAACCAAGACAAACCCCAGTGTGTGATTGGCGGGCACGGTGGTGAGGACGCGCCGTGATTTTTTATGACAGGTATCTCACCCATCGTTCGATTCAGATTATGTGACTGATAATGAAGTAAATCGAATTATTCGACATTGGCCGTTCCGCCACAGCAACGACGATAGCGCGGCACGCATAGCACTGACAAATACCCGCACCGAAAACAAAAAAGCCGGCATTAGCCGGCTTCATGTCATACTTTTAGAGTCTGGCTTATCTTACTGATAATAAGCATTTTCTGTATAGGTATGATCGGTAACGTCGCGAACGGCCGTTATCTCAGGAACACGCTCTTTCAACGTCGATTCAACACCCTGCTTCAGTGTGAGACTCACCGCACTGCAACCCTGGCAACCCCCGCCAAATCGCAGGACGGCAATGGATTCCTCGGCTACTTCCACCAGGGACACTTCGCCACCATGAGCCGCGAGGTTGGGATTGATTTCCGACGCCAGGATATACTGGATACGATCTGGCAAGGGCGCGTTCTCATCAACGTTGGGCACCTTGGCGTTAGGCGCTTTAATGGTCAGCTGCCCGCCCATCTGGTCCTTGGAGTAGTCCACAAAGGCTTCTTCCAGGAACGGCACCGAATTATGATCGAGAAACAGCGTAAACTTGCCCAGATCAACCTGCTCGTCCGTCGGCACGATTTCGTTCGGCGGGCAGTAGGCAAGACAGGTCTCGGCGTTCTTGGTGCCGGGCTGGGTTACAAAAATACGGACACCCATGCCCTCCACATCCTGTTTTTCAATAAGTTGTGCAAGGTAATCCCGAGCGGGATCTGTCACCGTAACCAATGCCATAGTTGCAACCCGTTTGAAAGTGTTCCTTCATTTTAAGTGAGATCGCTGCAACATGAAAGACCAAGTAAAATAGTCAGACTTTAAGTGCTCCATTGACCAACATCATCAGGTCGTGGGACGACAACCGCCATTTTTGCTATGATCGCGCGCCATTGAGACAAAAACGACTTCCGGAAGTAATTGATATGACCGACCACAACGCTCGCCTGGACCGCCTGGAACAGCTTGGCAACGCCCTGAAAGAACGCATCATCGTCCTTGATGGCGGCATGGGCACCATGATCCAGAACCTGAAACTGGACGAGGCAGCGTTCCGTGGCGACCGGTTTGCCGATTATGACCGTGAGGTTCAGGGCAATAATGACCTGTTGAACCTGACCCAGCCCGCCCTGCTCCGCAATATACACGCGGACTATCTTGACGCCGGCGCTGACATTATTGAAACCAACACCTTCAACTCCACCCAGCTGTCGCAGGCCGACTATGGTCTCGAATCGATTGCGAAGGAATTGAATGTTGAAGCCGCAAAGCTGGCGCGCCAGATTGCGGACGAATTCACCGCCCGCAACCCGGAGAAGCCGCGTTTCGTGGCTGGTGCGGTTGGTCCGACATCCCGAACTGCGTCCATTTCACCAGACGTGAACAATCCGGGGTATCGCAACGTCGATTTCCAGACCCTGGTCGACAATTATTACGAAGCGGTGGAAGGCCTTGTTCAAGGCGGCTCTGACCTTATCCTGATCGAAACCATTTTCGATACACTGAACGCCAAGGCTGCGATCTACGCCACCCAGCAGTACTTCATCGACAGTGGTATTGAGTTGCCAATCATGATTTCCGGCACTATTACCGACGCTTCAGGCCGTACCCTGTCTGGCCAGACCACCGAGGCATTCTGGAATTCCGTATCTCACGCCAGGCCTGTTTCGGTCGGTCTGAACTGCGCCCTCGGTGCTGACGCCCTACGCCCCTATGTGGAAGAGCTGGCCAATAAATCGACGACCTACGTCAGTGCTCACCCCAATGCCGGGCTGCCGAACGAATTCGGCGAGTATGACCAGACGCCGGAAGAAATGGCGGAGATTATTGAAGGCTTTGCCCGTGACGGGTTTCTGAACATCATCGGTGGTTGCTGTGGCTCACGCCCGGACCATATCGAAGCCATCGCGGAAGCGGTTTCCAAATACCCGCCACGAAAGATACCAGAGCAGAAACCCGCGCTGAGGCTGTCCGGCCTTGAACCGTTTACGGGTGACGAGAACACCCTGTTCATCAACGTGGGTGAACGTACCAATGTGACGGGTTCCAAGCGGTTCCTGCGGCTGATTAAAGAGGAGCAGTACGAAGAGGCCCTCAGCGTCGCCCGCGACCAGGTAGAAAACGGTGCCCAGATCATCGACATCAACATGGATGAGGGCATGCTGGATTCGAAGGACGTCATGGTGACGTTCCTCAATCTGGTCGCCTCGGAACCCGACATCTCCCGCGTTCCGATCATGATTGATTCCTCCAAATGGGAGGTCATCGAAGCCGGCCTGCGCTGCATACAGGGCAAGGCAGTGGTGAACTCCATCAGCCTGAAGGAAGGCGAGGAGGAGTTCCTCAAGCGTGCCCGTGACTGCATGCGCTACGGCGCCGCCGTCGTGGTCATGGCCTTCGATGAGGACGGCCAGGCGGATACCTTTGAACGTAAAACGGAGATCTGCAAGCGCTCCTACGATCTCCTCGTCGGTATCGGCTTCACCGCCGGCGATATCATTTTCGACCCCAATATCTTCGCCATCGCCACTGGTATCGAGGAGCACAACAATTACGCGGTGGATTTCATCAACGCCAGCCGCTGGATTCGCGACAACCTGCCCCATGCGTCCATTTCCGGCGGTGTCAGCAACGTGTCGTTCTCGTTCCGCGGCAACGATGCCGTTCGCGAAGCCATCCACTCGGTGTTCCTGTACCACGCCATCAAGGCCGGCATGAACATGGGCATCGTCAACCCCGGACAGCTCGTGATCTACGACGAGATCGATCCGGAACTGAAAGAGTTGGTTGAAGACGTGGTGCTCAATCGCCGTGACGACGGCACCGACCGCTTGCTGGAAATTGCCGAGCGCTATCGCAGCAAGGGCGGCAAGACCCAGGAAGAAGACCTGGCCTGGCGCGAGTGGCCGGTTGAGAAACGGGTGGAGCATGCCCTGGTCAAGGGTATAACCAACTACATCATTGAAGACACCGAAGCCTGCCGGCAGCGCGCCGCCCGCCCGATCGAGGTTATTGAAGGCCCGCTGATGGACGGCATGAACGTGGTTGGCGACCTGTTTGGCGACGGCAAGATGTTCCTGCCCCAGGTGGTCAAAAGCGCCCGCGTTATGAAGCAGGCAGTGGCCCATCTGATTCCCTATATCGAGGCCGAGAAATCCGGCAATCAGCAAGCCAAGGGCAAAATCCTGATGGCGACGGTCAAAGGGGACGTACACGATATCGGCAAGAACATCGTGGGTGTGGTGTTGCAGTGTAACAACTACGAGGTTATCGACCTCGGCGTCATGGTGCCCTGCGACAAGATCCTGGACGTGGCGAAAAAGGAAAACGTCGACATCATTGGCCTCAGTGGGCTGATCACGCCGTCTCTGGACGAAATGGTCCACGTGGCCAAGGAAATGCAGCGCCTGGACTTCCACCTCCCGCTGATGATTGGCGGTGCCACCACCTCCAAGGCGCATACTGCGGTGAAGATCGAACCCCAGTACAAGAACGACATCGCCCTGTATGTATCTGACGCCTCGCGTTGTGTGAACGTGGCGTCTCAGTTGCTGAGCAAGACCGCTAAAGCCGCACTGGTGGAGGGTGCACGCACGGAGTATGACGAAATCCGTGAGCGCCGTAAAAACCGGGGTGAGCGAACCAAGCTTGTCTCCCTGAAGGAGGCCCGGGACAGGGCTCCAGAGATCCGATTCGACGATTATCAGCCGCCGAAACCAGCCTTTACTGGCGTGCGCTCTTTCGAAACCTATGACCTGGAAGAACTGGTGGACTACATCGACTGGACGCCCTTCTTTATTTCCTGGGATATGTCTGGAAAGTACCCCGCCATTTTCGACGATCCCAAGAGGGGCGAAGCCGCCAGAACACTGTTCGACGACGCCCAGAATATTCTGCAGCAGATGATCGATGAAAAACGCGTTTCCGCCAAAGCGGCCATTGGCTTCTGGCCAGCTAACCGGCGCGGGGATGATATTGTGCTGTATACCGATGAGACACGTAACGAGGAGCTCACCACCCTGCACCATCTGCGGCAGCAGGATGACAAGGCGCCGGGTAAAGCGATGATGGCGCTGTCCGACTTCGTGGCCCCCGTCGGTGACGGCCCGGTTGACTACGTGGGCGGTTTTGCCGTGACCACCGGTATTGGCGCGGAAGAGTTTTCACTGGAGTTCAAGGACCGCAACGATGACTACAATGCGATTATGGTCAAAGCCTTGGCGGACCGCCTAGCGGAAGCCTTTGCCGAGCGTCTGCACGAGCGGGTACGAAAGGAATTCTGGGGCTACGCGGAAGACGAGACGCTCCGGAATGATGATCTGATCCGTGAACGGTACCGGGGCATCCGGCCAGCGCCTGGTTACCCTGCCTGCCCGGATCACACGGAAAAGGCCACCCTGTTTGACCTGCTCGACGCACCGACAAACGCTGGCCTGGAACTGACCGAGCACTTCGCCATGTTCCCGACCGCAGCGGTTTCCGGCTGGTACTTCTCACACCCCGAGTCAAAATACTTCGCGGTGGGCAAGATCGGCGCAGACCAGGTTGAAGACTATGCGACGCGCAAGGGAATATCCAAGGCTGAAGCAGAGCGCTGGTTAGCGCCCAGCCTTGCGTACGATCCGGCGGAATAACCGCCGGGGTCCGCCATTCAAATCAGCGGGAGCGCAACATGACAAATGAAAATGAACGTGAGCAAGCGCCCGTCAGGCCTGGGAAGAAAGGCCCGGGCGTATTGAAGGTGATGCAGAGCATCCTTGCCGGCGCACTCGGAGTTCAATCCGACAAACGCCGGGAGGAGGATTTTTCGAGCCACAGCCCCTGGCCGTACATTATCGCCGGCATCCTGTTCACCGTGGGCTTTGTGGTCACCCTCGTGGTGGTCGTCAAGCTGGTGCTTGCTGGCCAGTAACGATTATTGCCCGGATACCCAGACAACGGCGAAGGCAACGGCCAGCATGACCAGTAAAACGGCAGCAACGGCATCGGCCTGACTATCTGTTCTCGCGGTCTTCTTCATACTCTTTCCTCGCTATGTCGTTATTGTCGGTTTTTCTCTCGCATGCCTCTTTAAATCTAGGCATGAAATCGTGATCAGTCCAGCAATATCTGGTTTTCTATATCACCTTAATCGATAAACATATTTGGAAATAATCATTTTAAGAATAATGGCACGGTGATATTCTCCCACGCAAGAAAAGGCACTAAAGCCCTATTTCAAGCGTTTCAGCAGGACGTTCCACTATGTATGTTTATGACGAACACGACCGGCAGATGGCTGCCGAGCGCGTTGAACAATTCCGTGACCAGACCGAAAGGGCGATGGCTGGCGAGCTGAGCGAAGACGAGTTTCTTCCCCTGCGACTTCAGAACGGATTGTATGTACAGCGTCTTGCACCGATGTTGCGTATTGCCGTTCCTTACGGGATGCTCCGCTCGGCTCAGCTCCGTCGCCTGGCGCGCGTAACCCGTGACTATGACAAAGGTTATGCTCACTTTACAACCCGCCAGAACGTCCAGCTTAACTGGCCTGAAATCGAAGATGTGCCGGATATCCTGACGGAGCTGGCGGAAGTGGAAATGCACGCCAACCAGACCAGCGGTAACTGCATTCGAAACACCACGACGGATCAGTTCTCCGGTGTACAGGAGGACGAAATCACCGATCCCCGGCCCTACTGCGAAATCATCCGCCAGTGGTCGACGTTCCACCCGGAATTTGCTTTTCTACCGCGCAAATTCAAGGTAGCCGTCAATGCGTCCGAGCATACTGACCGTGCTGCTATTCAGGTGCACGATATTGGCTTGCAGATGGTTCGTAATGAGCAAGGCGAACTTGGCTTCCGTGTTCACGTGGGCGGTGGTCTTGGACGAACGCCGATGGTCGGCCCCGTTATCCGCGACTTCCTGCCGGAGCTGGACCTGCTCACCTACCTTGAAGCCGTGCTGCGCGTTTACAATCGTTACGGTCGCCGGGACAACAAGTTCAAGGCCCGGATCAAGATTCTGGTCAAGGCGCTGACGCCCGAAGGGTTCGCGGCGAAGGTTGAAGATGAGTGGTCCCACATCAAGGATTCGCCCACTCGCCTGACCCGGGACGCTATCGACCAGTTCAAGGGCTATTTCACCGAGCCGAACTACCAGCAGGTACCGGATGTCGCGGACACCCTGGCAACCCAACGCTTCGAGAACCGCGAGTTTGATCAATGGATCAGCCACAATGTGGACACCCACAAGAACCCGGGCTACGCCATTGTGACGCTGACCATGAAGAAAACCGGTACCCCGCCGGGTGACGTCAGTGACCGCCAGCTTGAGCAGATTGCCGACTTGGCGGACCAGTACAGCTTTGGCGAAGTACGGGTGACGCACCAGCAGAATGTGGTGCTGGCGGATGTCAGGAAGGATGAGTTGTTCGAACTGTGGCAGGCGATCACGCCGATGGACTTTGCCACTGCGAACCTGAACACGCTGACGGATGTTATCTGCTGCCCCGGCGGCGACTACTGCGCGCTGGCAAATGCGAAGTCCATTCCTGTCGCGGAGTCCATCCAGCGCCAGTTCGATGATATGGACTACCTGTACGACATAGGCAACATTGACCTGAACATTTCCGGCTGCATGAACGCCTGTGGTCACCACCATGTGGGCAATATCGGCGTTCTTGGGGTTGATAAGAAAGGCCAGGAGTTCTACCAGATCAGCCTGGGCGGATCGTCCCACCACGATGCTGCCATCGGCAAGATCCTTGGGCCCTCTTTTGCCCGTGAGGATATGCCGGAAGTGATGCAGAAAATCATTAATGTGTACGTCGATAACCGTACTGAGGAAGAGCCTTTCCTGGATACCTATCGCCGTATTGGCATTGAGCCATTCAAGGAGCGGGTTTATGCCTGATGTAATC
>OJDD01000427.1_pt1 | contig 11870 bp, 7 predicted proteins | sample 1592591 | NCBI WGS metagenome assembly OJDD01 (sample SAMN05416809, study PRJEB24817) | seawater metagenome | isolation source: Sea water | place: Canada:Atlantic | collected 2013-07 | reverse complement strand
ATCTACACGTAAGGAGTCGTCGGCAGCGTCAGATGTGTATAAGAGACAGGGCGTAGACATCTACCGCATGCGCAAGTTCCAGCGTTCGAACCAGAACACCTGCATCAACCAGCGTCCGCTGGTGAAAGTGGGCGAGACGGTTCAAAAGGGTCAGGTTATCGCGGACGGTCCATCGACCGACATGGGTGAACTGGCGCTTGGTAAGAACGTGGTCGTCGCGTTCATGCCTTGGAACGGCTACAACTACGAAGACTCCATCCTGATCTCTGAACGTGTATCGCGTGACGACGTGTTTACCTCGATCCACATCGAGGAATTCGAAGTCGCCGCCCGTGACACAAAGCTGGGGCCAGAGGAAATCACACGCGATATTCCGAACGTCGGTGAAGAAGCGCTGCGCAACCTCGACGAGGCTGGCATCGTTTACATCGGTGCGGATGTTGAACCCGGTGACATTCTTGTCGGCAAGATCACACCCAAGGGCGAAAGCCCGATGACGCCAGAAGAAAAACTGCTGCGCGCCATCTTTGGTGAGAAAGCTTCGGACGTGCGCGATACATCGCTGCGTGTGAAGCCCGGTGATTTTGGTACAGTCGTCGAAGTCCGCGTGTTCAACCGTCACGGCGTTGAAAAAGACGAACGTGCGCTGCAGATCGAACGTGAAGAAGTCGAACGTCTGGCCCGTGACCGTGACGATGAACTTGGCATTCTAGACCGCAACATCTATGCGCGTCTTCAATCGATGATCATCGGCAAGACGGCTGTCAAAGGCCCCAAAGGCGTCAAGTCGAACTCGGAAATCACCGAAGACCTGCTGGCATCCCTGTCGCGCGGTCAGTGGTGGCAGCTTGCCCTCGAAGACGAAGACGACGCAAAAATCGTCGAAGCCCTGAACGAGCAGTACGAGATCCAGAAACGGACCTTGGATGCACGTTTCGAGGATAAAGTCGAAAAAGTCCGTCGTGGTGACGATCTGCCCCCGGGTGTGATGAAGATGGTCAAAGTTTTCGTCGCGGTGAAGCGCAAGCTGCAACCGGGCGACAAGATGGCTGGTCGTCACGGCAACAAAGGTGTTATTTCCAAGGTTGTACCGATGGAAGACATGCCGTTCCTCGCGGATGGTACGCCGGTCGACTTCTGTTTGAACCCGCTGGGTGTTCCGTCGCGTATGAACGTCGGTCAGATCCTTGAAACCCACATGGGTTGGGCCGCACGTGGCCTGGGCATCAACATCGACGAGGCGCTGCAGGAATACAAACGCTCCGGTGATCTGACACCTGTGCGCGAAGCAATGCACCACGCCTATGGCGACGATGTCTACGAAGAAGGCATCTCGGGTATGGACGAGGAAACATTGCTGGACGCAGCCAAGAACGTCGCGCGCGGTGTCCCAATCGCCACGCCGGTTTTCGATGGTGCCAAGGAAGCGGATGTGAACGACAGCCTGACACGGGCCGGTTTCGACAGCTCCGGTCAGTCGGTACTGTTTGATGGCCGCACAGGCGAGCAGTTTGCGCGTCCGGTGACCGTCGGCGTGAAATACCTGCTGAAACTGCACCACCTTGTGGACGATAAAATCCACGCGCGTTCAACTGGTCCATACTCGCTGGTCACCCAGCAGCCATTGGGCGGTAAAGCGCAGTTCGGTGGTCAGCGCTTCGGTGAGATGGAGGTCTGGGCTCTGGAAGCTTACGGCGCTGCGTACACCCTGCAGGAGATGCTGACTGTGAAATCGGATGACGTGGCCGGACGGACCAAGGTCTATGAAAGCATCGTCAAAGGCGAAGACAACTTCGAAGCCGGTATTCCGGAATCGTTCAACGTACTTGTGAAAGAAGTACGTGGTCTTGGCCTGAACATGGAACTCCTGGATGCGGAGGAAGAAGAGTGAGGCAAGCACCGGGGTTTGTTTAAACCCCGGTCCGTTTTCTCAGACTGAAAACGCCTCTCTCCCTCCGCTTTCGAGACTTATCTAAGGATTTAAGATGAACCAGGAACTGACAAACAACCCGTTCAACCCCGTCGCGCCGATGAAGACGTTCGACGAAATCAAGGTCTCTCTGGCATCGCCAGAGCGGATCCTGTCGTGGTCGTTCGGTGAAATCAAGAAACCAGAAACCATCAACTACCGGACGTTCAAACCAGAGCGTGACGGCCTGTTCTGCGCGCGTATCTTTGGCCCGATCAAAGACTACGAATGCCTGTGCGGTAAATATAAGCGCATGAAGTATCGCGGCGTTGTCTGCGAGAAATGTGGTGTTGAAGTAACGCTGCAAAAGGTCCGCCGCGAGCGTATGGGCCACATCGAGCTGGCGTCGCCTGTTGCGCACATCTGGTTCCTCAAGTCGCTGCCATCGCGCATCGGCCTGATGCTGGACATGACCCTGCGCGATCTGGAACGTGTTCTTTACTTTGAAAACTACGTTGTGATCGAACCCGGTCTGACGGACCTCACCTATGGTCAGATGATGACCGAGGAAGAGTATATGGACGCGCAGGATGCCTATGGCATGGACGCGTTCACCGCCAATATCGGTGCCGAAGCGATCCGCGAAATGCTGGCCGCCATCGATCTGGAAGCCGAAGCAGACCAGCTGCGGGCCGATCTGAAAGAGGCGACAGGCGAGCTGAAGCCGAAAAAGATCATCAAGCGTCTGAAAGTCGTTGAATCCTTCCTCGAGTCCGGCAACCGGCCCGAGTGGATGATCATGACCGTCATTCCGGTGATCCCGCCAGAGCTGCGCCCGCTGGTGCCGCTGGACGGTGGCCGTTTCGCGACGTCGGATCTGAACGACCTGTATCGCCGCGTGATCAACCGGAACAACCGCCTGAAGCGTCTGATTGAACTGCGCGCGCCTGACATCATCGTTCGCAACGAAAAGCGGATGTTGCAGGAATCCGTCGACGCTTTGTTCGACAACGGCCGTCGCGGCCGCGTCATCACCGGTGCCAACAAGCGCCCGCTGAAGTCGCTGTCCGACATGCTGAAAGGTAAGCAAGGTCGCTTCCGTCAGAACCTTTTGGGTAAGCGCGTCGACTTCTCCGGTCGTTCGGTCATTGTGACCGGCCCGGAGCTGAAGTTGCACCAGTGCGGTCTGCCCAAGAAGATGGCACTCGAGCTGTTCAAGCCGTTCATCTATTCGCGTCTTGAAGCCAAAGGTCTGTCTTCCACTGTGAAGCAAGCTAAGAAGTTGGTTGAAAAAGAGCGTCCCGAAGTGTGGGACATCCTCGACGAAGTGATCCGCGAACACCCTGTCATGCTGAACCGTGCGCCTACCTTGCACCGTTTGGGCATTCAGGCGTTCGAACCGGTACTGATCGAAGGTAAAGCGATCCAGCTTCACCCGCTGGTCTGTTCCGCCTTTAACGCTGACTTTGACGGCGACCAAATGGCTGTGCACGTGCCGCTTTCGCTGGAAGCACAGCTGGAAGCACGCGTCCTGATGATGTCGACGAACAACGTTCTGTCGCCTGCAAACGGCGCGCCGATCATTGTTCCGTCGCAGGATATGATCTTGGGTCTGTACTACACGACCCTGGAACGCGAAGGCATGCCGGGCGAAGGCATGGTTTTCGGTTCTGTCGAGGAAGTCGAGCACGCGCTTGGTGCCGGTGCGATCCACCTGCACTCCAAGATCAAGGCGCGGATCAAACAGATCGATGCCGAAGGCAACGAGGTGATGAAGCGTTACGACACCACGCCGGGCCGTATCCGCCTTGGCGCGTTGCTGCCGCTGAACGCCAAAGCGCCGTTCGATCTGGTGAACCGTCTGCTGCGTAAGAAAGAAGTGCAGCAGGTCATCGATACGGTCTACCGCTACTGTGGTCAGAAAGAATCCGTTATCTTCTGTGACCAGATCATGACCATGGGCTTCCGTGAAGCTTTCCGTGCCGGCATTTCCTTCGGTAAGGACGACATGCTGATCCCCGAGACCAAATGGACCTTGGTTGACGAGACACGCGATCAGGTTAAGGACTTTGAACAGCAGTACATGGACGGCCTGATCACTCAGGGCGAAAAGTACAACAAAGTCGTCGACGCCTGGTCCAAGTGTAATGACAAGGTCACCGACGCGATGATGGGGGCCATTTCGGCCGAACGTCGCAACGATGACGGCGCGGTGATGGAGCCGAACTCGGTCTACATGATGGCGCACTCCGGTGCGCGTGGCTCGGTCACACAGATGAAACAGCTGGGCGGGATGCGCGGTCTGATGGCGAAGCCGAACGGCGACATCATCGAGACACCGATTATCTCGAACTTTAAAGAAGGTCTGACCGTTCTGGAGTACTTTAACTCCACCCACGGTGCCCGTAAGGGTCTGTCGGATACCGCTTTGAAAACAGCGAACTCGGGTTACCTGACCCGCCGTCTGGTGGATGTTGCGCAGGACTGTATCGTTCGTATGCATGACTGTGGCACCGAAACCGCGATCACGGCCGAAGCGGCTGTGAACGATGGTGAAGTTGTCTCTTCGCTGGCGGAACGTCTGCTGGGTCGCGTTGCGGCTGATGACATCCTGCGCCCCGGGACCGACGAAGTGTTGGTGCCTGCGCAGACTGTGATCGACGAACGTCTGGCTGACATCATCGATGAAGCCGCTGTTCAATCCGCACGGATCCGCAGCCCGCTGACCTGTGAGGCCGAAGAGGGCGTCTGCGCCATGTGCTATGGTCGTGACCTTGCACGCGGTACGCTGGTGAACCAAGGTGAAGCTGTCGGCATTATCGCTGCTCAGTCGATCGGTGAACCCGGCACGCAGCTGACCATGCGTACATTCCACATTGGTGGTGTTGCGCAGGGTGGCCAACAGTCCTTCCTCGAGGCATCGCAGTCCGGTAAGGTTGTATTCGAGAACGCTCAAACCCTTGAGAACGCCGCAGGCGAGATCATGGTAATGGGCCGGAACATGAAGCTTGCCATCGTCGATGATAACGGCGACGAGCGCGCCAGCCACAAGGTCGGCTACGGGACCAAGCTGTTCGTCAAGGAGGGTCAGTCGATCCTGCGCGGCGACAAGCTGTTCGAATGGGACCCCTACACGCTGCCGATCATCGCGGAGAAATCCGGTATGACCAAGTTCGTCGACCTGACGTCGGGGATCGCGGTCAAGGATGAAACCGATGATGCAACCGGTATGACACAGAAGATCGTGATCGACTGGCGTGCAGCACCCAAAGGCAATGAGCTGAAGCCAGAAGTTATTCTGGTAGATGCCGATGGCGAACCTGTCCGTAACGATGCGGGCAACCCGGTGACCTACCCAATGTCCGTTGATGCAATTCTGTCCGTTGAGGACCAGACTGAAATCAAGGCCGGTGACATCGTTGCGCGTATCCCGCGTGAAGGTGCCAAGACCAAGGATATTACCGGTGGTCTGCCACGTGTTGCGGAACTCTTTGAGGCACGTCGCCCCAAAGACCACGCGATCATCGCAGAGATCGACGGGTACGTCCGCTACGGCAAGGACTACAAAAACAAGCGTCGTATCTCGATCGAGTCGTCCGAGGATCCGGATCACAAGGTCGAATACATGGTGCCTAAGGGTAAGCACATTCCCGTTGCGGAAGGTGACTTTGTCCAGAAGGGCGACTACATCATGGACGGCAACCCTGCGCCGCATGACATCCTCGCGATTATGGGTGTCGAAGCGCTGGCTGACTACATGATCGACGAAGTGCAGGATGTTTATCGTCTGCAGGGCGTTAAGATCAACGATAAGCATATCGAAGTGATCGTGCGTCAGATGTTGCAGAAGTGGGAAGTCCAGGACAGCGGTGATACCACCCTGTTGAAAGGCGAACACGTCGACAAGCAAGAGTTCGACCAGGCCTGTGCCAAAGCGCTGTCCAAAGGCGGGCGCCCTGCGCAGGGCGAACCGATCCTGCTGGGGATCACCAAGGCGTCGCTGCAAACCCGCAGCTTCATCTCGGCGGCGTCCTTCCAGGAAACCACACGCGTTCTGACCGAAGCATCGGTTCAGGGTAAGCGCGACAAGCTGGTTGGCCTGAAAGAGAACGTCATCGTGGGCCGTCTGATCCCAGCCGGTACCGGTGGTGCGACGCAGCAGATGCGCAAGGTTGCGACGGATCGTGACAACGTGGTCATCGAGGCCCGTCGCGAAGAAGCCGAAGCCGCAGCACGTCTGGCCGCGCCAGAGCCTACAGCCGACGATGTTGTTGGTGGCGATGTCTTCGACAACGTCCCCAGCGACGACGAAAGCCGCAGCTAAGCCTAGGCTTGATACTTGACTAACAGCCCCCGCCGAGAGATCGGCGGGGGTTTTTCGTTGTGGGGCAGGGGGATGAAATAGCGTCGAAAATTTGCGCAGGTGGGCTGGTTTTCCACCGCGGCTTGCGCCAATGATAAGCCAACCTAACAAAAAGAAAGCCGCCTAATGTCGCCAAACCTTACCGGAGCACTTTTCATGATGGGCTCCATGGCGGCCTTTGTGTTGAACGACACGATGACCAAGACGACCGGCGGGGCGGTGCCCCTATTCCAACTGCTGTTCTTGCGCGGTGTGATCTCTATCTCGTTGATCGTGATGCTATGGGGGCGGCTCGGCCCGATGCACCTGCGTCTTAGTCGGCGCGATTGGAAACTGGTCGCAATCCGGTCTGGTGCCGAAGTCGGGGCGAGCTTTTTCTTCGTGACCGCGTTGTTCAATATGCCCTTGGCGAACCTTAGCGCCATTCTGCAGTCCCTGCCGCTGACGGTGACTTTGGGCGCGGCGCTGGTCTATCGCGAAAAGGTCGGCTGGCGGCGCTTCTCTGCGATCCTTGTGGGGTTCTTCGGCGTGATGCTGATCGTCAAGCCGGGCACCGACGGATTCAATATCTGGTCGATCTACGCGCTGATCGCGGTGTTCTTTGTCACCGTGCGCGACCTCAGCACCCGCCGTCTGTCGAAGGAGGTGCCGTCGATGACCGTGACCTTCGCCGCTGTGCTGGCCGTGACGGGGTTTTCGACTTTCGCGCAGTTCACCACGCCGTGGGCTCCGGTCTCTTCCGCGCATTGGGTCGCCATTACGGCGGCCGCGGTCTTTGTGCTGATGGGGTATTATTTCAGCGTGCAGACGATGCGGGTGGGCGACGTATCGTTCATCGCGCCGTTCCGCTACACAGGGTTGATCTGGGCGCTTATTCTCGGGTGGTTGGTGTTCGGCGACTGGCCGGTGCCGTCAACACTCGCCGGGGCATCTATCGTCGCTGCGACGGGGCTGTTCACACTCTACCGCGAACGTATCACCACCCGCCCGCTACCGCCGCTTTAACCTTTGGCAAAGACACGGCGCACGGTGTCGATGTCGATGGCAAAGCGGTCCTTGAACAGGATCTCTTCCTCGGGGCTGAGGGGGGATAGGTCGACCGCCCGTGCATTCTTTTGGCGTGAATCGTTAAATCCGTTGTGGCCGCGGACATACATCGCAGGGTCGGGAAAGCTCAGCGCAGGCATGAAGCGGGGCAGCTTGTCGTGGGCAAAGTTCATGATCGTAAGTGGACACCCCGCGTTCACGAACATGGCCAACGCCGCGGTGTAGAACGGCCGGAACGACGGGGTCGCCGCGATACCATCCGCGCCGAACTCGGCCACGTAGCCCTTGTTCCAGTCAAGCGCGACGGATTTGTGCTGAACCAGCAGCGGGGCGGCGTCATCAACAGTTTTGCGCAGCTTGGCCACGAAATCGACCGCAATCGCGTCATCGTCATCAAAGCGGAATTGCACACAGGGTTCAGAGCGCGCGTGGCGGGCCTTGTTTAGAATCTCTTTCATCACCTCGCGGTGCGGGCGCGGCGGCTCTACCACAATCCGCGCTTGGGGCAGGGGGGCGAGCAGGGCCGTGAGCCGTTCCAGATGGACAGGGGGAAAGCGATCGCCGATCAGCACGATCATTTCGAAATCCGGGTCTGTTTGCGCCATCAGGCAGGGCAGGGCGACGGTTTCGAACAGGCGGAACCTTTCTTCAAGCCGCGCAGGATCATAAAGGTAGGCGATACGATCAGCGGTGGAGTCATGCCCGACCTGAAACCCGCCAAGCGCCGGATAGGAAAAGCGGCATAGCCCAAGTACCTGCATCGTGATCCGCCCTGTCCGAATAATGTGGCATAAATATGCGCGGTAGCCGGGGTGTCTTGCAAGGTGGAATACCCGTTTGGCGTGCCGTGGGCGGCTTGGGGGCGGGGGCTGTTGACAGCGTGGACGACTCTGCCTATACGCCCCTTATCTCGGATGCGGGGGTCGCCCTGCTTTGCCGACATCATATCTACTGTGGTCACGATCCGGTCTACTGCTGACTCGATCCTCTGTTACCCCACCGCTTCGTTTTCCTCGGTACGGGAACGCTGCGGTGATTTTGCTTTGCGCCAATGGTGTAGGGCGAAAGATAGGCTTCGTGGACGTGCGAAGTGACCGAATTTGAAACCGCACTGGGGTCCGCCCCGCTGCACCACTTATGTGAGCTAAACGGGGATAAAACCGGAATGCCAACGATCCAACAGCTGATCCGCAAACCGCGCCAGCCTAAAATCAAACGTTCGAAATCCATGCACCTGCAGGAATGCCCGCAAAAGCGCGGCGTTTGTACACGTGTTTACACCACCACACCTAAGAAGCCGAACTCGGCCATGCGTAAGGTTGCCAAAGTGCGCCTGACCAACGGTTTCGAAGTCATCAGCTACATCCCGGGTGAATCGCACAACCTGCAAGAACACTCCGTTGTTCTGATCCGCGGCGGCCGTGTAAAAGACCTTCCCGGTGTGCGCTATCACATCCTGCGCGGTGTTCTCGATACGCAAGGCGTTAAAGACCGTAAGCAGCGTCGCTCCAAATATGGTGCAAAGAAGCCAAAGTAATTTGGGTCGGTTTGGGGTCGCGCATCGCAGATACACGATGCCGGATCCCGCCGCCCGCCATGTTTTCCCGTAAGGGAGTGAGCCGAGTAAGACTGAGCGCCGGACGATCGGGGTGCATATCGCACCAGACGCGCTGGCCCATCGCTGCCTCGGCAACTGACAATTAGGAGCTTTAAATGTCACGTCGTCACGCCGCTGAAAAACGCGAAGTACTGCCAGACGCCAAGTACGGTGATCTGGTTCTCACCAAATTCATGAACAACCTGATGATCGACGGTAAGAAGTCGGTTGCGGAGCGTATCGTTTACAACGCGATGAACCGTGTTGAAGACAAAATCAAACGCGCGCCCATCGAAGTCTTCCACGAAGCACTGGACAACATCAAGCCGTCCGTCGAAGTGCGTTCGCGCCGCGTTGGCGGTGCCACCTATCAGGTTCCTGTCGAAGTGCGCCCCGAGCGTCGCGAAGCACTGGCGATCCGCTGGTTGATCAAAGCGTCCCGCGCCCGCAACGAGAACACCATGGAAGAGCGCCTTGCCGGTGAGCTTCTGGACGCTGTTCAATCGCGCGGTACTGCTGTTAAGAAGCGCGAAGACACCCACAAGATGGCCGACGCGAACAAAGCGTTCAGCCACTACCGCTGGTAATTCGGGCGGCATAAGCCGTTCCCGTCGCGTCCCACCCCGGGGCGCGATTTATCCGTTTCAGATATATTCGAGGAAGCAGCCCAATGGCACGCGACTATCCGCTCTCACGCTACCGCAATTTCGGCATCATGGCCCACATCGACGCAGGCAAAACAACCTGCTCCGAACGGATCCTGTTTTACACTGGTAAGTCCCACAACATCGGCGAAGTGCACGACGGCGCTGCAACGATGGACTGGATGGAGCAGGAGCAGGAACGCGGTATTACAATTACCTCCGCTGCGACGACAACTTTCTGGCAGCGCCAGGAAGAGCCAACAGCCGACGCGACATCCGACACCAAGTACCGGATGAACATCATCGACACGCCCGGTCACGTTGACTTTACAATTGAAGTTGAACGCTCGCTGGCGGTTCTTGATGGCGCGGTTGCTGTTCTTGACGCCAACGCCGGTGTTGAACCGCAGACTGAAACGGTTTGGCGCCAGGCCGACCGCTACAAGGTTCCGCGGATCGTTTTTGTTAACAAAATGGACAAAATCGGCGCTGACTTCTTCAACTGCGTGAAGATGATCAAAGACCGTACCGGTGCGACACCTGCGCCGATCCAAATCCCGATCGGGGCCGAAACCGAGCTTGAAGGCTTGGTCGATCTGGTCACCATGAAAGAATGGGTCTGGGCCGGTGAAGATCTTGGCGCGAGCTGGGAACAACGCGAAATCCGTGCCGAGTTGAAAGACCTGGCCGACGAATGGCGCGCGCATCTGATCGAGACTGCGGTCGAGATGGACGACGAAGCCATGGAAAACTACCTGATGGACGGCGCAGAGCCTGACGTTGACACCCTGCGGTCGCTGATCCGCAAAGGGACACTGGCGATCAAGTTCATCCCCGTACTCTGCGGCTCCGCATTCAAAAACAAAGGTGTTCAGCCTCTGTTGAACGCTGTTATCGACTATCTGCCATCCCCGATGGACGTTGTTGACTACATGGGCTTCAAACCAGGCGACGAGACAGAGACACGTAACATCCCACGCCGTGCGGATGACGACATGGCCTTCTCCGGTCTGGCGTTCAAAATCATGAACGACCCCTTTGTTGGCTCGCTGACCTTTACCCGCATCTACTCCGGTGTGCTGAACAAGGGCGACACGCTCTTGAACTCCACCAAAGGTAAGAAAGAGCGCGTCGGTCGTATGATGATGATGCACTCCAACGATCGTGAAGAAATTCAAGAAGCGTTCGCGGGCGACATCATCGCGCTGGCAGGTCTGAAAGACACAACAACCGGTGACACGCTTTGCGCCGTCAACGACCCTGTTGTTCTTGAAACAATGACCTTCCCCGATCCTGTTATCGAAATCGCGGTTGAGCCTAAAACCAAGGCTGACCAAGAGAAGATGTCCACCGGTCTGGCGCGTCTGGCCGCAGAAGACCCCTCCTTCCGCGTTGAAACGGATCTGGAATCCGGTCAGACCATCATGAAGGGCATGGGCGAACTTCACCTCGACATTCTGGTGGACCGTCTGCGTCGTGAATTCAAAGTTGAAGCGAACATCGGTGCGCCTCAGGTTGCCTACCGCGAGACCATCTCGCGCGAAGCAGAAATCACCTACACCCACAAGAAACAGTCCGGTGGTTCCGGTCAGTTCGCCGAGGTGAAGATGATCCTGATGCCAACCGAGCCAGGCGAAGGCTATTCCTTCGAAAGCCGCATCGTTGGTGGTGCCGTTCCGAAAGAATACATCCCGGGCGTCGAAAAAGGGATCAACTCGGTCATGGACTCCGGTCCTTTGGCGGGCTTCCCGGTCATCGACTTCAAAGTTGCGCTGATCGACGGTAAGTTCCACGATGTTGACTCCAGCGTTCTGGCGTTTGAAATCGCGGCCCGTATGGGTATGCGCGAAGGCATGCGTAAAGCTGGCGCGAAACTGCTCGAGCCGATCATGAAAGTCGAAGTTATCACACCTGAAGACTACACAGGTGGGATCATCGGCGATCTGACATCGCGTCGCGGTCAGGTTCAGGGGCAGGATACACGCGGTAACGCCATTGCGATCGACGCAAATGTGCCACTGGCCAACATGTTCGGCTACATCAACACGCTGCGTTCGATGTCGTCGGGTCGTGCGAACTTCACCATGCAGTTCTCGCACTACGAACCTGTTCCGCAGAACATCTCTGACGAGATCCAAGCGAAATTCGCGTAACTGGCGCGTTGCAATAACTGGGACGGCGGGGATAACCCCGCCCTACCCAAACCGTAGGGTGGGTGATCAACCCACCGCCCAATTTGAAAACCAAGGAGGCCACCATGGCTAAGGCAAAGTTTGAACGTAATAAACCACACGTTAACATCGGTACCAT
>OJDD01000425.1_pt1 | contig 11879 bp, 12 predicted proteins | sample 1592591 | NCBI WGS metagenome assembly OJDD01 (sample SAMN05416809, study PRJEB24817) | seawater metagenome | isolation source: Sea water | place: Canada:Atlantic | collected 2013-07 | reverse complement strand
ACTGAATCCTTTTTTTATTGTTTCATCCATTAGCTAACAAATAAACTTATATGGCTTACTATAAACAGCATATTTTTTTTTGTACCAACCAGCGCAGCGATGGCCGTGCGTCATGCCAAGACCATAATGCACAAGAAATGCGTGATTATCTAAAGAAGAAAGTAAAAGAAGCGGGACTAGCAGGACCAAGCGGTGTTAGGGTTAATAATGCAGGTTGTTTAGACCGCTGTGGGCAAGGCCCTGTATTAGTTATTTACCCAGAAGAAACGTGGTATCAGTTTAAGACGAAAGAAGATATTGATGAAATATTAGAGCAGCACTTAAAAAATAATAAAGCGGTCCAGAGGCTTACTATTTAATGTCTAAGACTCTTGTATATAAAAGGGGTTAGAGCGTGCCGTATTCAAAGAGCAATTCGTGCTGCATATAAAATCGCTTAGGACCTAACTGCGTTGTAACGTTGTTTTACACGATATTTGAGATCAAAAAATAAATGCCTCAGCATAAAAGGTAAGATTGCTTTTTTAATGTTTTTTCTTGTAGGTGCGTAGCCTAGCTCTCTTTCTCGTATGATAGTCATTTCTTTAAGGCCTATTTCATCCATTGCAGCAGAGGTTTTTTGTTGTGGGTGAACACGAAAAGCACCTAAAAACTGTGGAATATGGCCAAATTTAGCGCCTGCATTATGGAAGCGCGTTAATAAATCCCAGTCCATGGCAAATCGAAAAGACTCATCTATTTTGCCACCTGCTTTGTCCCAAATTGAACGCCTCCAAAATAAGGTTTCTTGGGGTATATAGTCAGCCCAAGGTAAAGTTTTTTCACAATGGTCTGGTAGAATCCATCTGCCAATTTCCATATCATCGTCATTGATCATTAAACGGTTGCCATACACCGCATCTACATCTGGGTGCTTGTTGAAGTATTCAATAACGGTGTTTATTGCTCCTGGCAAAAAGAGATCATCAGAATTTAGCCAAGCCATAATCTCACCTGATGTGTTCGAAAACCCCCGATTAATAGCTTGTGATTGGCCGCTGTCAGTTTCTGATTTCCAGCCAGATATACCATCCTCAAATTCTTTTAAAATATTCACAGTGTCGTCAGTAGAGCCGCCATCCTGTACAAAATATTCAAGATTGGGGTATTTTTGGTCTAATACACTCTTAATGGTTCTTTCTATAAAATCGGCCTGCCCAAAGGATGGAGTGACGATTGATAACTTGGGATAATCAGAAAGCGGAGTCGCTTCTGTTTTTTCAGCTAAATTCATCTTCCGCGGCTGATATTGTACTAACCAGCCTAGCCTAGGTTTAATAATTATCGCTGCTTTTTTGAGGATGTTGGAAATAATGGGTATCTCATTCGACACAGATAAAGCGGTAGCCGTGGTATTTGACAATTTTAATGTATCTATTTTAGTTAGCAGATCATCTATAACGATATTTTTCTGCTCTGCGCTATGTTGGAGGGTGTTTCTTTCCATAAAACCGTTTTTTGCTTGCTCAAGGTAGTTACATTGAGCATTGCCAAAAACCTGCCTTGCATCAGCAACTTCATCTTCACTAACATAACCCATAGATTGCATGAGCTCAGCATGCACCACTAAAAATGCTGCCTCATCAATTGGTGACCATTTTTTAGAAGGTTGCCATTCTTTATTACCTTGTCTAAAGAAATCAGGGTTTTGTTGATGGACCTTATCCATTGGGTTGATAAACGGCTTCGGTTCTTTGTTGTAGCCGATGAAGTCAGCTATTTTTTTAAGCAAAACACTGTCTGGAGTCACCAGGTCTTCAAAGTGTAATAAAAGCAATGGGCGTTTGCCATTGTTCCAATGAGCAAAATTCTCAGACCAAGATCCATAATAATCATCGCCTAGCGTTAACTGAGTAATTGACGGTGATTTTGCTTGATAAGATTTCTGGTATGCTTGGTAACTGTCTGTCGCAGACCGGCCATCACGAACTATGTAAATTGCGGGTTGTTCATCCATTGGAGGTGAATGCGTTTTAACATAAAACGTTTCTGGACTTGATTTTTTAGTAGTGTAGAACGCAGTCCATGGCTGTGTGAATTTCTTATGGCCAACAATGCGCTTAACCTTCTGGTTAAGTGGTTCTGTTATCGATTCACTGCGTAATCTGGCTTCATAGTCATAGGAATTAATATCAAACGACTGCTTAAGAATTGTTCTGAGTAACGTGTTCCCAGATCTTGGGTAAGAAGCAAGCCAAATAATCATTTTAGCTCCTGGTTTTGGAGTTCATTTAGCCTTTGGAAGGCGATTTTGGGGTCTACTTTATATCCAAATGCATACAAAATGGCTTCGAATTCATTTTCTAAAGCGGATATCGTTTCATACGATAGGTGTTTCTTATAATTCCCAGGGTGAACTTGTCGAACATGGTCGTTTTTCTTTTCTTTTGATGGGAATTTATCGAATTGATTGGCGATTTTGGTTAAAACATCGTCTGCTATGTTCCATTCATAAAAGCGAACGATGTCCCGCAAAAAGTCTTTTTTTGAATAAATAATGTCTTCGTATCTATAAAGTTTAAAATTGGGTTGGTTTAGCATGTTTTTGTAGGAGAGTATCTTAATTAACAGAGGTTTGTATTCGTCCATTACAAAACTCTCCAGTGATTGCTTTGCTGCGTGCTCTCTTTTTTTCTGCCAAATTTGTACGAGCGCGCCTTTTTTTGGTGCTTTGTGGGAATAGACCTCTGAAAAATAGGTTGATACTAAGACGTCTAAGGGGTGTCGAATGAGTAATATTTTCTTATGCTCTTGAATATTTGGGATGTTGTAGAGATCAAGGTAGAATCTAAAGCCTCCGAATAGGTATCCTTTTGGCTGAAAGAAATTATTGGGAAGAGCTAGTTTAGCAGTGCTAGGGTTGTGTTGGATTCCTTGTGAAAATAATTGGTCCTGAAGGCTGAAGTAGGGTTGGCCAGCATAGGGGGCTAATCTAGCTAGCATGTTGAATAAAAGCGTGCTGCCAGACTTGTGGAGCGAAAATGCGTAAACACTTGGGGCTTCCGATTTAGAAGCTGGTAATGTTAGTTGGTTTAAAGATTCTTCAATATCGCTCATTCTATCATGCCCGTGTGATTAAGTTTGTTGTTTTTGGATCGATAAAACTCAATGGCTTGTTTTGGCGGACCATCAAAGACTAAGGTGCCTTTGTTAAGTACTATGGCGCGATCGCAAAAATCTTCAACGGACTCCATGCTGTGTGTAACTAAGAGAATGGTGGTTCCATTTTTTTGTAATTTCTTTAAATGCTCTTTGCATTTTTCTTGAAAGAATGAGTCGCCAACGCTTAAGGCTTCATCGATAATTAGAATGTCTGGCTCTAGAGCAATTTGAACTGAAAATGCGAGGCGCGCTTTCATTCCGCTGGAATATTCTTTAATGGGTTGATTGACTGCGTTACCAATTTCAGAAAAAGCGATGATTTCTTCAAGCTTATCTTTAATTTGCGGCCTAGTTAGGCCAAACAGTAGGCCGTTGAAATAAATGTTTTCAAGCCCAGTGTAATCCAAGTTAAACCCACTGCCCAGCTGAAGCAGTGCGGCAATTTTTCCTTTAATATTAATGGTGCCGCTAGTCGGTTCTCTGGTGCCTGTGAGTAATTCTAATAGGGTGCTTTTTCCGTCCCCATTTCTGCCAATAATGGCAACGGACTCGCCTTTTTCGACAGTGAAAGATACGTCTTTGACAGCCCATAGTTCTGTGATGCCTTTTTTGTAGGAACTAAAAAACATACAGAGTATTTTAGATAAACGGGAGTGGGAGATGTTGTAGCACTTGTTTAATTTGCAAACAGTTATGCAGGCTAAGTCGTTCATATTAAATCGGCAAAGTGTTTTCTCATGAACATAAAAAATAAATAGGCTAAACAAGAGAATATTGATGAAATAACAAAGTAAATCAGTAAAGCTGAAAAGTCTGGCGCAGAGTGACTGAAAAAAATGACTCTCATTTGCTCTACTAGGAGTGATATTGGGTTGATTGTTATTAGCACGCTTAGTACTTTAGGTGGAGTGTCGAATTGGTAAAGAACAGGGGAAATAAATAACATTCCACGGGCAAGTAGCCCAATTATTTGCTCAATATCTCTTGAGATTGTCCCTAAAGCTGCAATTAACCAAGAAAGGCTTAAAAACATTGGTAGGCAAATAATCATTAATAAGGGAAGGTACAAAATTTCAATAGGCGGGAGTCCCACCAATATAACGTAAGCAATTAATACAATATTCAGCGAAATAAAAAGATGCAATAGTGAGGAAAAACAAATGATGACGGGTAAAATTTCAACCGGAAAGATGACTTTTTTTACGAGATTTTTATTTATTAATATTACTCGGACAGATTTCGTAATGCATTCAGATGTTGCAAAATAAATGATTAAGCCGGAAAAAAGCATTAAAACATATTCCCCGTTATCTGCAGGCATGCCATTTCGGGTTCCTCTTAATCCAAAGCCAAAAACCAAGCTATACATTGCCAGCATAATTAAAGGTGTTATAAAAGCCCAAGCCAGACCAAAAAATGAGTCAAGATATCGTGATTTAAAGTCCCTTTTTAAAAGCTCAAAAATAAGGCTTTTATGGTTGTAGGCTGTTGTTAGCAATGAGGCAGCATCCGTGATATATAATATAATTTAAAGCGAAAGTAATTAAATAACCAGGTTTTTCTTTTGTTCGCAAATTGCAAAGCTATTTAGGCTCCACCCGGTTTTCTGGGTAAGATTTGGGTAAACACTTAAGTTTCAGTGACACCAAAAATTAAGTGACTTGTTTATTGAAGTTTTACAATTGCCTTATAATAACTTATTACTGCTTTATCTGTCAGTAATGGAAGCGAATTATTTGATTGGTTATTCGCAATATTTGTTTTTGAAGGTTGGTTTGTATTTCAATACAAAAGTGTTTTTTTTAGATATGAGTAGACGCCTTTGCAAGGTGTGTTAGTGCTTTTTTTCTTAAAATGTTGGGCGTAGAGTGGATAATGAGTTGAAAATTAGTATCGCAGTGCCGTCATATAATTATGCTGATTTTTTGGAGGAAACTCTTGCTAGTATCAAAAGGCAAGATTACGCTAACTATGAGGTGTTGATTGCTGATGGGGGTTCTGCTGATAGGTCGTTGGGTATAATTGATAAATTTTGTAGTTCAGACGAAAGATTCCGATTAATAAGTAAAAGTGATGCTGGTCAAGCAGATGCTATTTTTAAAGCGTTTCAATCTGCGTCAGGCGACGTGTTGTGCTTTTTAAATGCGGATGATTGCTATCTTTATAGCGATGTGTTGAGCCAGGTGGCGGAAGCGTTTGATGCTAATAAAGCTACTGAAGTGATCAGTTTTGGTGGAGCTTTTATCGATAAAGACGGGGCTTGGATAAAACGTATCAATTATCGATATCACCCTTTAGATAGTTTTAATTTGATGTCCTACCGAACTGCGGTAATACAACCCGCTACCTTTTGGAGAAGAGATGTTTACGATGAAAGCAAGTGGCCCAAGGAGTTTGAGTATGTATTTGATGTGGTGTTTTTTTATAACGCTTATTTGAAGTATTCCTGGTTAGAGGTGCCGAATATAGTTGCTGGATATAGGCTGCACGATAGTAATAAGTCAGTAACAGTAAGGACGGAGAGGGTTCTTGAGCTAGCGGCTTTCGAAAGAATTAAGTTTGGAGAAAGCTCCTTTCGCGCTAAATATTTGTTTAAAATAGCTAAAATCCTACAAAACCATGGGAAACGGAAGTTTATGGGGGTTGATTTATCAAAAGTGATTTATTTTATTGTAAATACAGTGGCCTATATAAGCGTTTATAGACTGCCTAGTATTTAAATATTTATACTCACGTTTCCGAGTGCCTTTTTAAACTGGAGGGAATCTAGTGTATTAAAAGGAATTTAAATTTATTAATAATTACGTACATACAAATAAATGGAACAAAAGATGAATAAGGTAGCATTAATTACAGGGGTAACAGGCCAAGACGGTTCATATTTAGCAGAGTTGTTATTGGAAAAAGGATACGAAGTTCATGGGATTAAGCGGCGCGCATCTTCATTTAATACTGAACGAGTTGACCATATTTATCAAGATCAACACATTGATAATCCAAAGTTTTTTTTGCACTATGGAGATTTAACTGATACGTCCAACCTTACGCGTATTTTGCAACAAGTTCAGCCTGATGAGGTATATAATCTCGGGGCTCAGAGTCATGTGGCTGTGTCTTTTGAGTCACCAGAATATACGGCAGATGTTGATGCGATGGGCACGTTACGGATATTGGAAGCGATTCGTATATTAGGTTTAGAAAAGAAAACGCGTTTTTATCAAGCGTCAACGTCAGAGCTGTACGGCCAGGTTCAAGAAATTCCTCAAACGGAGAAAACCCCTTTCTATCCTCGTTCGCCTTATGCGGTGGCAAAGATGTACGCTTATTGGATTGTGGTGAACTACCGTGAAGCTTATGGGATGTATGCTTGTAATGGTATTTTATTTAATCACGAATCTCCGCGCCGTGGTGAAACGTTCGTTACTCGTAAAATTACGCGTGCGTTGAGTAATATTTCACAAGGTTTAGAAGAATGTTTGTATTTGGGTAATATGGATGCTCTCCGAGATTGGGGGCATGCTAAAGATTACGTTCGTATGCAGTGGATGATGTTGCAGCAAGAAACGGCAGATGATTTTGTGATAGCAACGGGCAAACAGATTTCAGTGCGTGAATTTGTACGACTTTCTGCAGCTGAGCTGGGTGTTGAATTAGAGTTTAGTGGCGAAGGTGTAGATGAAGTGGGGGCTGTTAAGTCCATAACAGGTGGCACATTGTTGGGTGTTAATGTAGGTGACGTTATTGTAAAAGTTGACCCACGTTACTTCCGCCCAACCGAAGTTGAGACGCTGCTAGGTAACCCCGCAAAAGCTAAAGAGAAATTGGGCTGGGTGCCAGAAATTACGGTTGAACAAATGTGCGCAGAAATGGTGGCGCATGACCTTGATATTGCAAAGCGCCATGCCTTATTAAAATCACATGGACATGATGTGGCAATTGCCGTAGAGAATTAAGATGGCTGCCCAACGAATTTTTATAGCAGGCCATCAAGGCATGGTCGGTTCTGCCATTGCGCGTCAACTTCAGCTGAATAAGGATGTAGAGGTGGTTACGCGCACGCGGCGTGAGCTGGACTTGTTATCGCAAACCGATGTGGCTACGTTTTTTCAACAGGAACAGATTGATCAAGTGTATTTAGCCGCTGCTAAAGTAGGTGGTATCCACGCTAATAATGAATACCCTGCTGAGTTTATTTATCAAAACTTGATGATCGAAGCAAATATTATTCATCAGGCTTTTGTAGCAGGTGTGAAAAAGCTACTGTTTCTTGGTTCATCTTGTATTTATCCCAAGTTGGCAGAGCAACCAATGCAAGAGTCAGCCTTATTAACGGGAGCATTAGAACCAACTAATGAACCGTATGCTATCGCTAAGATAGCTGGCATTAAGTTATGTGAGTCTTATAATCGTCAATATGGTGTTGATTACCGTTCGGTGATGCCAACTAATTTGTATGGTAAAAATGATAACTTCCACCCTGAAAATTCACATGTGATACCTGCGATGATGCGCCGTTTTCATGAAGCAAAATTAGCAGGTGACCAAGAAGTAACCGTTTGGGGTACAGGCAAGCCAATGCGTGAGTTTTTACATGTTGATGATATGGCAGCAGCTAGTGTTTTTGTGATGAACCTAGATAATGCTATATATCAAGCTCATACAGAGCCGATGCTGTCACACATTAATGTTGGTACAGGGATTGATTGCACCATTCGTGAATTGGCAGAAACAATGGCTAAGGTTGTAGGGTTTGAAGGGAAGTTGATATTTGATGGTAACAAGCCAGACGGTACGCCTCGTAAATTGATGGAGGTGGCGCGACTAAAACGGCTAGGCTGGAGCGCGGGCACAAGTTTAGAGGCCGGCCTAGAAAGGACATATGAATGGTTTGTGAATGCATCGGAATCTTTACGCAGTTAATCGGTCTTGATTTGCTTTAATGGAAGCGATAAGCCTTTGGGCAAGAGAGCATGTTCGGCTTTATAATGATGAAAGTTTCGATTGTTACAGTTTGCTATAATTCCTCCTTAGTCATACGGTCATCTATTGATTCAGTATTATCTCAGTCCTACACTGACATTGAATATATTATTATTGATGGAGGGTCCAACGATGGGACACTCAAAATTGTAAATCAATTTGCTGATCAAATTCAGCACGTAATCAGTGAGCCAGACAAGGGGATTTACGATGCGATGAATAAAGGGGTAGAGCTAGCAACAGGTGATATAATTGGTGTCCTGAATTCCGATGACTTTTACTCTAGTCCAGATGTTATTTCTGAAGTGGTGAATGTGTTTAAGCACAATGAGGGTGTCGCTTTATTGTTTGGTAATGTCGATTTTGTTTCGGAACGTAATTTAATTAAGCCTGTTCGAAAGTACTCTTCTTTTAACTTTTCGCCTTGGAAGATGCGGTTTGGGTTTATGCCTGCCCACCCCGCGACATTTATAAAGAAGGCAGTATACAATGAAGTTGGTTTGTATAAAGTAGGGTATAAAATTGCTGCTGACTTTGATATGTTTATTCGAGTACTAGTGAAGCATAAGTTTAAGTACACAAAGTTAGATAAGACGTTAGTTAGAATGAGGTTGGGAGGTGCCAGTACATCAGGCTTTAAAAGCTATTGGGTCTCAACAAAAGAGATAGCCCGTTCATTAAATGAAAATGGCGTGTATTCAAACTTCTGGTTTGTATTCCTTCGCTTGCCGATAAAGTTTTTTCAGTTATTTAGCCCTTGGGGTTAGCTGATGAGTAGGGTTTTAGTCACTGGCGCTACAGGGTTTATTGGACGGGCTGTGACGGAGAGGTTGCTCTCAAGCGGACACTCTGTCGTGGCGGCGGTTCGTCAAAGTCCCGGTATTCTGGGGTTAGGTGTCAAGGTGGTAGAGGTTGGCAATACTTCGGCACAAACTGATTGGCGTCAGGAATTAAATAAGGTCGATGTGCTTATCCATTGTGCTGGGCGTGCTCATATTATTAATGATACGGTTACTGACCCTTTAGCTGAATTTCGACAGGTAAACACGGCGTCAACATTAAATTTGGCGAAACAAGCGGCTGAGGTGGGAGTTCGACGATTTGTTTTTATAAGTTCTATAAAAGTTAATGGTGAGCAGACGGTAAAGGAGGCTTTCTGCCCTGATGATATATTTGTTCCAACTGACCCATACGGTTTATCTAAATATGAAGCTGAACAAGGTTTGTTGGCTTTAGTAAAGAGTACAGATATGGAGGTTGTTATTATTCGGCCAACACTAGTGTATGGTTCTGGCGTCAAAGGTAATTTTGCTAGTCTGCTAAGATGGATTGAAAGCACAGTTCCTTTGCCTTTTGGTGCTATTGATAATAAGCGCTCGTTAGTGGCTTTAGAAAACTTGGTTGATTTTATTATTCATTGTATTGATCACCCAAGAGCTGCAAATGAAATCTTTTTGATTTCAGATGGCGAAGATGTGTCAACAACTGAGCTATTACAGAAGGTCTCAAATGCCTTTGGCAAAAAGGCTTTCTTACTGCCTATTCCTGTGACTTGGATGAGGTTTGTGGCGAGGGTGATGGGTAAGACAGATGTGATAAATCGGTTATTTGGTTCTTTGCAGGTGAATAGTTCTAAATCTCGGAAACTACTTGGTTGGGAGCCAGTTATTACGATGGATGAACAGTTGAAGAAAACAGTGAAGGCGTACTTGAATGAAAAGGCTCGCTGATTTAATTTTGGCTATCAATGCTGTTATTGTTTTTTTTATTCCCATTTGTGTTGTGACTATTTTGGTTAGACTAACATCAAAAGGGGGTGCTTTATATTGGTCCGATAGAGTAGGCATTAATAATGATGTTTTTAAAATGCCTAAGTTCCGTAGTATGAAGGTTGATACGCCAGCGGTTGCCACTCATTTGCTAAAGGATCCTAAAAGTTTGCTAACGCCAATTGGTGATTTTTTGCGCAAATCAAGCCTAGATGAGCTGCCGCAACTATGGTGTATTTTAAAAGGAGACATGAGCTTTGTGGGGCCTCGTCCAGCGTTGTTTAATCAGGGTGATTTGATTGCCCTACGGACTAAAAATGGTGTTCATGAAATGTTGCCTGGTTTAACAGGTTGGGCTCAGGTTAATGGTCGAGATGAACTGCCTATACCCAAAAAAGTAGAGCTAGATGTTGAATACATGCATCGGCGCTCATTTTTCTTCGATATTTATATCCTTTGGTTAACGTTTCTCAAGGTGCTTAAAAGGGACGGTGTTTCCCACTAATGGTAATAGTGGTCCAGCGATTAAATGAATGTGTTTTCATTGGGTAAACTTAGCTAGGAAAAAAAGCCAATATTTTGGTTTCTTTGATAGACTTACTTATTTAAAAGGTGATTTCAAGGAGCGTGGGTGTTGAAGGTTAAAAAGGCAGTGATTCCAGTTGCGGGATTAGGGACTCGTGTTTTACCTGCTAGTAAAGCGATCCCGAAAGAAATGATGCCGGTAGTTGATAAGCCGGTTATTCAATATGTGGTTGAAGAAGCTGTTGCTGCGGGGATAAAGGAAATTATTTTGGTGACGCGTGCGGGTAAATCAGCAATTGAGGATCACTTTGATTCGCATTATGAGCTTGAGGCTGAGTTAGCACGTAAAAATAAAGCGGAGTTGTTGGCGACCATCCAAAATATTGTACCCCCAGATGTATCGATTATTTCAATTCGGCAACCCGAAGCGAAAGGTCTTGGGCATGCTGTACATTGTGCGGCGAGCACAGTTGGCTGCGAGCCATTTGTGGTTATTTTACCTGATGTGTTGGTGAATAACGGGGGCGATAAAACGACTGACCTAATGAGAATGGTCGTTGAGTTTGAAAACAAGAGGGCGGCACAAATTATGGTCGGAGAAGTTCCCGACAATAAAGTTCACTTGTATGGCATTGCTGATTGCGGAGGTATCGTGCCAGAGAGTGGCCGATCCATAACTATTAAGGGTCTGGTCGAGAAGCCAAATCAAGACGAGTCGCCATCAAATTTAGCCGTCATCGGCCGTTATGTCTTACCCGGGAAGGTTATGAGTTTGTTAGCTAAAGGCAAACCTGGTGCAGGTGGCGAAATCCAACTCACGGATGCTATTGATGCATTATTGGAATTGGAACCGGCTGAGGCTTATAAAATGATGGGCGATACGTATGATTGTGGGGAAAAACTAGGTTATTTGAAGGCTAACCTTGCATATGGTTTACAGCATAGTGAAACGGCCAACGGGTTGAGGCAGTTTATCAGCACGTTAACTAGCGCACATGGATAGTGGTGAGATAAAAGCATGGGTTGACCTTCAGTCGCACGCTGAGGAAATAAAGGACTTGCACCTAGCTGAGCTATTTCGTCTAGAGGCTGATAGGTTTGGTGAGTTTAGTTTTTCTACCGAGAGTTTTTTATTAGACCTTTCTAAGCAGCGTATTACCAAAGAAACACTGGGTAAATTAACAGCCTTAGTTGAGCAGCAAGCGCTGGGCGAATGGATTGAGAAATTATTTACTGGAGAGCAAATCAATGTATCGGAGGGGCGTTCTGCGTTGCATACTGCGTTACGGCTCCCCATAGAGGAAACCCTTAGGGTTAATGACCGGGTTATTACGGAAGATATCCATGCTTCTTTAGAAAAAATGGCGTTATTGGTTAGGCAGATTCAGCAGGCTCAGTGGCGAGGTTTTGATGGTCGACCTATTCGGTCAATTGTAAATATTGGGGTTGGAGGTTCAAACCTTG
>OJDD01000423.1_pt1 | contig 11926 bp, 11 predicted proteins | sample 1592591 | NCBI WGS metagenome assembly OJDD01 (sample SAMN05416809, study PRJEB24817) | seawater metagenome | isolation source: Sea water | place: Canada:Atlantic | collected 2013-07 | reverse complement strand
TCTCTTTAAGTTCTTTAAAGGTTGGATACAGTGCTACAGGCTTGTGTATGGCCATGATTAACCCAGAAATTGTTTTTATGAGTATATAAGGCTTACCCCGTTATGTCCAATACTAAACGGTATTGGATATAAGGAAAAATGGTACCCCTAGGAGTTCATGTGTATTTCATATCGGTATACTGATTTTTTACCGCTCTCATTTCAACAACTCTTTCGCAAAAAAGAACAAGGAAGCTTTAGTGTCAAATGGGTGGTTAAGACGTCTCACCCAGAAGATCAAAACGTTCAGAAAGTGAGCAAAACAGAACTGTCTAATAATATAGATATCAATTGGTTAAAGTGATCCTAGGGCTGTTTTCCTCCCAATATTCTCGGACTCCCACATTACCCCGTTCATGCTCAAGCGATTACGGATTGTCAGCTTGTTCAAATAAAAATGGATAGTTTTCGCCAGCTGTTAGATCAGTCCCCTGAGACGTGTATGAAAATACTCGCAAAGATGAGCCAGCGTCTACACGGTTCTATTCAAGAAATTGACCAGTTAACCCTGCAAAATGCCACTATGCGAGTTATTCATTTCATGCTCCAAGGTATTTCAAGTGATAGTCACTCCCCCTGCGTAATACAATGGACTGCGCCTAAAGCCACCCTAGCATCACGTTTATCAGTTAGGCCTGAGACTTTTTCTAGAATTCTAAAACAATTGAGTCACGACGGTCTTATTCAGGTACAGGGCAAAACTATTTCCATTCTGAATTTGGATGCTTTACGTCTGTATATCTAATACTTAGGCGCTCAAATTTAAATGCAAGCGTGGGTAAAACTCGTATTTGTTTTTAAGGTGCCCCTTTTGTCCGAGCATAAAATTCATCCCTCGCCATATCAACGAGTGCAAACAAGTCCGCTTCTTGCCAGCCATTATTCATTGCCTTATCCATATAACCTAACAACACTGCAGCCAACGGTAATTGCAAACTAACATCTTCTGCACTTTTTTGAACGGCCTGCAAATCTTTATGTCCAAGTTTTAAGGTTCCTCCTCGTTGGTCAAAACGTTCTTTTTCTGCCATCGGCAACATAAAATCAATCACGTGCCGAGGTGCAACACAATCATCCAATACCTGCAAAACTGTTTTTGCCTCTAGGCCATGACGCTCTGCTAGGGCAATCGCTTCAGACAAACCTGTTATAGTCGAAACAAATGTCAATTGATGACATAACTTTACCAGCTGACCATTCCCACTGTCGCCCAAATAATGAATTTTGTTCGCAAAACTCTTCAATATTGGTAACACTTGCTCATACGCTGTTTCATCACCACCAATCATCATCGCTAGCGAACCTGCCTCAGCCCACGGTGTAGAACCGCTAACTGGCGCATCAAGAAAGACCTTACCTTTTATTTTTGCAAGGGCAGCCAATTCTCGGCATTGCTTAATCGGCGTTGTACCCAAATCGACAATGATCCCCCCCTCATCCATACTATCAAGTAAGCCAGCTGGCTCACAGATTAATTTCTCCATGATATCAGCATGAGAAACACTCAAAAAAACTAGGTTTTTACCTAGCCCTAACGGAACATTATCGTCAAGCGCCGTCGCCCCTTTCTCAACCATCACATCTACTGCACTCGCTGATAAGTCGTGGACAACAACTGCATGCTCCGCTTGAATTATTCGTGAAACAATAGCCTGCCCCATTGCACCAAGCCCAACAAATCCTATTTCAAATTTTACCAATTGAATGACCTCTTTTTAGTCTGTTATAACCTATAAATAATACGGCGTTGGCAAATAGGTTTCTCTTTTGATATTCATTCACCGAAGCTACTTTCTACAACGGCATCACAAAGCGCAGCCAATACACCTCTCCTTCTGGTCGATTACGTGCACCGAACTCATATTGTGCCTTGGCTATTAACGCGATAGGGCCCCATTGATAGCGGATACCAGGACCAATTGCAAATACACGTGTTTGTGTGTCCTTTACTCGTTGACCACCCACTTCATCATCCTCAAGGTCATCCCAATAGTAACCCTGCAAACCAATATTCCATGCAGGTGTTGGCCGCCAAGACGCCGTGTAATCCATATGGAAGGCTTTACCCGATTTATGTTTGGTTTCTATACCCGTCCTAGGATCAATATAATCGTTATTACTGCCATTAATATCTAAGTTAAAAATACCCGTTACTTCCCATTTAGGCTTTACCCAGCTAAATAAAGCGGCGGGCTTTACAGTCCAATGATTATTACCTGTATTTACCACCTGGTTTTTATCGTAATCACCCGTTGGTAATAAAAAATCCACATACAAAACAGCGTGTACATCTCCCCATTTATAAAAGAGATTAACTGGCGCTATCAGAAAGTCCCCTAGGCCTTTCTCTTCATACCATTTCCCACCGACCTTTAAGCGCTTATCAACAGCCACTACACCAAAATCGGGCGCCCAACGGCCGCCAAAAATACGAATATCTTTTTCAGGCATCCATAAAAACCGAAAAACATTACCTGTAATTTGTGCCTCAAAATCATCTAATGGACCCGCTTGTATTTCTTTTCCACTACCATCATTAAATGAACTGGATTCATAACGAAAACTGTAGTTAAGCCAATAGGTTCCTGGTGGTGGCGCCATACCTGACATAAAGTCATCGGCCCCTAATGGTGCTGAAGAAAACATCCCGCCAGATGGGCCAATAGGTGATGTATTGCCAGCCCAAGAAGTTCCTAGGAGTAGAGTAAATATAAAAACACTAAAAATATTTTTCATCGCACCGTCCCCTAAAAGTAAATCCGAACCCTTATTTATATAGCTATCATTACTTATTCATCAACGCTATTTGATAGGCTTTTCAACCTTAAAAAAAGCTACATACAGAGTAGGAAACACAAGTAATGTTAGTATGGTGGCCACCCATAAGCCATTCATCATGGTAATTGCCATTGGCCCCCAAAAATAGTCAGTCACTAAAGGTATCATCGCAAAAATAGCCGCCAGCGCTGTTAAAATAATGGGCCGAGCACGGCGCACTGTCGACTCCAAAACAGCTTCCCATGGCGAATAACCTGCTGCTAGGTCTTGATCAATTTGATCCATTAAAATAATCGTATTACGGATAATAATCCCTACTAGAGCGAGCATACCCAGCCGTGCTACAAGACCAAATGATAAATCCAACACCAATAATATAGAAACGACACCAATCAGCCCCAATGGTACTGTCATCAAGACTAACGCCATTTTTTTTATGCTGTTTAGCTCAAACATCAACAAGGTTAAAATTGCCACCAGCATAAACGGCAACGTTTTCGCTAACATCCCATCAACTTCTTGAGAAATATCTACTTCGCCAAAGACTTCAATACGATAACCACTGGGCAAGGTTTCACGGAGTTTATCAATCTTCGGTTGAAGCTCTTTCACTACATTAAAATTTAGTACGCCCTTTTCCAGCGAGGACTGAACAATAACTGAGCGATAACCGTTATAACGCCAAATAACGCCATCTTCCAGTTTCAAGTTAATATCTGCTAACTCTGACAGTGCGACTGTGGTGCCATTGCCTATAGGTACCTGCAAGTATTTAATTCTATCTAAGTTATAACGGTTACCTGACTGGTTACGGAGTACGACGGCAATTTGATCATTCCCCTCTCGATATTGAGTCACGGGTAAGCCGTCTAACATGGCACGCAGTGTTTTACTTAATTGTGCTGGGGTCGTTCCACTAGCAGCGACACGAGAAAGGTCTAGCTTAATATCCACCGCCATCCTTTTTTCTCGACGATTATCATGCACATCACGTGTTGCTGAGTGTTCATTGACAATGCCTTTTAATTGTTCGGCAATAGTTGCTAATTTATCAGATTTGTTACCTGTAATTAAATATTGCAAGGGATAACTAAAGGGCAAACCGTACACAAGGCTGTAAACCCGGGTACGCACACTGGGTTGATGAGTCGCAAAATAATCACTTAATAACGTCTTTAATTCTTCACGTGCCTTTAAATTTTTGGCAATAACAACAATTTTGGTGTAATTGGAATTAGGCTGCTCTACGTACATATCATTTTGCACACGCAAAGAATCCCCACCTACATAAGTAATATAGTTTTCAATTTGAGTTTGTTGATCGAGCAGATTTTCAACTTTTTTAATTTGGCGTTCCATATGCTGATAAGTCGTTCCTTCTGGAAACCATACATCTACGAGTGCTTCAGGCCGATCATTTCCTGGAAAGAATTCCATTTTGACGTTCTGCATACCCACGATTGTCAGAACAAATAACAAGCCCGTTAGGCCAAGTACCGTTTTTTTGTGCGTCATACACCAAACAATCAACTCACGAAATTTATTATAAAAAGCAGTCTGATACATCGCAGTGTTGCCAGTATTGCTTGTTTGAATTTTCTGCCCTTCTTTATGCTCTACTTTTAGTAACTTAAAAGACAAATAAGGCGTTAATAAAACAGCAACCAACCATGATGTTATTAAAGAAGCTGTAATAACGACAAAAAGGCTTCCTAATATCTCTCTAGGTGAGGCGTTAACAATAAACACAGGTAGAAAACCGACCGACGCAATTAATGTCCCACTCAACATAGGCTTGGCTGTTGAGGTATAGGTAAAGGTAGCCGCTTTTAATCGATCCCAGCCCTGTTCAAGTTTTACATGCACCAATTCCACAACAATCATCGCATCATCCACTAACAAACCAAGTGAAATAACTAATGCTCCTAAAGATACCCGTGTTAAAGGGATTCCCAATATATACATCAGCACAAACACAACGCCCAAAACAACTGGGATAGCCAAGGCAACGATAAAGCCCGTACGAAAACCAAGTGAAAAATAGCAAACAATCAGTACAATAATAATCGCCAGCAGTAATTTGAATACAAAACGGTTAATTTGCTCCTTAACCGATTGAGGCTGATCCGCAACCAGCGACACGTTTATGCCTGCTGGCAATTGTTCAGTAAACTCTTTCATGGCTATCTTAACGTCATCAGATAAGGCTAATAATTGATAACCTTCTCGCATCGTTACCCCTAAGCCGATAGAGGGCATACCATTAACGCGCATTCTGAATACAGGTGGGTCATCGTAACCACGCTGAATATTAGCAACATCTTCAAGGTAGATAACACTCCCATCTGTTAAACCAATGGGCATTTTTTTAATGTCATCTATCGAGCTAAAACGATCATTAAGGTGAAGTCGATAATAGGATTGCTTACCTTCAATACGGCCTCTGTTTTGTACCTTATTATGTTCATTTAATAAAATGCCTATTTGTAGGGGGTCCAAACCAAGCGCCGACATACGCTTATCATCCAACTCCACAAATATTTTTTCATTTTGAACGCTGTAAAGAATAGCCTTTTCTACAGACTCAATACGCACTAACGCATTACGTGCCTTCTCTGCATAATCTTTAATGTCTGCAAACGAATAGTCGTCACTATTAAAGCTATAAACCATTGCAAAAATATCACCAAACTCATCATTGAAGAATGGTCCTTCAACTCCAGCTGGCAATCGATGTGCAATATCACCTATTTTTTTTCGTATTTCGTACGCACGGTCGGTCATTTTTACCGCAGCATTCGGCATAAAGTCGTCTATATTAACGACCAACCACGCTTCGCCTGGTTTGCTAAAAGAACTCACATTTTTAAGCCATGGCACTTCAAGCAGTTTAGTTTCAATGGGGTCTGTCACGAATTGCGACATGTCTGATGCCGAAGCCCCTGGCCAATTAACATTAACAACGATAGTTTTTATCGCAAAAGCAGGTAAGTCACGTTGTCCTAATTTAAAAAAAGCAAACGTGCCTGTTATTAAAATAATAATCATCAGGTAAATAAGTATCTGGGAGTGTTCTATCCCCCAGCGCGCAAGGTTAACGCGTTCTTTATCACTCATCTGTTAAAACTCTAACCGTACTACCATCACTAATTTTATTAGCACCCGCTATAACAACCCATTCGCCATCATTCAAACCATCAATAATGCTTACTTGATCAGCCAGTGGTTGGCCAATCGTTACCGCTTTGGCATGAACCTTTTTTGTATTTGAATCAACCGTCATCACCATCGTTTGCCCATTTAACTCAACAATGGCAGACGTTGGCAATAAACCCATATGAAGCCCTTTTGTTGAAAACAAGGCATGACCTGTCATACCCAGTTTTAGACCATCTGGTTGCTCGTTAAGGCTTAGTTTTATTTTATATGATGGTACGTTTACACTTGAGGTTGGGCTTATTTCACGAACTGATGCCGGGTATTTTTTGTCACCATAGGCCCAAAGCTTAATAATGACTGGCTGACCAATTGATAAGTCATTAACATCTTTTTCTGCCACCGCTGTAACAAATTCCCAATCACTCTTCCATGCGAATGTTGCAATGGGGAAACCTGCTTTAACGACATTGCCTACTTCAGCATTCAATGAAATAACAACACCATCAGCGGGTGCGAGTAATTGTGTGTACCCACGCTGATTCACTCGCTGAGCATGTTCTGCCTTTAATGCTTTTAATCTGGCATAAGATGCTCGATCAACATTAACAGCCTTATCTAAATCCGACTGCCCAATAAAGTTCTTTTCACGTAACCCTTTAGCTCGAACCAAATCTTGCTTGGCTCTTTTATAATCAGCTTCGGCTGCCTTTTGCTGGTTAGAAAAGCTTTCACTGCTCAGCACATAATCTTTTGCATCCAGCATGGCAATCGGTGTGCCTTTTTGGACAACATCGCCTACATCAACCAAACGTTTGATCAAGTGGCCATCTACCTGAAAAGAGAGTTCACTCTGATACCTAGCTTGGACGCGACCAGGGTAATCCATAACACGAGTCGCAGGTTGATATGAAAAAGTGGTCACATCAACAAGCCGATCTAGTGGTTGCTCATTCGTTGTATCTCCGCAAGCACTTAAAAAGATGACTGACGCCGCAATCAAAACAAACTGTGTAATCTGCATAATATTTTTTAGTTACAAAAAAAGCCTGGGGCTGATAGCCAGCCCCTATCGACCTTTGGTACCTATGATAGGTATAAGTTTCATTGAACTGGAAGTAATCCATTTCCAGTATGTTCGCTTTAAAATGGTTTATATTTTTAACGCTGTTAGAAATTTAGAGACTGGTCGTGCCACTAATAAAGCACCCAGTTTTTCTAAATCGCCTCGTTCCGCACGCCAAGCAACATAGCTTTCATGATCCGCGCGAGTATCCCATTTTTCAAGCAGTATAATATTCAGTGGATCATCCTCATTGCTAGTCACTACAATGCTCTGACAGCCTTTATAGGCGCGTGTATCGGGTAAGATTGCTTCCAGTGTATTTAACAGCGCATCACGATTCTCCGCACTAACTTGTAATTCTAACGTAACATCTATAGACATCTTCTTCTCCTAGTTTAGTTTTCATTATTTTTTAGTTTTAATAACCAAAAATCAAAATAAGCTGACACACCAATACGACGGTGAGCAAGCCTTGCTGTTGCTATACAAAATGGGAACCAGCCATAGGGTAACAAACAACTTAAAATAATATATTTGAATTAATATTGGCGTACCACCAAAACCTAACTCGATAAGATAGCTGGGTTGATTTTTTTGTTATTCTTGCAGCCATTTTAACCTCTTTTTTCGAATTGAACGACGGTCTGTTTTTGTTCTCCCAAGCCATCAATACCTAATGTTACCAGGTCACCTATTTGCCCGAACACGGGTGGTTTTCGACCCATTCCAACACCTGCCGGTGTGCCAGTGGCTATAACATCACCTGGATAAAGCGTCATAAACTGTGAGACATAACTAACAATTCTACTAACGCTAAAAATCATTTCTTTCGTGTTTGATTGCTGTCTTAATTCACCATTAACCTTCAACCATATTGATAAATTCTGCACATCGGGTATTTCATCTTTGGAAACTAACCAAGGTCCAACCGGCCCAAAGGTATCGCAACCCTTCCCCTTATCCCATTGCCCACCACCATTTGCAGATAATTGAAAGTCACGTGCGGAAACGTCGTTGGTAACAACATAACCTGCTACGTAGTCTAAAGCGTCTTTTTCTTCAACGTGTGTAGCACATTGGCCAATGACAATACCAAGCTCAACTTCAAAATCCAGCTGTGTACTTTTGGGTGGGCGGATAATAGCGGCATTTGCTCCATTGATAGCATTCGACGCTTTTAAAAATATCACTGGCTCTTCAGGTATCGCCATATTGGCTTCTTCTGCGTGGTCCTTATAATTTAGGCCAATACAAATATATTTCGAGATGCCGTCATATGGTGTCGCCAATTCAGGTTCCCCCTTCACTAATGGGAAATCGTCAGGGTTAAACAGGTTAATCTCAGCCACTTTATCTTTGGACAACATGCTGGCATCGATGTTTGCCATAACGCTTGAAATATCGTGTAACTGTCCTTGTTCATCAACCAATGCCGGTTTGATCACACTGTTATCAATGTACCTTGCTAACTTCATACCTTTTCTCTATTTTAAATTAATGGGTTATTTAGCAAAACGTACTTCTTTTGAAAACTCCTGCAATAACTCAATGGCATCATCCGTACCGTCCCATATTGCTATCCCTTCAATAACCTTAACTTGCTCATCGCTCAACCGCCATTTACTGGCTTGTATATTGACTTTTACCTGTTCAGGTGAGCTAACACCGGTGGTCACTGAACAAACCTCGGAGTGGCTTAATAACCACGCTATCGCTAGTTCATTAAGGGTGTGCCCTTGCGCATGCGCCCATGTTTTAAGTTGATGTTGAATGTCTTCGTTTGCTGCAGAGCGGCTATGCCTAACGATTGGGCTCCCTGCTGCGCCTCGCGTTCCTTCGGGCGCTGATTCACCTTTGTTGTATTTATCCGTTAAAAAACCACCTGCGAGGGGGAAGTAAGGAATAAAACCGATAGTGTTTGCTTCGCAATACGGTAGCGTTTCCAGCTCTACATGCCGCCTAAGTAAGTTGTAATGATTTTGGATGCTTACCAATCTTGGCAAGTCATTCATTTGCGCTAAGCAAGTGGTCTGCGCGTGCCGCCAAGATGACATATTACACACCCCCACTTCTCGAACCTTACCTTGCTTAACCAATGTTTGTAGTGACTCAAGTACAGCCTCCATTGGAACATTAAGGTCAGGCGCATGCAGTTGATACAAGTCAATATAATCCGTCTTAAGCTTGCCTAGACTATCATCACATTGGCGTTGGATTTGCGAGTCTACCGACTCATTGCCCTCAACATTCCAAAAATTAAATTTAGTACCAATAATCCATTGCTCGCGCTGCCCTGCAATCGCTTCACCAATATATGACTCACTTTGACCTGCACCGTATATATTCGCCGTATCTATAAAATTAACCCCTAATTCTTGGGCTTGCCGAATACAAGCAATACTCTGCTCTTTATCTAAACGCGGTGGGCCAAAGGTATTACCACCCAAACCAATTTCAGATACTTCTAAACTCGTATTTCCAATGTGTCTGTATTTCATATTACGTCCAATGTTGAAAGTTCATTTTTAGAATATTAGTTTTTACTACTGTATTTCATGTTGATAAATAAAGGAATATATTCATGTAACGATTCAAGCTGCCAACTCAATTAAATGCTCAACCAACTCTTCAGCCGCAGAGAAAAAAGGAGAGTGACTTGTACCCATCGTAACAACCTCTGCTACGGGCGTTTCTGTGTACATTCGCTTTTGCAGCGCAGGTAAAATGGCGCAGTCTTGTAGACACTCTATATAAACACGAGGAATAACGCCGAAATTTTCAGCGGTATAGTGAACTGGAGTCACAATACCGGCTATAGGTTCCGGTCTTATTAGTTTCGTCGCTTTGGCAATATCATCAGCGCAACAATCATGGTAGAAGGTTTCTTTAAGCCCTGCTAGGTCAAAACTGACGCATGTTTTATCATCAGACATTATTTTATTAGCATCAATCAAACTACCTTCAATATCCGAGCCATACCCCAACCGAGCCACCCCATTGGGTAACAAAAAACCACTTAGGTAAACAAGCTGACGTATATTCGACGGGCACTGCTCAGCTGCTTGGGTAATCGATATACCGCCCAAACTATGACCCACTAGAATAACTGGCTCTTGCTGTTGAGAAATAACCGCACAAATCTTATCTGCGTACAACTGCAAACTAACATCAGCAACTGGCGTTAAATCCTCCCCATGTGCTGGTAAATCAATAGCCGTAGCCGTATGCCCTTGTAGCTGTAAAAGTGGAACGACTTTATCCCAACACCAAGCACCATGCCATGCTCCGTGTACTAAAATATAGTTAGCCATTCATTTACCCCAACAAGCTATGAGCGTATTTTTATATTGATGTTCGATCAATTTAATTTTAAGTTTTTGTTAATAAAGTCATTAAATAATTGTATTTTTAACTGCTTATACTGTTTCTCTTGGTATACCAGATAAACACCTGCCGAACCCAAGTCATAATTAGGTAATAATTCAACCAACCGTCCTTCACGTATATCATCGGCAACCATAAAATGAGACAACACTGATACGCCTCCCCCAGCTAATAATAAAGTTCTAACCGCTTCTGCATTGTTTGTTTTTATATTACCTTTCACTGAAATAGTCTCAATTTGTTTCTTTTGCTTAAATTCCCATTCAGTCGGGTTGGGTAACAGTGAAAAAATAATCCACTGATGATTTTCGAGTTCTTTAGGGGTAACAACAGGACTATATTCCTTTATGTATTTTGGGCTCGCTGTTAAAACCATTCTTGAATCTGTTATTTTTTTAGCGACTAGGTTTGAATCCTTCAACCAACCAACACGAATACCACATCCACCCCTTCTTCCACCATATCAATAACCTGGTCTTGTAGCATCAGGTCAATATTAATATTTGGGTATAACCGCATAAATTCTACGATTAACGGCGCAATGTAAATATTACCAATACTATTGGTTGCTGCAATTTTTAAGGATCCAACCGGCTGATTCTGAAGCACACTAATTTCGTTTTGCATAAACTGTGTTTCTTCAACAATTTTCTGACAGCTTTGATAATAAATTTGCCCGACTTTAGTAAGACTGAGCTGTCGAGTTGTTCGGCTTAACAACCTCACTCCAACCTCATTTTCTAATAAAGTTATATGCCGACTAACCGCCGATTTCGCCATGTTCAAAACCTTAGCCGCATCGGTAAAACTACCCGAGTCAACAACATGGTAAAAAATCATCATTCGATTGAGGTTTTGCATAAGCTCATTGTTCTTAAAAAGTGAACAGTTTATTTGATTAATGATGTATTGTTAAATTATATAGAAATCATTATCATGTCAACAGTTAAGTCAACTTTCCCCCTCAGGGGTTCTGGGGACATTCCGTCCTAATGTAACACTTATCGCTACATCCTATGTATTATAGGGGCTACAGAGGAACCTTAATTATCATTTTGCACGATTGATTGCATAATCTCATCTAAATCAAGTGGGTTTTTTTCAAAGCTAAAGCTATAAGTTCCGTTCAAATTGATGTTGTGCCAGGCCACTGGGGAAACCTGCTTGATAATTTCGGACTTCTTATCATCTCCTTCGGCCTCAAAATGCTCAAGCAATCGCGTCAGTATGAGTGAATTAAAATAGATAATGGCGTTGGTTAATAGCCTGGCACATTCATTCCACAAAACAATTTCGTCGTCTGACTTCCCTCGGAAACGATTACCATTCACATGCGCAATGGCGCGGCGTAGTTGATGATAAGCTTCCCCGCGATTCAAGGCTCGCTGCACATAAGTTCTTAAACTAGCATCATCAATATAGTCCAATAAATACATAGCCTTGAGCATGCGATTATACTCCGTCAGAGCTTTCAATAAAGGATGGTTTTGACTGTAACCAGAT
>OJDD01000422.1_pt1 | contig 11934 bp, 9 predicted proteins | sample 1592591 | NCBI WGS metagenome assembly OJDD01 (sample SAMN05416809, study PRJEB24817) | seawater metagenome | isolation source: Sea water | place: Canada:Atlantic | collected 2013-07 | reverse complement strand
AATTAATCACCGCTGTATCTAAAAAAGGCTACACCGAACCCACCTCAATCCAAGCTCAATCCATTCCACTCATCTTAGAAGGACGAGATCTAATGGGCGGCGCACAAACGGGTACCGGCAAAACAGCCAGCTTTACTCTACCGGTATTACAACGATTAATGGAATCAGGTAATGGCGCCACAAAGCCATCTAAAGTACGCGCTTTAATATTAACGCCCACCCGTGAGCTAGCCGCACAAGTCGCCGAAAGCGTAAAAGATTACGGGCACAACTTGCCATTATCTTCTTGTGTTATTTTTGGCGGCGTGAATATTAACCCGCAAAAACAAAAACTTCGTAAAGGTGTTGATATTTTGATTGCCACACCGGGCCGCCTACTCGATCACGTCAGCCAAAATACAGTCGACCTATCATCTGTTGAAATTTTAGTACTTGATGAAGCGGATCGTATGCTCGACATGGGCTTTATTCGAGACATTAGAAAAGTTCTAGCCTTACTGCCTCAGCAAAAACAAACACTTCTGTTTTCAGCCACCTTCTCAAACGAGATTAAGAAACTAACAAGCAGCTTGTTACACAACCCTGCGCTAGTCGAGGTCGCGAAAGAAAATTCTGCCTCGGAACTGATCTCCCAAGTCGTTCACCCTGTCGATAAAAAGCGTAAACGTGAGCTCTTATCCTTCCTTATCGGCTCGAACGATTGGAAGCAAGTATTAGTATTTACACGTACTAAACATGGCGCAAACAAGCTAACCGAACAACTTAATAAAGATGGCATTACTGCCGCAGCCATTCACGGCAACAAAAGCCAAGGGGCTCGCACCAAAGCACTTGCCAACTTTAAAACTAACGATATTCGTGTACTGGTTGCTACCGATATTGCAGCACGTGGCCTAGACATTGATCAACTCCCCCACGTTGTTAATTTTGAATTACCAAACGTACCCGAAGATTACGTTCACCGTATTGGACGAACCGGTCGCGCGGGCAGTGAAGGTGAGGCCATGTCACTGGTCTGTATCGATGAATTAAAATTATTAAAAGGTATCGAGCGCTTAATAAAAACTGACATCAAAAAAGTAACCTTTGAAGGCTACGAACCGGACCCAAGCATCAAGCCTGAGCCCATTCAAAATGGCCGAAACAACCAACGCGGTAAAAATAACTCGGCAAAAAAACACTCTCATAGCAGACCTAAAGCAAGCCAGAACAACAAACCAAACGCTTCACGCTCCAAACAACGCAAGCCTCAAAATAGCAGTGCTAACCGCCCTGATAATTATGGCAACAGATAAACACATTCATACTCAACACATTTATTACGAGCAACCACTATGTTAATTAGCGCAAATATCACCATGCAGTTTGGCTCAAAGCCGCTGTTTGAAAACGTCTCAGCCAAATTTGGTAACGGTAACCGGTACGGCCTTATAGGTGCAAACGGTTGCGGTAAATCTACGTTCATGAAAATCTTGGGTGGCGATCTGGAACCCACATCAGGTAATGTATCAAAAGATCCCGGAGAACGAATTGGCAAGCTAGGCCAAGACCAGTTTGCTTTTGAAGAATACTCCGTCGTCGATACCGTCATTATGGGTCACGAGGAGTTATGGAAGGTAAAACAAGAACGCGAACGCATCTACGCCTTAACAGAAATGAGCGAAGAAGAAGGCATGAAAGTCGCTGAGCTTGAAGTTGAGTTTGCTGAAATGGACGGCTACAGTGCAGAAAGCCGTGCTGAAGAACTGTTAATGAGCGCCGGTATTGAACAAGAATTCCATTATGGCTTGATGAGCAATGTCGCACCCGGTTGGAAATTACGTGTATTGCTGGCCCAAGCATTGTTCTCAGAACCTGATGTTTTATTGCTTGACGAACCAACCAATAACTTGGACATCAACACCATTCGCTGGCTCGAAGGCATTATCAACCAGTCTAAAAGCAGCATGATTATCATCTCCCATGACCGTCATTTTTTAAATGCCGTTTGCACCCATATGGCCGATATTGATTACGGTGAGTTGCGTATTTACCCTGGCAACTATGATGATTTCATGATGGCATCCACTCAAGCACGTGAGTTATTACAATCAGAGAATGCCAAAAAGAAAACCCAAATGGCTGAACTACAACAGTTTGTTAGCCGCTTTTCAGCCAATGCATCAAAAGCCAAACAAGCAACGTCCCGTGCGAAAAAACTTGAGAAAATCGAACTTGCCGACATAAAGCCATCATCACGTGTCAGCCCTTTTATCCGCTTCAAGCAAACGAAGAAGCTACACCGTGAAGCTGTCACGCTGGAAAGTGTAGGCCATGGGTTTGACGATGGACCTTTATTTGAAAACTCATCTATGATTTTAGAAGCCGGCACACGCATGGCGGTTATTGGTGAAAATGGTGCGGGCAAAACAACCTTCTTGCGCTGCCTCATGGATCAACTAACACCGAACAATGGCAGCATCAAGTGGGCTGAAAATGCCACACTAGGTTACTGTCCACAAGATGCTAGTGCTGATTTTGATGTGGATATGACTCTATTTGACTGGATGAGCCAATGGCGCAAAAAACATCATGATGATCAAGTCGTTCGTATGACCTTAGGCCGCATGTTATTTTCAACAGATGACTTTAACAAAAAAGTGGCCGTCTGTTCTGGTGGTGAAAAGAATCGTTTATTATTCGGTAAATTAACGTTAGGCGAAACCAATGTAATGCTAATGGATGAGCCAACCAATCACCTTGATATGGAATCGATTGAGTCACTTAACTTAGCGTTAGATAACTACGATGGCACATTGATTTTTGTGAGCCATGACCGTGAGTTCGTTTCATCACTTGCTACCCGTATTGTAGAAATCACACCTAATGGTATTGTGGACTTCCATGGCACTTATGAAGAGTACCTAAAGAGCCAAGAAACTAATTTAAAAACCGGCACAAACTAGCTATACATTACTCTTAAAAAAACAAAAAGCCCCGCTTTATTAATAATAAAGCGGGGCTTTTTTATGAATCAACAGCTATCTTTATTAAGTGGCTACAACCCTGTCTCGCCCCGATACCTTAGATTGGTATAGTGCCTTATCTGCAAGGCCAAGCACATCAGTAACGCTTAACTCTTTAGAGAAACCACTCACACCTGCGCTCGCTGTTATTAAACCGACACCAACAAACGAATGAGCCCTCACTTTATCCAGTATTTTCTCAGCAAGCAGTGTTGCTGCTTTAACATCAACGTTAGGGCAAATAATTAAAAACTCTTCACCACCCCAGCGTCCAACCGAATCAGTTACTCTCACGTTATGAGTTAATATTTGAGAAAACTCAACCAAAACTCCATCACCAGCAAGATGCCCATACTGATCATTCACCTTTTTAAAAAAATCAATATCTAACAAAATAATAGACGTATCAACCTCATATCTTTTCAGGTCTTCCATTCTTTTGAGCAACAGTTCGTCTGTTTTTAGCCTGTTCTCTAAGCCCGTCAACTTATCTGTCGTCGATAGTTTTATCAACTCCTTCTTTAAACGCCTATTATGCAAATAGTGATATAAATACAAGAAAGATATCAATAAGAAAGCTAAACCTAATTTCCAGATAACGCCATAATCAATCGTTTCATTTTGTTCAACGACAACCCATTTATTGTAAATAGGCTGTAATTTTTCTTCATCAACAGTTTTAACCAGTATGCTGAATATATCGTTCAGTAGAGGTTCATCGTTTCGAGTTGATAACCCGAGACTTAAATTTTCCTTAAGCCTAGCAGATACTTTTAACTGCCCGGTAAACTCTTTTTGTATTGAGTTTGATATGGTCATTAAATTATCAATATAACCATACAGTTCGCCACGTCTAACCCTCTCAAGCCCATCGTTGATTGACTCAACATCCACAATATTAATACCGGGCATACTATTGCGTAATTTTTCTGCAATCGCATACCCTTTTACAACACCAACAGGTCTGCTTTTTATCTGTGTCAAATTTGCAATAAAGGGCTTTGTCACTTTAGTTGCAAGCACAACAGGTAGTGTAAGGTATGGCTTCGTAAAGTCCATAAATTCCAACCTTTCCGGTGTTTCAGCAACCAATGAAAAAATATCACACTCACGCGTTTTCCCTTTCGCAATAGAACTAGCCCATGAGTCCGTTACATTGAGAACAATGGGTATAGGCAGCAGCTTTTCAAACCCTTTTATTACATCAGCGGCTATACCTATATGCTTAGCGCCCTCTATTCCCTCAAATGGCATCCATTGAGGGTCAACACACATCGTGATTTCTTTTTTTGCATTCAAATAAAGTAATTGCTCTTCTGTAAAATCATTATTGAGAGAAAAATCATCCACTACATCTTTAAATAAAAAGGCTCCTAATTGCTCCGACTCCATCAGTAAGCCAGCTTTCTTAAGCTGCTTAACAAGCCGTAATGATAAATCTTTGTTTGCCTCACCTATTTCAAAAAAATCTAGCAACATTAGTTTTTTAACAACTGCCGCCTCAAACTTTAATGCCTCTACACTTTTCTTTGAGCTATATTGTTTAATAATAACTTGTACCGCCTCATCAGGGTGGTCAATAGCATATCTCCAACCTTTATTTGAAGCAGCAATAAACTTACGCGCTCGTTCAGGATGGTTTGTCGCTTCAGGAAAGGACGTGAATAAGTTAAGAGCTGTTATTGAAAAGCCATAATCCTGCGGATCTAGGGTATTATATTCAATGCCTTGCCGATCCAATTCAAACACCTCGTTGGTGTTATAAGCCGTCATGGCGTCAACTTTATGCTCAGCAAAGTCTTTTATGCTAAATGAGTGTGGTATGAACTGTGTATTTCGTTTATTGACAGAAAAATAATCAAGCATAAGAGCAAGTAGACCAAACCTTAATTCTTCTTCTGCCCCCATCAATTTCTTTCCAATCAAATCTGCGGGGTGTTTAATATTTTTTGACGCAACGATCACCAAAGGTGACTGTTGAAGGTAAGTAGCCATCAACACGGTCGGTAGAATTTTTTTCTCAGCAATAGCAATACTAGAATTTAGCAAGCCGTATTTTGCCTGCTGGCCCAACACGGCATTAACTATTTGGGTGTTTTCTTGATATTCAAGAAGCTCTACATCTAGTCCTTCGTCCTCATAGAAGCCTTTTTCCTTCGCCATAATAAAGCCTGCAAATTCAAACTGGTATTTCCAATTCAATTGCAGCGACACTTTATCTAATGGTTGCCCAGCTTGCCCTATTGTTGAAAAAAGAACTAAGCATAGAAGCAATACCGCTTTAGCTTTCTTAAAATTGATACACTCTAAACCCAAGGTTCAACCACCTAATTTCCTTATTATTTAAATTTACAGCCCTGCCCCTTCCTTGAGTATAGTCCAGCGTTCAACTTTAAAAGAGTGTAAAAGGTTTTTTAACCTTTTACACAAGAACCAAGCAAGCTTTTCATTTCTTCCAAGCCTTTATTTCTCGCAAACTCAATATTTCTATTGGGTATATCCTCAGGACTCAACACATCCGCCAAGGCTTTTTCAAGGCTCGCTTCTCGAATAATATGCAAAATAGGGTAAGGCGAACGGTTAGTATAATTTGCCGCATCATCATAAGGCTGACCATCAAAACAATAATCGGGGTGAAAGCTCGCTAACTGGAAAGTGCCTTCATGCCCTTCGTCAACGAGTAGTTCATTGGCAATATCAAGCAAATCTAAATAGCCTTCAAACGACTCAAAACCTACCGAAAAAACCATTAATGTTGTTTCTACCGTATCATCGGCAATCAAGTGATTCATCTCATCACTTAACGCCATTAAACACGCGGCCATATCTCGATCATTAACCAGCTTATAACGAACGCTATCGTTCACCACGACAGATTTAGCAAATGGACAAAAGTTTAAACCAACAATAAGCTCCAACACCCATCGCTGGCAGTGCTTAATTATCTCCGCATCTGATGGCATCACCACATTAAATCATCTGGTACTTCAAAATCAGCATACTCATCATCTGTTTTGCTTGTATCTGTATCGGCTAAATAAATCACTCGGCTTTTATCACGGACCTCTATTTTCCCAGCAATGGGCGCTGGCACCACTTCATAGGTTTTAACAAATTTAACGATAACTGCCGTGCCTTTAACCACACTTTCGCGTAAAGCTTCGCTGATGTAGATTGTTCTTATTTTTTTGTTATCGGTAAAGTTAAACGCAACGCCATCATCATTTTTGGCGAGCTTATTCATATTAATGAGCTGGTTTATTTGCCCAGAAATTTGCTTTTTTTGAGCCTCTTCATTTGCTTTTGCATTCAACAGCCTGTCTTTTTCTTGCTGCTTGGCCTTCGCTTTTTGTACCAACAAGGCCGCCTCATCAACCACCTCAACTTTATTCTTTTGCTTTTGCTGAACCTTTTTACGCTTAGCTGTATTAACTTTATGCGCTTTAGATTTACTGGTTAGCCCGGCGTTTAATAACTGCTCTTGTAAGGATAAATTTTTCATAGCTTGGCTTATCAATCAAAATAATAGCGAATCATACTCGATTCCAAGCCAGTGCCCCAGCCCCAAATCGGCGGCTATCTGTCTTAGCCTTGTTCTTAATAAGAATAGGGTTAAAAAAATAATACATTACCCTTAGAATACAAACTTAGAACTTAACCGCCTTTTATTGACTATCTTGAGCCGCATTAACGCTGCTAACTAAGCGGTAAGTATTACCTATAAGTCTAAAAGTTCAGCCAATGCATCTGAATTAAGTGCCACTCTATAAGGAGACAGCGATTTTACCCAACCCTCTCGCTTAAAACTTGCGATAACACGGCTAGCTGTTTCAGGCGAAATCGCCAAGGTAGCACCGATGTCTTCTCGGCAAGGTAAAAAACATTTATCTTTATTGGCGCCTTCAGCCAAATAAAGCAACAAAGATGCAACTCGTTGATTAGCTAGTCCTACCGACAACTTGGTAAGCCAAACATCAGCGTCAGATATAACTTTTTGCCAGCGCAGCATTAGTTGTTTAGATAAGTGAGGTGAGTTCTCATTCAATTTATCAATTAAACTAACAGGAATTTTACATACCGTTGCCACTTCCAACACAACCGCATGATGAAGGTAGGGCTTACCGCTCATTGCCTCAAGACCCACTACATCACCTTGTTTTATAATTCTAACAATTCGGTGGCTGCCATCCGGTAAGTAACTAATCAGTTTAATTAACCCCGAACGAAGTGTAAAAACATGCAAGGGATCATCCTCTGTTTTATACAACGTTTCACCCACTCTTAATTCAAAATCATGGATTGGCTGATGCATTAAATCAAAATCTTCGCGCGTTAAATCGGCAAATAAAACCATATTTCGAATGGCACATTTTTCACATTTCGTTCCAACTTTCCAGACCTTGGAAATTTGCTCATCTAGCATGCCATAAACTCATCCATTTATTCAAAGTAGGCGTGAAGTGATTTAACGACAAAGCTACGCCCGTAGTTTTTTATAAAAAGCCTTTAATTTTGGCTATCTCGTAATACCCACATGGGTGGTTTGTTAGCGACATCTTTTACACCCCATAGCCCTGCTAGTACCACACAGCAGGCACTAACGACAGGTGTAAGCAAACACAACAACCAATTAAACTGAAAGTCTATGTGCAATACATAGCGATACAAAGCAAATGATACCAACTCAAACATCAGCACTGCCATTAAGCCCGATAACACGCCAATAAGTGAAAACTCAACACAGTGCGCCTGATTTAACAAACTGCGATGAGCACCTAAGGTACGCATCAAGGCACCTTCACTAACACGGTTATCTAAGGTCGAATATACTGACGCAAATAACACTGTAAAACCGGCCAGCAAGGCAAAATACAGCAAATAATTAACCGCCGCTGTAAGCTGGCTCAAAATAGTTTTAAATTGCTTCAAAAGCGCATCAACTTCCAATAACGTCATACTCGGAAATTGTTTCGCTAAACTGCTTAATGCCTTCTTATTCTCCTCAGCCAAATAAAAACTAGTGATATACGTTGCTGGGTAGTTATCGAGCGTTCCATCAGCAAATATCATATAGAAATTTGGCTTCATGGTGTCCCATTGCACACTTCGAATGTGCGTCACCACGGTCTCCAACTGTTCGCTACCCATACTAAATGTTAGCTTATCGCCCAGCGTCACTTGTAAGCTCTCTGCTAGTTTGCTTTCAATCGACACCTCACCTTGTTTCGCCCCAGCCCAATTACCAGCAATCGTTTTATTATCGCTGGGCAAGCTATTACCCCAGGTTAAACTCAAATCACGATGCGTTGCACGCTCGCCTTGTGAGTCTTTACTTACTATTTGCTGTACCGGCACGTCATTAATACCGACTAAACGCCCTCGCACAACCGGATAGAACTGCGCCGCACCTATAGTTTGCTGCTCCAGTTGCTGCTTGAAAGCACTCACTTGATCGGGCAAAATATTCATCGCAAAATGGTTTGGCGCATCGTCGGGTAATTGTTGCTGCCAATCTTGTATCAAATCGTTTCGCACGGTAAAGCTCAACAGCATCGCTAACAGGGTAATACTAAACGCCAGAATTTGCGTCACACTAGCCATTCGATTTCTTAATACACCTTGCAAGCCCAACCGATAACTTAAACTTACGTGCGGCAATATTTTACGCAACTGCTTCAACATGCCCATCAGCAAAAGCCCTGACAGCAACGTAGTAGCCAAGCCCCCACCAATAATCACTAACATTAACTGGTAGTCTTGTGTGTAGCGCCAAATTAAGCCAGAAATTAACAACAACGCAAGCCCATACACTAACCAGGCGCTACTGGATAGTGGCTCTAATTCACGCCGTAATACACGCAATGGCGACACTTTTTTCAAACGTAACAAGGGTGGCAAGGCAAAACCAATTAAAATGGCAAACCCAGTCATAAAACCTAACATCACCGCAATCAAACTCGGCGCAGCTACTTTAGCCGGTAATAACTCTCTTAATAATTCAAATAACACTTCTTGGGTTGCCCAGCCCACCAACGAACCGATTGAACATGCTAGCAGCCCTAACATAAAAAACTGATACAAAAAAAGCACTAGAATATCGTTTTGCTTACAGCCCAAACAACGCAAAATCGCCGTCGCATTGAAGTGCCGTTCGCTATAACGCCGGGTAGACATCGCAATCGCCACGCCGGCAATTAAAATAACAATAATGCTTGATAAGCCTAAATAACGCTCAGCGCGAGATAGCGCACTACCGAGTTCTGGCCGATCTTCTTGCACATCCATCAAACGTTGTGATGGCAACAATAGCGGTTTTACCCACGCATTAAAGTTATTTAACGCCTCCGCCTGACCACTAAATTGAAAGAAATAATGCAAGTGACTACCCGGTTGTAAAATCTGTGTCGCTTGCAAGTCGGCATCGTTCATCATCACCCGTGGTGAAAGACTGTATAAATCGCCACGCTTATCAGGCTCATAAACAATCACTTCTCTCACCGTTAACGGCTTCTCGCCCACCATCAACTGATCGCCTAAGGCTAACTTTAAGGTTGATAAAACACGCGCATCCAACCATACCTCACCCACTTTTGGGCCATTGCTATGAGTCGTTTCTAAGCTATAATCTGCCTGCGTTGTTTTTAACTCCCCACGCAAAGGATACAGCGGACTAACCGCCTTTACGCCCACCAGTAACAGTTCATCGTTTTCAATTAAAACGGTAGAAAATTCAGCCGTTCGAGCTTGCTTCAAACCCAGCTCACGCGCTTTATCAAGCCACTCTACCGGAAGCTGTTCCCCGCTTCTAATGACCAAGTCTGCCGCTAAAAACTCCGCCGCTTGAGTATTCATCGTTCGGTGCATGCGGTCAGCAAACAGGCTAATCGCCGTAGAACTACTAACCGCAATAATCAACGCCATCACCAATAAGGTTAGCTCGCCACTGCGTGCATCGCGTTTTAATAACCGAAAAGCTAAGCCAAGTCGATTCACGTCAATTGCCCCGCTTCAATGTGTAGCGTACGTTGGCAACGTGCAGCTAATGACTTATCGTGCGTTACCAATACCAACGTAGTGTGTTTTTCTTGGTTTAGCTCAAACAATAACTCAATAATTTGCTCACCTGTTTTACTGTCCAAATTACCGGTCGGTTCGTCGGCAAATAAAATAGCTGGCTCAGTTACAAAGGCTCTCGCTAACGCTACACGTTGTTGCTCGCCGCCCGATAGTTGCATAGGCGTATGGTGTAAACGATGTTCAAGCCCCACACGCTTAAGTAGGTTCACTGCCGTTTGCTCAGCACCTTTATCACCGCGCAACTCTAATGGCAACATCACATTCTCAAGTGCGGTTAAACGTGGCATTAATTGAAATGACTGAAATACAAAACCGACCCATTTATTACGCACTTCTGCACGGCCATCCTCATCTAAGGCGGTCAGCTCTTGCCCATTTAACGCAACACGACCCTTGGTTGGCTCATCCAAGCCCGCTAACAACCCTAAAAGAGTCGATTTGCCCGAGCCAGAAGCTCCTACAATCGCTATACTTTCTCCTTCAGTAATCGTTAAGTTAACAGATGATAAAATACTCAGATCACCGTCTGCGATAGGAACGGTTTTACCGAGGTTTTCAGTTTCAATAATCACTTCGTTACTTTTCAACATTAAATAAGGTCCAATATGGCTAGGTTAGTTTTATTCCCACAGAGCATCAGTTATGCCCAACGAGCAGATCGCATTAAAGCAAAAGGAAAAGCATTTCTGCTGCATTTCACTTTAATGGTGTTACTGGTAGTTTTAACAACTTTCTCAACGGTTTTATCCGCCAACACGATTGTTGTATTTGGCGACAGTATCAGCGCCGCCTATAATATGCCCGAAGAAAAAGGTTGGGTAAACCTCTTACAACAAACATTGGATGACAAGGGCTATCCACACACCCTCGTCAACCAAAGTATCAGCGGCGACACCACAGCCGGTGGGCTGGCACGTATCGACAAGGCCTTAGAGCAACACAAACCCAATTTAGTTCTATTAGAATTAGGTGCAAACGACGGATTACGTGGTTTTTCACCCATTTTAATTAAAAAAAACTTACGTGAGCTGATTAAACGCAGCACACAGTCAGGTGCAAAAGTAATATTGCTCAGCATGCGCATCCCCTCTAATTATGGCAAACGCTATACCGAGCTGTTTTACAATAACTACCTCGAACTGGCAGAGGAAATGAATATTCCTTTTATACCGTTTATTTTGGAGGACGTCGTACTCAAACCCGACATGATGCAAGCCGACCAACTACACCCAAATGAAAAAGCTCAGCCGATTATTGCAGAAAAGATTTGGAGCCACTTGAAGCCCACTTTACAAACTAATTAGATAGCTCCACATTGGGCGGCAAATAATAAAAGTCACCATCACATTGCTTTTATTTATTTTGTAGCATTGTGCTACAATTACAGCCTGTTTTCGAAACTAAGAGGTTCACATGGCAAAAGCATCGTCTCCCATTCGTTTACAAAATGATTTAATGCAAGCCGCTGGCTTAACCGCCAAGCGTTTTCATCGCAGTGCTGCCGAACAAATTGAATATTGGGCCGAGCTAGGCCGTTCAGTATCATCCACACTTGACCCAGACGTTTTGTTATCCGTGGTTTCTGGGTTAACTAAAATTAAAATCGAACCGGTGTATAGCCCAAACATTAATCCCAGCGATGTGTTTGACGCACTAGAGCGCGAACGAACAGACAACACTTTAAGCAATCGTGTGACTGAAAGCGCTGTCCGCTATCAAGCATCAACAAACCACCCCGGTTATCTGGAGCAAATAGAGGCCAATGGCAATATCACTGTAGGCACATTTGAGAATGGGCAGTTCATCGCCAAATAAGCTTGAATACCCGCAATAAAAAACAGCTTTGGCTACT
>OJDD01000417.1_pt1 | contig 12110 bp, 16 predicted proteins | sample 1592591 | NCBI WGS metagenome assembly OJDD01 (sample SAMN05416809, study PRJEB24817) | seawater metagenome | isolation source: Sea water | place: Canada:Atlantic | collected 2013-07 | reverse complement strand
ACCACCTGTACCGGAACAGCGCCCGTCAAGGCGCTACGCGCCATGCCTGGCGCACCAACGAGACGGTCAGGCCATCTTTGGCCTGACCCTTCGGAACCGGAGCAGCGCGGGCAAATCCGGACGGTAAAGCCTTTTTGATATTCGTGCTGCCGTTCAGTTTTCGACGCCAGTAGACAAACCGATGGTAGCTGAGCGATTGTTGCTTGCAGAAAGCAGCGCCGGACACGCCCGATTCTTGCCAGTCTGAGAGCGTCTTTTGCCAGAATGCATGCAGATCAGGATTGACCATAGGATTCCCCCTCGATTGAAAGAAAAGAATCAATGTGACAAATCCTGGGTTTATGGAACAGGTGCGGATTTATGGGCGCTTACCAAAAGCGAGCCCACCGCGTTGACTCGCCATCCGGCGCGAAAAATTGGCAGGTAACTCGGGGATAAGCATCAATCCCGAATTGTCTCTCACTGGCAAGGAGCGGAACAGGGCGACTGAACCCTGTCGCAATAGAGTCAACATTCGTCTCGTATCCATGACCTGTTGGCTCTATCGGTCTTTTTTAAGCTTGGGAATCTGGCTGCCTGCGCCAGTGCAAAGCCGAATTGACACCAGTTGTCAGGCATTAGAGAGATTCATGAGGATAGCGGCTGCGTGATTGTCTCGTCCCGCGTACTCTAGAACTTTGTTATCAAGGCAAGATGGTTGTGGTCGGCCATTGTGGCGATGGTGCGGCCCGAAAGCGGGGGCGTCGGGATACTCAAGAGAGGGCACAGCTCAACCACCGACGCTATCTGGGCCCGAACTGTAATTGTAGAGGTCAACTAATCCCTGACAGTGTTTTAGTTTTAGGATTATCTTACGTGACCACCAGTAGCATGGCGACATTGAATGTATGGGTGCGCTGCCTATTGTGGTAGTCCATGACGTAGTTGCCAATGTCACTCCGCTTATCAGAAAACCAAGAACACCCCGGTCACCACCTTCTCTAGAGACTAGGCAGGCACTAAGGACAACTGGCAACCTAGTGGCTTCACGGCCCTCTTGACGGATTCGATCAAGACGCGGGGGTCGTCGCACTCTATTTTCATAAAGGTAGTCTTGGATAGACCACACAGCGCGGCATAATCTTCCAGCGTAATACCGACAAAGCGCGGGCAGATCTCACGTACCGCAGCGCCTACCGAGACCTTACCCTGCCTCATACGCTTTTCCAGAGCGGCCTGCGCCGACTCGCGCTCTTGATCTTCAAACTTTGGTGGCATTCTGGGCATTGTCGCCTCCCGCATCGTGCTTCAGACTCCCCAGGAACCTGTACAGGCGCTCAAAAACAATGTTTTATATTCCAGAACCCGCCCCGGTGCCCCTAGGTCCACTACCTTCTTCCTCAGATCTGCCAGATTTTCCAGCTCAGCAGCGAATCGTGCCTGGGTGATGTCCGGATCCTCGGCAAAGTCCCGGATGATCTTGTCGTAATTCGGCTCGTAGACCGTGTGCTGGTACTCATGTGGCCAGACTGTCGTCCGAGCAATCGCCTTCTTGTCCAGCACCATGGGCGCCAAGTCGTAAGCTGGGGACAGACTGATTCGGCCGTCGCGTTTGATCAGGGCAGTGTTTCACCCGTGGTTGTCACTGTTGCGGATGGTGTAGTTGATAACATCGCGCACCAGGTACTCACAGAGGGTTTCATCAAACTCCGGAGGGTGCGTGATCGGCTCGTGCAGCCGTTCCATAACTGCAGGACGTCATGCGCGCGCCGTCACCAATTATCTGGTTGAGACTGTACATGGACTCGACCCCGTACCGCCGAAAGTCCGGAGTTACCTCCCGATCGAAAACGCGGAAGCCACAGCACCGGTACCTTACTTTCAAGCACATGGGCGCTCCAAACTGTGTTTTGCCCCAGTTGATCCTTCGCTTTGTAAAAGACGCCCAGGACCCGAAGGACATCCTGATCTTCTTGCGTCATCTGGCCACGGGGGAATTTCACCAGCCAGTGATTGGCGATTTCCGGTTCCGGTAGGGCCCCATCCAGCTAGAATCGACTGCTCCGGGCCTCGACGACTAGCAACTTTGGCGCATCGCCGCCAGCGCCGGTGGCACTACCGATGACCACGTCCAGCTGATTGGCGTATTCCAACAGGAACTCGTCACGATTGCAGATGTCGTCCTGGGCGAATGAGATCACTTCGGTGCCCTTCACTATGAGCCGCGAAAGCCTCCGCGGCCTCTTTGATGCGCAGATTGCCGATCGGTGCGATGCACCCTTCACTGAGCAATTTGAAGTCAATGGAGGGGCCCGGGGGCCCCGGTCATGTCCCAATGAGGGAGCAGATACCGTCGCCCGGCACCCTGGGGATAAATCCCCGGAGTACAGGGGCAACCGGCTCCCCGGGGCACCCCCAGCATAGGTCTATCTGCTGACATTGAAACTGCTGCCGCCCAAGAAACCCATTGAGGCTGCCCTACCATTAACTCGCGGAAATGATTAGAAGAGACGTACGACCTCATCGCTGTCCGATTCCCGGACACTCATTACCTAACAGTTGCGAACGAACCATTGGGACGTAAAATACGCACAACCAAGGTCAAAAGCCGGTTGGGGGGCAATGATCAAATGTCCTATTTCCGGACATCCAACTCCTAACAGCCTTGTGCCCAGAATCGGCGTTAATCGGTCATAATACTGATATATCGGGATTTTTTATCTTGTTAAGTTTTTAGGTAAGTGATTGATCATGCGGATTTTTGGTCGATTAAGGCCAGTTTCCAACACAGTGCAACGGCGCCCTCCGGAGGCAAAGGTCTCAGGTTCGAATCCTGACGGGCGGGCCATTATCATGAAGGACTTGCGTGCAAACGCAGGTCCTTTTTTGTTGTCTGTACCTAAATGGTGCTCTGCCAGTGCCAATATTTCTGAATTGCTTGTCATCAGCGGCCGGACTGATTCGTCGTCTTGCCAGTTATTGTAAGCTCCACTCTTGCCTTTATTTTAATTGTTGCTATGGTTGGGATTCAGGACACATTGAGAGCAGCCATGTTTTCACGAAAGTATCTCTTGACCACCTTCCATTAGTAAGCGAGCACGGCACGCTCTGTGCTCGCAACCATTAAAGTTACTGAAAAATAACATAAACGATCTCCTCCGTTGGACTAGCGCTATTAGGTACATCGCCTGAAAGCATAGTAGTAACTAATACTGAGGGGGATTCAGGCCAAAGTTGCACAAGGCATTTTTCGGAACAACAACAATAAAAATAGATTAGGGAGGCTCCGCGACTGAGCCTCCCATTTTCTGCTCGTTTTCGAAAAATGCTCACCAAATAATTATTTGGAGGCTTTGATCTTCATGAACGTAATAGTTTTTTTGTTTCGAAAATATTTTTTTGGATTAATAAAAAAACAGCAGGCTACTGACGCGTTACGTTTTTTTATTGACTCTAACTACTGGAACATCAACGAACCGCTGCCCCACCCACATGAGCTTTCAGAACTCTTGGATTTTAACGAAGACATAACAATGCATGGACTCTGCCGCCTGATCGGCGCTGGCGTTATTTTTGAGGGCGAAGACGGACGACTGTACATCAGGACGAGCACCGAAGACACACACTGATATTTTCTTAGTATTTCTATGTCTGCAACCGGAACCACTAGAACCTTATGAGCACACGTCACCTTCACTTGATTAAATAAATAAAGAAGGTAGCCTATTGGCAAACCCGAAACATACTAAAGGTGATCAGATTGCATGAATAAAATGCCGACCAGTTTTTTTATAAAGCGCATATCGGCAGCGCTATTTATAACTGAGAGCATGGAAATGAGTAAGGAAAAACCGAAGAAACAGGCAAAAAAAACATTGAAAGAGAAAAGAAAAGATAAAAAACAAAAAAACGCCTGATTAGCAATAGGGGAAAGGATCAACCTTTCCCCTTCAATAACGGTTTTCCCGATCATATCATCTGCGTTTACTTATCGAACTCTCACACCTTATATAAATTTATCATTTTTCTGATCAGAGGTTTTATGAACATTGATGCTGGTTTTCTTGTGTCTTTAGATACTTTGGGAATCATGAGAAGAAAGTGTCGTCGCCTGATAAAAGCGATTATTCTTGGGGAGAATGAAATGGCAATGATTGGAAGCTGGGTCACGATTTTAGATTGTGCAGATTCCCAGCCTCATGAATTCCGTTTAGTGGAAGCTATTGGGCCAAGGGACGCTCATCCAAAAGACCTACCGATAGACTCATCTCTTGGACTCGCGCTGTTTGGTAGCAGGTCTGGCGACTACATAAAACTGAGCGTCGGCGGCGAGGAAAGCGGCATTGTTATTTTATCCATTAACAATGAAAAGTTGGAAGCGAACGCAACAATAGCGGCATTTGACAAATTTTAGCGTTCTAATGATTCCAGATCGCTTCGATTCAAATAACACCGAATGCCAACATCGCATCAGCCACCCGACAGAACCCTGTGGTGTTGGCACCAAACACATAATCTCCGGGCCTGCCATACTCCTCGGCCGTCTCGAAACAGGCTTGGTGGATTTCAATCATAATGTCTTTCAAGCGCTGTTCGCTGTAATCGAAGCTCCAGGAATCCCGGGAGGCGTTCTGCTGCATCTCCAGAGCGCTGGTTGCGACACCACCTGCATTGGCGGCTTTTGCCGGACCAAACAAGGTGCCAGCCTCACGGAACAACTTCACCGCTTCTGGGGTGCACGGCATATTGGCACCTTCGGCGACAGCCATGACGCCATTGCGAATCAACGCCATCGCGTCTGAGCTGGTCAGTTCGTTCTGAGTTGCGCACGGGAGGGCAACCTGACAGGGCAACGACCAAATAGACGCTCCCGCCACAAAATCACTGCCGTTCTGACGACGAGTTGCATAGTCGCTAATCCGACCACGTTCCGCTTCCTTGATCTGGCGAACCAAACCGACATCAATTCCGGCAGGGTCGTAGACGTAGCCCTCCGAGTCGGAGCAGGCGATAACCTTGCCACCGAACTGCCGGACCTTTTCCATCGCATAAATTGCGACGTTCCCGGAACCAGAGACCACCACCTCTTTGCCCTCCAGTTCCATTCCCTGAGCAGCCAGCATTTCCCGGACAAAATAAACGGTTCCGTATCCTGTCGCCTCCTTACGAACACGGGCTCCGCCCCAGCCCAACCCCTTCCCGGTCAACACACCGGATTCGTAGCGGTTGGTCAGGCGTTTGTATTGGCCGAACAGGAAGCCAATCTCTCTGGCTCCAACGCCTATATCGCCTGCTGGTACGTCGGTGTACTCACCAATATGTCGGTACAACTCGGTCATAAAGGACTGGCAAAACCGCATAATCTCATTGTCAGATCGTCCCTTGGGATCGAAATCCGAACCACCCTTACCCCCTCCGATTGGCATCCCGCTCAGAGAGTTTTTGAAGATCTGCTCGAAACCCAGGAATTTAACCACGCCCAGATTGACGGAGGGATGAAACCGCAAACCACCCTTAAACGGCCCAAGGGCCGAGTTGAACTCAACCCGAAAACCACGATTGATTTGCACCGTTCCTGAGTCATCCACCCAGGGAACCCGGAAAATGATCTGCCGCTCTGGTTCACAAATTCGCTCCAGCAGCTTTGCTTCCTTGTACTCCGGGTGCTTGGCGATTACCGGCGACAAAGACTCCAGAACTTCCAGAACAGCCTGGTGAAACTCTGGCTCCGCAGGGTTTCTCAGGACCACCTGCTCGTAAAGCGCTTCAAGGGTGTCTTTTTGATGCATGGGCCTTCCTTGTTTAGTTTACGTGAGTCACATGGATGATTTTCAGACTGAGCGTTTTCTTGCCAGCCAAGGGCCAATCAATACGATCACCTACTCGAAGCCCCAACAGGGCCGCACCTGCCGGAGCCAGGACGGATACATGCTCTTCATCTTCATCTGCCTCTGGCTGTCTCGGATAAACGAGCCTGAGCTTATACTCGGCGTCGTTCCCCTCATTTTTAAAATGGACCAAAGAATTCATGGTCACGGTGCCAGCAGGAAGGTTTTCGGTCTCAACCAGAGTGGCCCTATCAAGCTCCTGCAAGAGCGCTTCAGCTGTCGCGTTGCCATTTGGCTGTTTTTCCAACATGGCAGATAAGCGATCAAAATCATGGTCTAAGACATAAATAGCTGGACGTTCGGACATACCGACTCCTCTAAGCCTGGAATGCAATATTCAATTGGTGTGCTTGTTCAGGGGGGCTCGCCGAACTCGGCGATTAGTACGACGAATTCAGCGGAAATAGTGAAAAGCGGCAAGACACAACGCCCCCTCGGACAACATAGTCCGATGAAATTTAAGGGGTGCAGTGTTGGGAAAATTCATAGGTTTCTTACCCAGGAAAATGTCTTTCTCAGTCCCACAATAACCCAAACCCAAAATTAAGCAAACGGGTCCACTTCACTCTTCAATTTCACCAGCGATCCCAAGCGGCTCGCCAGTTCGCTTTTTGAAATGGACAGCAACATCTTTTAACGCCGCAAAGACTGTCTTGCTGTGAAGTCACGATCAATGGCCAACCTTAGCAACAGCGTGTGGGCTGGGGGAGGGACAGTCCTTCGGGACCAACAGGCTGATCGTAATGTACGTTCGTATGAACGGCGCCATCGAGCAGCACGGCAGATAGCGGATAAGGAGGTCGTGCGTTCTGGCGCTCGGCTTCGGAGAAGTTTATCTGATCCATGGCGACAACGAATTCTATGCGGTTGGCGATGGCCCTTTTGTCGCGGATGTTGAGACTTATTCAGAGTCTCCTTAGCATTGTTATTTAGCCCCCAAGTTTATAGACCAGAATTCGATCCGGTTGCCTTCCGGATCATGAATATGAATGACTCTTGCTCCCCAAGAATGATCTTTTATAGGTGGAGGGGAAAGGCCCGCCTCATTCAAGTATATATGTACAGTTTCGATATCACCTACTTCGAGTGCAATGGTTACTCCTTTACCCTCATTGCTATCAATTGAGGCTCTTGATTCATCTGCAATGCTTAAACGACACGCCTCATTTAATTTGAACTCAACAAACCAATTAAGAGACATCCTTACCTCAAACCCGATTTTATTTTTATAAAAGTCGACACATTCCTTCCACTTTCTACAATAAAAGATCGTGTTGGCTGTTTTTATATGCATTTTGCATCCTGATCTTCGGTGTAACCATAGCGATTTTGCTTAGCGACGCCCTGACAAGGACGTCAGATGAAGATCGCGGGCTAGGCCGGAGCGACCGACTGGCCACCACTTCACTCTAATCAATAAAAACTGAGTAAGTATTGAAGCTCCACAGCAGATAATTACCTTCACTTACCAGTATTCCATTAAACGGAAGATCGTAACTTAACTCGATAAAATCTTGCCGGATTATTTCACGTATCGAATATGAGTCCACCCCAAGAGAATTCGCTCCGAGAGAACCCGATCCATACAGATCGTGTGTGAATCTATATAATCCTTTCATATAAAATAAAATGGGGATCGCAACAGATAACCTTATGCCATTCACAGCCGGCTTAATTTCGCCTAACATACTGTCGAAAATGGCCTGCCTTGACCACTTTTCTGCCTCCTCTTTCGTGGCCAAAAACCATGCAGCATCATTCACCATCAACCTTTCTGAAAAGAGCCCCCCATTCCAAAGAGTAAGCCCGCTTACTGAACCTATTACGCAGTTTTCCATGAATGAAAAATTTGCAATATACATATTAACTTCCACCTATGCTTCGATAATTTTAAAGCGCAGGCATTACAGGTTATTGGATCTATTATTCTGCGCTACGCGAGTTTTTGGCGAGCATATTCAATCTCCGCTCCATATTTCTCAGGGCATTTAATCTCAACACATAGAACAGTTTAACGCCGGCCGCCCATAGCGGTATCGAAATATGAGCGATGATCTGACCCATTATCGAAAACCTCGATGCCCAAGGATAGGCCATGAGCACTGAAGCAAAAACTCCTAAAACAGAAATACTTAAACCCCAGCTCGATACAATTAGAAGACGTTTCACTCTTACCTCCTCAACAATAAATCAGATTCAACCCATTATATTTAAAAAACAAGGAGCAGAAAGGTTTGTTCTCCACAGGAGATGATCTAGGTACATTCCGGATAACTTTTGGGAATAACATTGTGTATTTTTTAGGTTGGCGCCACTGATTTGGTTCTCTCTCGAAACACCAGTGGTGGTTGCCCGCGATGAGGATTTTGTGCGTATGATTTTCTGACGGCCAAACCAGGCATCAAGCTGCTCCAGTTCCTCCAAAGTGCCGCGTCCCATCGTATCTCCGGCGTGTATCACGCACCTCCCCATCAGGATAGACTTCGCCAGTAATAGTTTGTTAATGAATTTCCTTTCGCTTGGTGTCCACGTGCCCTTTCGATGAATGCGCGTTGGACAACTACAAACTGCATTTAGATCGTCAATTGAGCCGGAATGGGACAATCACTAACTGGGAGGACGGATAAAATCAGCAAGGAGCTCGACAACGGAATCCGCCATATGGGCGCAACGGGCGCCATCAAATGGATAGACTGTTTCAAACCCACCCTGGATACGCGACTCCAGTAACAACTTAAGATGTCGTCTTGCGCGGAACAGGCGTGTTTTGACGGTCATAACGGTAATGCCGAGGTCCAGCGCAATGTCGGCCAACGCCATCCCTTCTGCCTCTCTGAGAACAAACACAACCCGAAGATGACTCGGCAGTTCGGATACTGCTGCCTCTAACCATTCCCGGAACTGTGCAACGCCGTGCTCGTTTTCGGGGGAACGTTGTCTGCTGCCTGGAAACGCTATGACTGATGCTTCCTGATGAAATTCTTCCGAGACCGAGTCGTATTCTTCGGTAGGCTGACGTTTTCTCAATCGCATTCGGGCAACATTTAACGCGATTTTAGTGGCCCAGGTTGAAAGCTTGGCATCCCCACGAAACTCTGCAATGCGGGAAAAGGCAATGAGGTAGGTTTCCTGGACGATCTCCTCGGCTTCGGCATCGTTATCCATAATGCCTCGGGCGATACGAAACAGACGCGGATTAAGCCTTCTGATCACCTCCCTTACAGCCGTTTCATGCCCCTGTTTTGCCAGTCTTACAAGCTCGTCTTCAGAGGTTTGCAAGCCAATGGTGGGCTTGGGCGATAGGGAGTCGACAGAAGTTTTCATAACGAGACCTTGTCAGCTTTCATTAACAATATCGCGGATCGAAGGGAATTGAGTCGCTACATGTCCACTCACTCCGCCCGCACGCAGAGCGGAACTATCCCAATCCACCATTTCAGGCGTTCCAACGACGATCCGCCCAACCATAGCCGCCATTTCATGCGGCACGCAGTAATAGTCATAAACACCAGGAATCGTCAGCGTCAGACTGAATTTCTGGTTCGGAAGCAAATGGCCACTACCGAACGGTTTGGCAGCCTTTGGCATCCGCCGCACCCGATCAAAATACTCAGGGTGATACGCCGTCACCGTGTGAGAATTCCCAGGATCCTGATTGACGAAGGTAATTGTTGTGCCCGGATCTACCGCAATCCCCTTCGGATCAAACCAAACCCTTTCACCTCTGGGTGTACCTTGCATCTTGATAACAACCTGGCTTTCGCCAGCAGCCTCAGTCACACCACTACTCAGAAGTAATAGCGAGCCCGACAACTTCAGTAATCTACGCCTTGAACAGTTCATAGCCAGATACCCGGCGGGCAGTCCAATCGGTATTTGAGAAACGTCTTACTGATCAGATGCTCTTATTTCAAAAAGGTTACGCGACAAACGTACAAATATTTTGAATTCCTATGGTCATCAACGGCCTCTATTCGCAAAACAAGGGGCGTAAGTTTCAGCACCCAGGCTGAGCCAGGGTTGGTCTTGCATGCTTTTCCCGTTTTATTCAAACCCAAGTAAGCGTTCTGCCTGCGATCCCAACCCAGTTCAGCCGTGTTATGCCATAGGCCCTCCTTGTGCTCTCAGATAACCAAAAGGGAGACAACTCGTCGCCTATTTGGCCAACCGATCTTTGGCGCCCTTGTCGTGGAATAGCACGACGTGAGCATGCGGACTTTCCACGCCGGGATGCCCTGCGTTGTAGTAGATGTCAACAGCCGTCACTTCATGAGATCCGATCGCTAGGTCATCGTAAGCGACACCGTTCTTCAATTCCTCAAGGGGCGTCATGTAGACGGTAGCCGACAACTTTCCATCGTGGTCATAGCTCAAGAATGGACCAGCGGGCAAAGTGTCCGGATCAACAAAAAGTGTCCCCAGGCCCGGCAGAAATGCAGGCAGCGGCAACACCTCGCTCACCTGCACATACGGTCCCTCCGGCGGCATCTGGGCAACCTTGTCTTCGTCATGGGCCAACGCGCCTGCTGCCAGACTCATACCCAACAAACCGATCAGTAACTTTTTCATAGCCATTCCTCGTTTGTGATTAATTAATGTGGCAATGAACCAGATGCAGCTCTGACGAAAAGGTTTCAGGCTTTTTTGTCGGTAGTGTCATCACGGCAATGCATTAAAGTGCCACCCACCGTCCGAAAACTTTCGGTAACCTTTTCCAATTTCCCGCATCTGTCGCTTTAGCCAGCCCTGAATAATCGGGGAGCACTACTTTTTCGGCCGCCGAGGTTCGCCTTGAATGTGACGAATCCGAGGTAACGTTTGCCGATGTCAGCTTCCAGAACAACGCGAGGACCGTTTTTTTGACCCCGGATACTCTCCTTCCCGAGAACAAGGACTGCGAAGTACAGATCGCTGCGGAAGTAAAGGATGTGTCCAATAACACGCTTGGAAAGGTCTTTGGATGGACGTTTGGGACAACGGCACGCCCGGAAACTCTTGCGCTCGGAAAAGAGATATTCCGCTATGACACATTTGGAGATGAACGTTTCTGGACGGACGTGCTGGAAATGCACGATGTTATTCAGTCAGCCGTTGATCCGGTCACAGCCCTTTCTGTGGGACTAAAAGTAGATGCGGAAGCACTTCCTGAAGCTGTAGTTAATGGAATCGCACAGGGAACCATTAATCTGGAGTCACCTGCGACCACCGTTGCATTACTCAAGCTGGATGCGGTAGTCGGTGTCAAAGGCACCGTGGAGGAGGTAAACGGCGTGGATACGCTCACCAGTGTCGGTGTGACCTGCGCGTTGTGCCATTCGACCGTGGACAATTCCTTTGCCCCGGGCATTGGCAAACGACTTGACGGATGGGCCAACCGTGACCTGAACCCGGGTGCCATTATCGCCTTGTCGCCTGCACTTACTCCCGCACAAAAAGACATCTACAACTCCTGGGGGCCAGGGATGTACGACGCCAGGTTCAATCAGGACGGTATCAGCAGTCCGCATGTCATCACGCCTGCGTTTGGTCTGAACGGTATCGAAAAGACAACATCAACCGGAGACGGCAACGATATCGCCTATTGGAACCGATACGTCGCTGTCACCCAGATGGGTGGGGAAGGTTCCTTTTACGAACCCAGAACCGGGGTTGATGTAACCAACGGCACAGAAGATCTTGTAACGGATAAGCTCCCGGCGCTACAGGCTTATCAACTGTCGCTGCTCTCGCCAGAACCTCCCGAAGGTTCATTTGATCCTACAGCAGCAGCCCGTGGAGAAGAGCTGTTCAATGGCCAGGCACAGTGCTCTTCCTGCCATAGCGGGCCCAAGTTCACAGACGCGAATAGTCGTTTGCATGATCCATCGGATGTTGTGAGTGAACCGGAGCCTGACGGAGCTCCGGGGTACGCATCTCGAAGTGCAACCAAGATGTACCGCACAGCTCCGCTGGAAGGCATCTGGCAACACCCGCCCTATTTCCATAACGGAATGGCTGCAACGCTTGCGGATGTCGTCACGCTCTACAACGACCGAAAAGCCCTTGGTCTCGATGAGGATCAACAGAGTGACCTCGTCGAATATTTGAAGTCGTTGTAATGACCTGAAAGCTGCTAGGCGGTTGGCTCTCTATAACCACAATGAATGGAGAACTGGGACAGTGTCTTGATCACTGCCCAGGCCTCACATCTCAATCTGTCTCTTATACACATCTCCGAGCCCACGAGACGCTACGCTATCTCGT
>OJDD01000416.1_pt1 | contig 12130 bp, 17 predicted proteins | sample 1592591 | NCBI WGS metagenome assembly OJDD01 (sample SAMN05416809, study PRJEB24817) | seawater metagenome | isolation source: Sea water | place: Canada:Atlantic | collected 2013-07 | reverse complement strand
ATGCGGTTGACGATGGCCGAATTATCGCTGATTTTGAGACTTATTCAGAGTCTCCCTAACTTTTTTTCCCTAGCACCAAGCGTTTTGCTGGTCAGGTATAAGCGTTCGCAATTAATCAAGATGTAAAGCCATAGAGGAACCTGATAAGGGTGGAGACCCATAACTCTCATGTTCACGGGCTCATTCAGGTTTTCGATGCCATCGGAGAAGTTTTCAAAAATACCAACACAGAAATTGACGACATCCTTTTTCTGTTTCTGTGTTGCCGTTGTGGAAAGAGAGTCTAAGGCTTCATTTACCTTCGAATAATATAGGTTCCTAGGAACTTCCAGCTGTGGCTCTGATGGACCACAGAGCCATTCCAAAATTTGGTCGAGCATAAAACAAACCTCAGCATTAAAAAACGCCAATCAAACTAGTCGCAAAGTGGGCATTCGGATGGTTGTTGGTCCTACCCACGAAAAGTAGACACTCGGTTATGCGCATCTGCGCTCGTATTCCACCGGGCTGAGATAGCCCAAAGCGGAGTGTCTTCTCTTTCGATTATAAAACACTTCGATGTACTCGAAGATAGCGGATTTGGCCGCCGCGATCGACTCGAAACACTCGGCATAGACCAGCTCCACCTTCAATCGACTGAAAAACGATTCCATCGGGGCGTTGTCCCAACAGTTCCCTTTCCGACTCATGCTGGGCACACAGTCTTTGGAGCGCAGGTATTCCTGATAGCCCACTGAGCGGTATTGCACACCCCGATCCGAGTGCACAATCAGCCCTGGACTAATCTCTCGGCGGCCATACGCCATGCTCAGGGCATCGGTAATCAACGTCTCGGTCATGCTCATATCCAGTGACCACCCAACGATGTAGCGGGAGTGCAGGTCCATCACGGTGGCGAGATACAGCCAGCGATCTTTCACCCAGATATACGTGATGTCGGTGGTCCACTTCTGGTTCGGCCGTTCAGCGGCAAACTGACGCCACAACAGGTTGTCTGCGACGTTGGTCATTGCCTCGGACGAGCGGCTGTACTTGAACACTTTGCCATTGCGGGCGCGAATGTCCTTTGCCCGCATGATCCCGGCCACGTAGTTGACCGAGCAGGGTGTGCCACTGGCCGTTAATTCCTGGGCGATCCGTGGGGCACCATAGCGCGCTTTGAAGCACTCGTAGGTCTCCATGATGGCCGCTTCGGTTTCCGCCCTGCGTTGTTCCCTCAAACTGACTGGGCGCTGTTTCCAGCGATAATAGCCACTCGCTGACACTTCCATCACCCGGCACATCAGGCGCACCGCGTAGCACTGACAGAATTCACTGATCAGCGCGTACTTCACTCTTGGGACTTCGCGAAGTACGCAGACACCTTTTTTAGAAATTCGTTTTCCTTCTTCAAGGTCTCGTTCTCGCGCCGCAGCTTGCGCATGGCTTCGCTCTCGGCCTTGGAATAATCGACGCCATCAACGCTGTTAAACTGCTTGTCCGACAGGCGGGTGAACTGACGACGCCAGTTGTAGATCTGGCCCGGATGAATGCCTAGCTCACGGGCAACCGAAGCGGCTGTATTACCTGGCTGATCGGATCTGCGAACGGCTTCCCGACGGAACTCTTCGGTGTAGGCCTGGGTCTTCTTGCGGCTCATGGAGCACCTCCGTGCTAGGGGCAACCCTAACTATAGAAGGTGTCTACTATTCATGGGTAACTCGGTTGTATAACGCCGCCAGCAAAGGCCGGAGCACGCAGTGCGGAGGTCCAGCCCCGAAGGGGCGATTGTGCCTGGCCTTGTTAGGTGCATTCGCTAGCTCTCCATTTCAATGTCTTCGATCTTTCCATCTTCATCGAAAGACACACTTACTACATAGTCTGTAACGTCGTCGGGTAGCGTAAAGTCATAGACCTCTTCGTTTTCCCATTTCGAGCGTAAAACTAATAGACCTATGACTTGCTCACTCGATGGAATTTCAGTGCTCAAATGCTTTTCCCAGTATGTTCCAGGAAGTTCATCTATATGATGCGAAACAAACTCATCAATACTGTACTCACCCCGCTCTGTACCAGATGCCTTTCTGATACCTTCGAGAGCTTTAGCTTCGTTACTCATTCAGTCACCTAACGCTGAAATAAGCGGCGGCCCGACAGGGGCGTCCGGTGGAGGCCGCAGGCCGGAACGCACTTAATTGACTTGTTAATTGCCAATGGTCACCCCCGGCTCCAGAAGCCAGCACCGGTCATTGTGGGTGTATCCCAGTTGACCGTAGTACGAGCTGGCCGCTGGGGCTGCGAGCAGTATCACTTTGCAACGGGGACCAAGCTGCATCTGGGTCAGTGACTGTAACTGTTTGCCTATGCCTGATCTCTGGTAATCCTGATGGACCGCAAGATCGGATAGATAGCAGGCATAGTGAAAGTCGGTGACGCTGCGGGCAATACCAACGAGCTGCGAACCATCCCAGGCGCTTATGATGAGGTTGGAATTTGCCACCATTCCCTCCATGCACGACCGATCCTGTATAGGCCTGCGCTCTCCAAGCGTCGAGCTTTCAAGCAGGCCAATGAACTGGTCAGTTGTGACGGGATGGTTCACTTTGAAGTCGATGGTCATACCTTTCCTTGGCAATTAACGCCGATAATAAGCGGCGCGCTTTAGCGCGTCCGGTGGAAGCCCGCCAGGGCTGGAACGAACTTGATTGACTGGTTATGTGGATTAGCGATGGAACCTCGCTAGTACAGCGCTGCCCGTGTACTCACTGTTGCACTTTGCACACCGATAAAGCGGCCTAGGGCGACGCCAAAGCCATGCTCCTACCCCGCCAAATGTGCAGATAATTACAAGACCAAGAGCCTGGCTTTGTTCGAAAAATTCCATTCCAATTATTAGCCCCAAAATCATGAGGATAAAGAAGCTAGGCATTCCGTCGTAAGGTGAAAGCGCTGGCGCCCTAGACGAGACATACAGCGTATCTGGCTCAACAGTACCAATTTTCCGCAAAAACCCGCCGCATACTCTGCACTTCTTCATAATTCACACATAACGCCGCTCAGCACGCGCGCCTTTGTAGTGAAGGCGAAGCCGCAACGAAAAAGGCGTCGCCGTGACTGGCATGGTTATGTTGCCGACCACAGAGTTACAACCAAACCCTGCCAGAATACTGTAACGATGACCCACACCGCGCACCCAACCCAGAGGTAAGTCGGCACTCTGTACTTGAACACAAACCAACTGCCGGCAAGCTGGGTTACAGCAGTAATGGCGACCATCGCACCAATGGATGCATAAAGCTGACGAGAGGCGGCTTCGAAATCGAAGTACACGCAGAAGTGAACGATGCCAAAGATGATTATTCCAACCAGGATGATGAACACAGCCATTTTTCTCCAACTGGCGATATCGTCATTCATCAATGACTGCAGCATATTTTGGAACCGAATGACTCAACCCTCTTTGGAAACATAACGCCGCCAGCATGCGCGACTACGAAATGGAGGCGAAGCCGCAATGTAGTAGGCGTCGCCGTGCCTGGCCTTGTTATAACCTCTTTCAATTCAGCTCGTAATCGACGAAACGATTCCAGTCATCGATTGCATCGCTCGCAGCTTGTTGGTGATTCCTAGCCGCCTCATTTTGTTCTTCAACGAAGTCAGAGATACACGCTTTGTAGTCCTGAACTTCCTGATTGAAATTGTCCAGTTCCCATTGAGAATTGAACTGGTAAGGTTTGCTCGGTTGATAGCAAGACGGACTCGGCACGAACATATCCGAAAGAACCGGGAAGGAGACAAGGATTGTAGCTCCAACCAAAAGCCAACTACTCTTCGTGAACTTCATTGCCTCTCCCCTATAGTTATAACGCCGTTGTTCAGCGGTGCCCTTGTAGCGCAGCGAAAAGGGCATCCGGTGGAGGGCCGTCAGGCCCGGAACGAACTGGAACACTTGGTTAGATTTATTGGACCCTACCGCCTGAGACATGGGCCGCGAAACCTTCCCTCGCTTCCTGTGTAATGCCGGATAGATCTTTGGCCGGGACCCGCTCGACTTCAATTCCCATGGCCCGAGCAACTTTGACCAGTTCATCCGCGTCGTAATCAGACGCTATGAACAATTTTTGCGGTCTTGAGCCAGATTGACCTTCAGCGTCGGCCAACAATTTCCGTGACAGGAATTCCGGCAAACCAAGCATGCTTACTTGAACCAGCTCCATGCCAAAGATCATTCCCGTTGCCACCTCCATGATGGCCAAAGCGTTGAAATCACCATCAGCCTCAGTCATCACCGGTGCTTCGTTCAACTGGAAAAGTAGCCAAGCTTCATTGTGGGCAAAATCAGACGGTTCAATCGGCAAGGTACTCTCCTGATTTTTTAATCTAACGCCTGCATAAACGGCGCCCGACTAGGGCGTCCGGTGGAGGGCCATCGGCCCGGAACGAATTTAATGCACTTGTTAAGAGTATCTGCCTCGCTTGAGCTGTCGGACATACTGGTCACTCTCTTGTGCGTATCCACCAAAATCTGGCCTCTCAGGGAAGAACCAATGTTCACCATCCCAGTCGAAATCACGAGTTGTAGGCTTTTTCGGATTGAATACAACAATCCCTGTTCCAAATGACGAGTAAGCGTACGGCAATCCCATCTTGATCCAAGCGCTACTGCCGTAATGGCCCAGCAACTGGGGATTACCTTCCGATAGCGAACGTCATTAACTCAGGAATCCTCCTGAATAAGAGCAACGAGATCATGTCTGATCTCTTCAGCCTTAAGACCAGGTCGAATTAATAAGCGGGCGCTGCCGTCACGATCAAACACATAGATCGCGCTGCTGTGTGACACCGCATAATTTCCGTCGGGGCCAGGTTCGTCATAACCAAAGGTTGTCCGATAGCGTTTGGCCAGCTCGCGAAGCTGAGGTTCGGTTCCGGTGAGCCCCACAATGTTGTCGCCGAAAAAATCTACGTAGTTTGCCAGGCGCTCAGGTGTGTCACGTTGCGGATCGACACTCACGAACAGAGTTAGCACCTCATCTTGAAGTTCAGGGGCCAGGCTGCTGGTTACCTGATTGAGTTTTTGCAGGGCGGTCGGGCAAACATCGGGGCACGAGGTGAACCCAAAAAACAGCATGCGCACGCGGCCGTCGTAATCACTGCCAGACACCGGCTCGCCCTGACTGTTCATCAAATCGAATTCCAGCTCGGGCATCAGGCCGCTGATGTTTTTCCCATGCCAGTCCTCATCGTTACCAAAGCAACCAGTAAGAAGCATCGACATGACCAACACTGAAATGGACGGTAAGGCCTTGGTGCGTTGCCGCCAGAAACGAGCGCTCATGATGCCTTTCCCTCAAGATTTCTGGAATGATTCGTGTATTTCCCGTCCTGGTGCATGGCACGACGGAGGATAAGCAGAATCCCGATAATGCTCATCATAGCCGGGGGAATGTAGGTCAAAAGGCCGCCGAGGAATTGGTCAACCTCGGGGTCCAGAGGCCAGGCGCGGCCACACACCTCGTAAACGTCGTAGACCATGTCTCGCGAGAACACGATCCACGCTCCCAGTATCATCTGAAGTACACCGGCCACAGCCAGGATCAACATGCGTTTGCCATATCCCAGCGATGAGGTGATCGCCGGCGGTCTTGGATCAAAGATCAACCACCAGAACAGCAGGCCATCCAGCAACATGCTCCAGTTCATGACCCAATACAGATCCCGGCTGAGCATGGCGTCAAAATGGATTGATGGCCACAGCCAGAAATAGATAAGCCCGACAAACAGGAAAAGGGCGATAAAAGGCTGTTGCAGAACGTTATAGACCCAGCCCAGAGGCCTCAATGTATGCCTCCAGCCCGGGCTGATTTTTGCGAACCAGAACCGCATCACCGGTAAAGGGTTGGACAGGGCGATCAGGATCGGACCGATATGATGAAGAATCAGGTGCTGACCCCGATGGACGAAGAACATGTATTGTGCGTAGTAATCGAAGCGGGTCTGCATCACCGCATAACAGATCAGTACCCCCAGGGTGAACGCAAAGATCCGCAGTGAGCCTGGCCGGTCCTGTTTCGGCATCCGAATTAGCCCGACGCCATAGAATCCCATCACGAGCATGTAGCTGAGTATGGTCAGCGGCGAGAAATCGTAGGGTAAAAGGTAGTCAAGCAGTGACATAGCGTTGCCGGTTGTTTTGTTGTTATTTCAGTGACTCTACCTTGGATGTCACCAGGTCGTACAGTTCCTGAGGCCCCAGGCGGCTCAAGGTGTCTCCGTTAACGTAGAATGTTGGGGTTCCGGAAATTCCAACCGCCTTAACGTCCGCAGCATCCTGTTGAATAATGCCGTCAATCTCGGGTGAGTTCATACCGGCCCGAGCGGCTTCGACATCAAGTCCGGCTGACTCCGCCGCATCCCATGCTGCGGCGACCTTTGGATCATCGTGCCATTTCGGTTGTGCTTCCATAACAGCGTCCAGTACCGGCTCATAGACCCCCTGTTCACGGGCGGTTTCCAGGATTCTGACGGCCTCTTCCGAGCCTTTATGAAACAGCACGTAGCGTAATACGAGGCGCACTTTGTCCGGGTAAGCCGCCATAATCTGTTTTACATAGGGGTACATGGCGCGACAGCCTTCGCAGGATGGGTCGAAGAACTCGACAATGGTCACCGGCGCATCCTCAGGGCCGATAACGGGAGAGTAATCTCTTACAAGGGGCGTTTTTTCAACAACGGCGGGTTGATCAGTGCCCTGAGAGCGGTCGTAAAATACAAAAGCGGCAGCAAAGGCAACCAGACAAAAAAGAACGAGAGTTATGACCAGGTTTCGGGTAAGCACGCAGGATCTTCCTATTTTAGATGAATTTAACGAGTGGCAGATTTTCAGATATTTGGTAGCAGCCGGTCGGGCACCCACCTCAGATAAAACATCATTCCAAACAGTTCCACCAAAGACTGCACGACAATCACCACGACGGCCGCAGCCCAAGCCTCTGGCAGTGACAGTGCCAAAGGTAACACGACGAAGGAGTTACGCGTTCCAAGGCTGAAGATGACGGTGCGTCCGGTTGCTACCGGTAATCGATAGACCCGCCGTAGAACTTTTCCGACCAGGGCCGCCGCAAGCAGATAAGCCGGGAACACTATCATCAAGGGCCAGATGAGAGCGCCGGTACTGTCGATCTGACTGACCTGTGTCATTGAGATGATGAACAGCACGACAGTCAGCAGGGGGGCCGGCATCAGACCCATCGAGCGAATCAATCCGGTCGCTTTTTCGGACTTTTCGGCCCATTTTTCAGTCCGAAATGCCAGGATAAGCGGGACAATAATCAGCCCGGCAAAAGCTGGCAGAAGGTGTCGCCCAATCTCCAGATTTACATCGAACTGATTGCCCAGGAAAAACCAGAGGTAAAGTGGCAGAAGCGCCAACTGAGCAATTAACAGAACCGGCGTTGCCGCAATGGCTCGGGTGCTGTCCCCCTTGCCAAGATGGGTGAAGGTGACAAACCAGTCGGTACAGGGCATCAGCAATACCAGAAGCACCCCCAGCTTCAGCGCGTCATTGTCTGGCAGTGCCAATACCAGCAAAGCGGTAATCGCCGGCATAATCAGAAAATTGCCGGTCAGCAGGGCCCCCATGAACCGACGATCCCGGAACACATCAGACAGGTGAGTCAACGGTGTTTGAGTAAACGTGGCGTAGAGCAGAACCCCGAGTAAGGCCCAGATCACGCCATCCGGCACTCTGTCGCCGAGGGAAGAAGTCCAGCCCACAACCAGGCCGAGAACAACAGCGATGAGGTAGGCCCAGACCTGGTGGCGTTCGATCATTTCCCGCATGGAGTTTGTGGCCTTGTTGATTCAAGAATCAGATGGATGATGTGCGATCTCTCGCAGTAAGGTGCGCCAGCGATGCTGGCGATACCGGTAGAAAATGTGAGCGTAGAGCCACACCACTATCGTGAATATTCCTGCCTTTATGTTCACCTCATCACTGTAGGTGCAGGCCTTGCTTCCATCCGGGGCAACCTGAATGACGTGGTTCCAGACCGGAACCAGCCCCCCGCCTTCCTCAGTCGCAAGAATTCGCTGTTCGTCGTCAATCCTTGTAAACGTCAGTGTGTGCTTCCACGCCGGGATGTAGCCAAAAAACATTAAGCGTGTGACTTCTCTGTTTCCCTCTCGCCATTCTTGAGGAAAATGCTCTGAGCGCTCGAAACCCAGAAGACCCTTGCAAACAAACAGCAGCGTACTGCTTTGTTTGACCAGCGCCCAGACGTGATCAGCGGGCGCTGGAAAGGCAGTTGCCAGTGTCAGTTTCACGCTCTCATGCCTTTTTAGTGAGCCTGCGTCCCGCAGTGGCCAGTGTTAGGGCATTGTTCATCACCACGCTCCCACTGGATGGTCGTATGCTGAATGCCAAAATGCTTGTTCAGCATCTCCGTAGCCTCACTGATCACCTGATCGTCACTCCCAGGGTCCGGTTTCACCAGATGAACGGTCAGCGCATTTTCAGTAGTACTCAGTGCCCAGATGTGAAGATGATGGGCCGATTGTACGCCGGGCAAACTTTCAAGACGCTCATGAACAGCCGAAGGATCAATTCCCTTTGGGACAGCATCCACTGCCAGGTTTACGGAGTCCTTCAGCAACTGCCAGGTGCCCACAAAGATCACAACGGCAATAACCAGGCTCACAATCGGATCAATCCAGGTCAGGTTGGTGAACATCAGTATCGTGCCGGAGATCACGACGCCTACCGACACTGCGGTATCTGCGGCCATATGCAAGAAAGCGCCACGGATATTGATGTCACCTTTTTGCCCGTTGAGAAAGAGCATCATGGTTGCGCCGTTGATCAATACGCCAATGCCAGCCACGATCACGACGGTCAGCCCGGCGACGTCGGCAGGATCTGTCAGGCGCTGAATGGCTTCCCAGGTAATACCACCGACAGCGGCGATCAGAATCAGAGCGTTAAACAGGGCCGCTAGAATAGTGGTTTTCTTCAGGCCATAGGTCTTGGCGTTGGTTGCCGCTTTGCTGGCCAGCCAACTCGCTGCCCAGGCCATGATCAACCCCATGACATCGCTTAGGTTGTGGCCGGCATCAGCAAGCAGGGCGAGAGAGCCGGATATGACCCCGTACACCGCTTCGATGACGACGAACAGGATGTTGAGGAACACAGCAATCGCAAAGGAGCGGTTATGGGTGTCGAAATGATGACTGTGGTCGTGACCGTGACTGTGATCGTGCATTTTTTCCTCTATCAATGATCAACAACGATGTTGGTCTAGTTATGAACCCTGTAGCAACTATAGGGTCAAGGGAGCCGCTGATTCTTCGGTACGGTGTGAGCAACCCTACTGACCGCGCGTTTTTCCCAGTATCTCTGCCAAGTCTTCGGGCACCGGCATGGGTGCAAACGCGCTGACGTTTGCGCGACCGGTATTTCCGACCGGAACCCAAATTCGGGAAAAGATCAGGGCGGCAATGGTTCGGGTCAACTGCCCCAGCACTTCACGGACGTCTCTTGTTCGCCAACCCAGTCTGAGCATCCGTAAGTGGGTTGCAGCGTGCGCCAGAGCATATTTCTGGCTGAGGATATGGGCACGTTCCAGATGGGTGAAGGCTGTCTGGAAATCGCCCGCGCCTTCCGCCCTGCGTGCCGCCTCAAGCTCCGCAAGATAGGATGGCTTCAGTTCACTGTGCATTGATGTTTACTCCCCGTAGATTGGCAACGGCAAGCCGATAATCGACCGCCTGCCCCCGAAAGGTTCAGCCTTTCAGTGCGAGTATGCGTTTGGCACCCATCAAGACGATGCCACCAACAATGCCGCCAATAACCAGATCCGGGTAGTTGGAGCCGGTCCAGGCGACAAGAAGCCCTGCGAGGATAACCCCCAGATTGATGACCACATCGTTAGCTGAAAATATCCAGCTGGCTTTCATGTGAGCACCGCCTTCACGGTGTTTTGCGATCAGGAGCAGGCAACTGATATTCGCAATGAGAGCAACAGAGGCGACGGCCATCATCATTAACGACTGAGGATCACTGCCGAACAGAAAACGTCTGCTAACTTCAACCAATACCCCAGCGGCAAGGATAAGCTGGAGGATGCCTGCCACATGGGCCGCTCTGACCTGCATTTTGATGCCGTGCCCAACGGCGTAAAGTGCGAGACCGTAGACGGCGGCATCGGCAAGCATGTCTAGCGAGTCTGCAATCAGGCCAGCGGACTGGGCGATCAGGCCCATCGTCATCTCGACCAGAAACATCAGGCCGTTGATTGCCAGCAGTATCCATAAAGTGCCGGATTCCTCGGTTTCGTTGGCATTAGACGACTCAGCCGCTCTAACGGATTCAGCGCTGGCCTCTTCTGACTTCTGCAAGGAAGCGCCCAGCCCCAGGGCTTCCAACTTGCTGGTAATGGGTCCGGTTTCGCCCTGATGAATAATTTCCAGCTTTCGATTCGATAGGTCGAATGAGAGTGACTGAATGTTGTCAAAGCCCGTGAGCGCCATTCGAATCATTCGCTCTTCTGAGGGGCAATCCATTTTTGGCACTTTGTAGGTGCTGATCTGGGCTCCCGGCGTGGTGACGATGGGGTTCTGAGTGTAATTATCTGTGCCAGTTTCCTCACTGCCACACTGTCCGTCACAGGCGTTGCGCATTTTCTCGGCTCCGGGTCTTGTACAAATGGTGCAATTTAAAACCCTGTAGTTACTACAGGGTCAATGGCTAGTTTACTCTAGTCGTAAAGATCGGCGTTTATCTGAATAAAGATCTACAATGATAAGTGCAATGGAGTGGGCATTTCATTTTCGGGGGATAACTATATGATTTCATTTAAAGGGCTCGCAGCAACCGCTGCGCTATTGGTTTTTCCAGCCTTGGTACTGGCGCATGGTGACCAAGGCCCCTGGCAAGGGCATGGTCCTGGCATGATGATGGATCAGGAGCAAATGCAGCAGATGCACCAGAACTGGTCCCATATGAACCAGCTCATGCAACGCATACCTGATGAAGCTTCACCGCAGGAGCGGCAACGATTGATGCGAGAACACAGGGAGGCGATGCAAGAGCAAATGAATTTTATGCATCGCGGCATGATGGGACCCGGCATGATGCAGGGACAAAGCGGCATGATGGGCGGTCAGCACATGATGAATGGCGGTCAACCAAAAAATGGCGATGGTTTGACTACCGAAAAACAGATTCAGATGATGCAAGAGCGCATGGATCAAATGCAGCTGATGATGGAGCAAATGCTGCAATACCAGAAAAATTTAAACGTACAGTAATCGGGAAGCCTTCAAATAGTTCTGTGTAACAGCTCATTCCGTTGCAGGTGACCGTTAAGGTGGTCACCGAATTTAGTAGCAAAGCAATTCACCGCAGGCTTCCGATTCCAGGGAGATACCGTCTGCCACGTAATCCTGATTCTTGTTAGATTCGCCCAGCCTCCAGTTGTGGGGCAACAGCTCGGCGATAGCGTTGTTTTTCTGCGTCGGCAGGCGGGTCAGCACATCGTTGAGGTAGGCATACGGATCATGTCCATTCAGCTTCGCCGACTGGATCAGTGTCATCACAGCCGCAGCACGTTGGCCACTGCGCAGTGATCCCGCGAACAGCCAGTTGCTGCGTCCCAGCGCCCAGGGCCGGATCTGGTTTTCCACCCAGTTGTTGTCGATGGGCACAGCGCCATCGTCCAGGTAGCGCGTCAGTGCTTCCCAGCGTTTGAGGCTGTAATCCAGGGCTTTGGCCGTGCCGGAACCATCCGGCACCTTCTGTCGATGCGCCAGCATCCACTGATGCAGTGCGTCAGCAAGTGGTTTGGCTCTGGTTTGTCGGATTTCCCGGCGCTTATCCGGCGGCAGGTCCTTGGTTTCCCGTTCGATTTCGTAAAGTCCGCCGATGTATTCCAGCGCCTTGGCTGCCAGTTCGCTCTTGTTAGCTTCGTGCAGGTCGTAGAACTTGCGCCGGGCATGGGCCATACAGCCGATCTCGGTGATGCCGTTGCCGAACCCGGCCTTGTAACCAGCATAATCATCACACACCAGCTTCCCCTGCCAGTCACCCAGGAAGGTGCGGGAGCTGTCTCTTATACACATCTGACGCTGCCGACGACTCCTTACGTGTAGATCT
>OJDD01000412.1_pt1 | contig 12250 bp, 10 predicted proteins | sample 1592591 | NCBI WGS metagenome assembly OJDD01 (sample SAMN05416809, study PRJEB24817) | seawater metagenome | isolation source: Sea water | place: Canada:Atlantic | collected 2013-07 | reverse complement strand
GAGATAGCGTAGCGTCTCGTGGGCTCGGAGATGTGTATAAGAGACAGGGGTAATAGCTTTAAAACTTGCCTCGTTTTTATACTGCGAAGCATTTTGGTTATACTGCGAAGCTTGGGGTACCGCATTATGAAGCTGCGGTAAATGTAGTGCACCTATAATAGAATTGAATGCCTTTTCACCAATTACCCCTTTTACTTTATGGCCGGCATTTAGTGAAAAACGTGCAATTGATAACGCCTTATCGGTATGTTTAGCGGCAAGGTCACTTACTAGTTTGGTCGCAGAACCTCTAGCACGCTGGCCACGTATTTTTTTTATCCACTGCCCTGTATCAATGCCTACCGGACAAGCGCTAGCGCATAGCCCCGTTGCTGCACAGCTATCTACGGCTAGGTGTGAAAACGCTTCGTTAATTTCATTAACAGCCGCAGGTTCTGTCAAAGACGTTTGTCGGCGCTTTAATGCAATACGTTGACGGGGCGACAACGTATAATTGAGCGAGGGGCACTGAGGTTCACAAAAGCCGCACTCAATACAGGCATCTACCGTGTCTTGTACTGCAGGCATCGGCTTAAGGTGAGTAATATGCGCTTGAGGATCGTCATTTAAAATAACCCCTGGGTTTAAAATACCCTTAGGATCAATAATATCTTTAAGAGCACGCATTAACGCCACACCTTCATCACCCCATTGTGCGGTAAGAAACGGTGCCATATTACGCCCCGTTCCATGCTCGGCCTTTAGGCTTCCCGCAAAGCGCTGCGTAACAAGCACGCTTATATCGGCCATAAAGGCCTGATAGCGGATGATTTCATTTGATGTATTGAAACCTTGGCTAAACACAAAGTGCACATTGCCATCGAGCGCATGCCCAAAAATAATGCCGTCGTGGTAATCGTGTTTTTCAAATAAGGCGACTAACGCATTTAGCCCATCGGCCAAACTTTCCAATGGAAAGGCTACATCTTCAATAATGACCGTGGTGCCAGTGGGCCTTACTGCGCCTACTGCGGGAAATAGCCCTTTTCGAATGCTCCACAAGTTTTCGATGATGTTGGGCTCTGCGGTAAAATCTTGCAGAGGCAGGCCTTGTTTCTGCTCTTGCTTATGCTCTTGTTTAGCTGGGTGCTCATGTTCTTTGCTTATACCCACTGCTGGCTGGGTTAAAATTTTGCGCACCATCTTAAGCTTACTATCTAGTTCAGCCTGTGAAGGGGCACCCACGTCAATAAGTAGGGCAACAGCATCTGGATTGCTAATATTGCGTTTGCTAACCACCACCTTGTCTAGCAACGGCGCAACGGCGCGCAATGCTCTGGCGTCCATCAACTCTACAGCATCTACATCACAGGCTTTTAGCGCAGGAATAACTGCACAAGCGTCTTTGAAGTTTTCAAATAAATACAACCCGGTTTCTCGCGCGCTAGGCAAAGGTACGGTGTTGTAGGTAATGTTGGCAATGAAGCCCAATGTACCTTCTGAACCAATCATTAGGTGTGTAAAAATATCTAGCGGGTTTTCATAATCAAGTAAGGCGTTGAGGCCATAGCCCATGGTATTTTTAAGGCGATATTGATAGCGCACTTTTTCAGTCAATGCTGTATTCGCTAATAACGTGCTGCGAAGCGCAGCAAGAGAGGCTAACAATACACTATGGCTTTGCTCAAACGCTGCAACGCTTTGGGCATCAGCGGTATTGACTTCACTGCCGTCGGGCAACAATACGTGAATGTGACGCAGGGTGTGATACGAGTTATTTTTTACCCCACAGCACATGCCCGACGCATTATTCGCTGCAATGCCGCCCACTTTACAGGCGTTAATCGAAGCCGGATCTGGCCCAATTTTTCGGCCATAACCTGCCAATATTCGATTCGCTTTTGCGCCAATAATCCCCGGCGCTAATGATATTGCCTCGCCGTTATCTATTACCTCATACTGTTGCCAATCTGGGGTTAGCATGACCAATACCGAGTCTGTAATTGCTTGACCAGATAAACTGGTGCCCGCCGCACGAAATGTCAGGGCAATATTTAAGCGATTAGCCATTGCTAATACGCGGCCCATAACGTGAATACTCGGCACTTTTATGACTAACTTAGGAATTTTGGTGTAAAAACTGGCGTCAGTAGCAAGGGCAATTAGCCTAGGTTTATCGCTAATAATATTATCAGGCGCTAACCATTCACTAATGCCCGTTAAAAAGGCATGAAAGTTATCAGTTGCGTTATCCACTGCTATCTCGGTTTGAGCTTTTTCCGGCGTATTGTGGCTATTCATTTGGCGTCATCGCTTTGATATTTACGGTTTACAACGCCGCTTTTTCCTTCGCTAGGTAATTCAGAAGCCGTTAACGGGTAAAGTAAATAGGGGGCGCGAAGTTGTTTAAATGTGGCTAAGCCACCAGCCCAGCTTGCTTGTATTTGCTTGCTGGTTTTCCCTGCGATAATGGCCTGGCGGAGTGAATCCGTACCGGCTAATTTATCGAAAAAATCTGGGCGAGTGAAAAAGGTAATGCCTTGTTCTTTAAACTGAGCATAAGCGCTAAGTAGGATCTCAATATCTAACCCTGAAACAAGGGCTTGAGTCATTAATGCAGCCTTCAGGGTAGTGTTATTGTGTTTAGGGGATGGGGCTGCTTGGTTAGCAGCTACGTCTATACTTTCATCGCCAAGCGCTACAACAGGGTGGCCGATAAGTTGAAAAGGAAGCGGTGTACCTCTTCCTACACTTACGTCCGTGCCTTCAAAAAAGCAAAGGGTGGGGTATAAGGCAATGGCAGCATCAGTAGGTAGATTCGGGCTGGGGGCAACAGGCAGAGAGTAAGGCATTTGTTTATGATAATTTGCCACGGGAATAACTGTTAACAGCGCCTGCGGCTTAGATTGATACTGCTGCGCAGGCTGTTTTGTATCAGTGGCATCGGTCGCAATCCACTGTTCACCCACTATCATTAATGCGAGTTCGCCTAACGTCATACCGTGCAATACAGGAATAGCATGCATGCCTACAAAGGATGCATAATCAGGCTGTAAAATAGGGCCATCAGTAAAGGCGCCATTAGGGTTGGGTCTGTCTAATACTATGACAGGAATGTGCGCCTGAGCAGCGGCCTCCAGCACGTAATGTAAGGTACTTAAATACGTATAAAAACGCACCCCTACATCTTGAATGTCGAACACCAAAATATCGGTATTGGCTAACATGTCGTCCGTCGGCTTTTTCGTTTTACCGTAAAGGGAGTGAATAGGAAGACCGGTTTTAGCATCAACATCGTTATCTATTTTTTCACCCGCTCCCGCCTTGCCACGAAAGCCATGTTCAGGTGACATAATACTCACCACATTGATATCACGACTTAGCAGCGCGTCAACTAAGTGGGTAGGCTCCGAAGAACTTTTTGATGAAACCGAGCTTTTTACCCCCGTGCTTTCTACCCCCGAGCCTTCTATAATTGAGCTTTGGTTAACCACCAGAGTAACTCGTTTGCCTTCAAGTAAAGGCAAATATTCATCAAATTGCGCCGCGCCTACTTGTAACCTACGCTCAGTAAAGTCAGCCTTCTCATGGACTTTGGTATTTACAGCGGCTTTGGCATTTACAGCGGCTTTGGTATTTGTAGCAGTTTGGGCATAGCCTGGCATGCTAAAAGTAATAGCAGCGCTTAATAGCAAAACGAATGTAAGTAGCGACTTGATAGGCATTTATGAAGGTGGCCTTTTAAAGCGGTTGTTTTACAGCGTGACGCAAATAGCCATTGCTTGCCACCAATTGTTTAGCCGCGTCGTCGGCATTAGCCCCCGTTAGCACCATTAAGATAGCCAGCTTTGCATTGTTGTTCGATGCTTTTAGCGCGGTAGCGGCGTCGTGTTCATTACATTCAGTGGCTTGCATCACAATGCGTAGGGCGCGGGCTTTTAGCTTTTCGTTAGTTGCGTTGACATCCACCATTAAGTTTTCAAAGGTTTTGCCCAGCTTGATCATGGTAGCGGTACTTATCATGTTAAGTACCAGCTTTTGCGCAGTGCCAGATTTCATTCTTGTTGAACCGGTAAGTGCCTCGGGGCCCACCACTGGGCAAATGGCAATATCGGCATGTTCAAATATGGCCGAGTTTGGGCTACAGGCTATAGCCGCAGTAGCCGCGCCAATAGATTGCGCATACGCAAGGGCGCCTGAAACATAAGGCGTGCGCCCACTTGCTGACAACCCAACCAGTGTGTCGTGTTGACTAAGCGTAATATTAATAACATCTTGCTTGCCGGCTTCTCGATTATCTTCTGCCCCTTCAACTGCGTGTAAAACCGCTCGTTCGCCGCCAGCAATAATGCCGATTACAACCCCATCTGGCACACTGAAGGTTGGCCGACATTCAGCTGCATCTAAAATACCTAGCCTGCCACTGGTGCCCGCGCCTATATAAATGAGTCGCCCGCCTTTTGCGATGCTTTGTGCAGCGGCGTTTACCACTTTGGCGATGGCAGGAATTTCGGTTGCCACACTTGGGGCAACTTTGGCGTCTTCATGATTAATTCGCGCCAGCATTCCTTCTGTGGAAAGGGTATCAATATCTACAGTATTGGGGTTTCGCCCTTCAGACACTACCCGTTCTAAATCTTTAGCGAGGTGGTGAATACTGCGTGATGAGTCGGTGGGCTGCATGGTGATACCTTACGAAAGACAATGGGAGTTAATTTGCTATACATTCATGCTGGAGGTCTTGGCTAGCATACTGAATTTGCATATATGTGTAAGAGCAAATTAACCATATTTACAACGCATTATAATGTGGCGAACCTGTAGCGTAAACCAGAGAGGCGCAAACCAACAAGGCGTGCTCCATAGGGCAAAAGATAACAGAAGCATAGTTCGTACGTGCGTTCATAAATTTGTGTACCGAGAATTCGATTTCATTCAACTCGTGATACACTCTGCCCCTATGCAAATACAAAGGATTATCTGTTTACTGTGAGCCGTCAAACCCAAGCCATTATTCACGCTGATGCTATTTTAAGTAACTTTAAACTATTAGCAGAATTAGCCCCTACAAGCCGTTCTATGGCGGTGGTAAAAGCAGATGCTTATGGGCATGGTGCAGTTAACGTTTCACGTATTCTACAACATGTATCCCCTCGGTTTGCAGTGGCAATTATTGAAGAAGCTATTGCACTTAGAGAGGCAGGGATAACAGCGCCTATCGTAGTGTTAGAAGGTGCACACCAAGCTAAAGAGTGCGCTATGGCTGCATCACATGGCTGTATTCTAGTAATGCACAATCAAGCGCAATTAGAATGGATGTTAGCCTGCCCTGAAGACCGTCGGCCTACTATTTGGCTAAAAGCCGACAGTGGTATGCATCGGTTGGGTTTCGTGCTGAACACGCTACCGAGTATTGTTAAGCAATATGCGTCGCTTATTACGCAAGATACCGTGCTAGTTACTCATTTAGCCTGTGCAGACGACACCAGTAACGACTTCACGCAGAAGCAACTTAGTGCGTTTTTACAGATAGCTACACAGTTAGCGCTTCCTGTCAGTATCGCTAATTCTCCGGCCACCATTGAATGGCCACAAAGCCGTGGCGATTGGAACCGCCTAGGCATTGCGGTTTACGGCGGCCAGCCAAATACGGCCAATGTGGCATTAGCCCCTACCATGACGTTACGTTCTAGTATTATTGCCCTTCGCGATGTGCCAAAAGGCGAGTCGGTTGGTTACGGTCAAAACTGGGTGGCGCAAAAAGATAGCCGCATTGCTACGGTAGGTATTGGTTATGCTGATGGTTACCCAAGACATTGCCCTAACGGTACGCCTGTTGCCGTAAACGGCGAGCGCGTTGGCCTAGCAGGGCGTGTGTCTATGGACATGATCACCATCGACGTTACCCATATTTCGAACGTTAACATTGGCGATAGGGTAGAACTTTGGGGTGAGAATGTACCTATTAACGAGGTGGCAGAAGCTGCCGGTAGCATAGATTACGAATTGTTAACCCGAGTATCAGCCCGTGTACCTCGCATAGTGAAATATCGCTAGCACTTACAGTAGTTTACATTCTTGTAAATGCGCTGATGAATGACCATTCACCGAAACAATGGGGTGTTTTTCACTCGCTTGTGCCTATACTAACGTCCCACTTTCAGTATTGAGATGAATATTTCATCTTCGACTGTTGTGGGTATATCACGTAAGTGAGGTTTGTATGCGTACTTCGTTTTCTCGCCCTAGGGTGAATCGAGGACTAGTAAGTCGACCGTTTAAGCCTGTGCAGAAAAAAGCAGTAGGGTAGCGACAAGGATACAAAGCGTTACGTTAGGAATAATATAAAAACCCGGCATTGATATGGCCGGGTTTTTTACGTTTAGCGCAGGCGAAAAATTAACAGACTAGTTGTTTTGAGCGTGTAGATTAGTGTTTACTGTTGCACACGACTGCACGCTAGACCCCTTTTTTTCAGGCGACTTTTCACTCTCTTTATTCGCAGGTATATAACGTTCTGGGCGATGGTTTAACGAAATGACCATATTTAAGCAGAACGCGGCTAGAATCGAAATAAGCACTAAATGCCATGGAATAAAGAAAAGCCCGCAAAGCAGAATAACGCTGTCTACCGTAAGTTGAAATGTACCTGCGCGCACATTAAATCGAGACTGCAGGTAAAACGCTAAAATACCCAAGCCGCCTAAACTAGAGCTATGTCTGAACATAATCAGCATGCCCACGCCTATAAGCAAGCCACCAAAAATGGCAGCAAAAATAGGATCAATGCTAGAAATGTCGACGAAGGCTGGGATCTGCTCAGTTAAGACTGATACCGTGGTCACAGAAATAAATGTATTCAATGTGAAGCGCTTGCTGATGCGAGTCCACGCTAGGGTATAAAATGGCAAGTTAATGAGGAAAAATAGAACACCAAAGTCCATATCAATTGCGTAAGTCCCCAGCAATGCGATACCCGCAGCGCCACCCACCATCAAATCTTGTGATTGGAATAGAAATACACCAAACGCCACGAATAATCCGGCACTAACTAATGCAAAGATATCTTCGATAACACTGTGATTGGAGTTTTGCATAAGTGGCGATTCTTAGTTGATAAGACACGCTGTAATTATACGTTTACGCTGATAGGGTATACAGGGCTGTGGTTAGATAACATGCTTAGCTTAAAATCTATTGGTACGCACAGCTTTACGACTTTTAACCGCAGAGTAAACGGTAAGTTGCTGACTTGTAAATATTGCACTATTTCTGAGCGAAAAATGGGTTATTCCACCACTGAAAACACCACAATGTCTTGTCTGTTGAATTCAACACGGCAGTGCATGTAGCCGAAGTTTAGCGGGCTATAGGCCACTATTCGGCTACCAACCGCTAAAAATTCGGTATCCCATACCAGTAAATTGGTGGTATTTAATTGTCGTTCAACACTATTTTTCGATACCCCTGGCGTAAAGTTATCACATAAATAGATAACTTCTTTTCTGGCTTCAAGCCCATAAAACGCCGTTGCAATGAGTATCGCAATGGCTAATATAGCCACAATGTCGGTAATGATTGAACGCTTCATGGGGGACAAAACAAATCTCCAGAGGGTGTCGTTACACCTAATTAAGGTTGGCAGGCGCAGGCTGAAGTAAATCCCACTTATTGCCAAAACAATCTTTAAAAATAGCTACTGTACCGTAAGCTTCTTCTCGCGGCGTTTCTAAAAATTCAACGCCTTTATCACACATTGATTGATGATCGCGCCAAAAGTCATCGGTATGTAAAATCATAAAAACTTTACCCCCAGCTTGCTTTCCAATCATCGCTTTATCTTCGTCCGATTTAGCTTTAGCTAACAAGAGTGACGTCGCACTGCCTTTCGGTGTGACTAATACAAAGCGCGATCCTTCCCCTTTATCTCTGTCTTCGGTAAGTGAAAAATTAAGGGTTTGGGTGAAATAGGCAATAGCACTGTCGTAATTGTCTACAAGGAAGGTAATAGCTGAAATGTGATGCTGCATAGAATCTTGTTTTACGTAAATTTTGTGAAATATTACCGACTATTTAACGCAAATGAAATGTACTTCATCGACAAATGCGCTTTACATATTTCGTGTACGACAATGATCTTTTTGTAAGGTTCACTCTATATAATTTGTACTGAAGGAATATATATCACAGTAATGGTTTCCATGATGGAGTGCATCACATTGTGAGTAAATTGACATTAGGACAAGGAATGAACAGACAACTTCCACTACTTTCCTTAGCTGTACTTCTTGGTTGCAATACGCAAACAGTGAAGGCGGACGAACTGCCCTTTACCTTAAGCGGCCACGTGCGGGTTAACTATGGTCATCAAGACTGGCAGCTACCTGAGATAAGAGATGGATTCGAATTTGAATCTATTAAGTTAGGTGTCGCTGGCGAGTCAGATCAGTTTAGCTATAAAGCAGAATACCGATGGTACGAGAATACCGATTTCGACACTATTCGCTTTGCCGAACTTACCTACCATTGGGACGAATCGACCGACATTACCGCAGGTATCACCCAAACTCCTTTCGGCTTACAGCCCTTTGGTTCAAACAACTTCTGGTTTTCGGTAAATTACTACTTAGGCTTTGAAGATGACTATGAAGCCGGTATTAAGATAAATCATGATTACGGTAATTGGGACTTTCAAGCTGCTTACTTCATGAATGATGAATATAACGATGCCGCTGAATTTGGCCGTTACTCATTCGATGTGGCCGATGATGGTGAGTTTCGTAACCAAGAAGATGGGCAATACAACTTACGTGCAAACTATACCGCGAAGCTGCTGCCTAGGAGTACTACCGACATTGGTGTGTCTTACCAATATGGCGATATATTAAATTTAGATACACTAGAAGAGGGTGACATGACGGCTTACGCCGTTCACGTTCGTCATCAGCAAGGTGATTTTAAAGTAGAACTACAATACATTGATTACGAGTACGACTTAGCTGCACCGGAAGGCCAAGCGACCGATAGAATTTCGCTTTCTGCATTTACCTTTCCATTCTTAGCGGCTGCCGATGGGTCGACATATTCGGCGAATTTGGTGTATTCCGTACCTTATAAATTCACCCGTATTAACTCACTTACGTGTTATACCGAGTACAGTGTGGCGCAGGGTGACGAAGCGTCAGGCCGAGATTCATCGCAGTGGATAAATGGCTGTAGTTTTGGCTGGGACAAATTGTTTGTTTATGTAGATAGTATTCAAGGGAAAAATATGTGGTTTTCTGGCGGTCCAGGCGTGGGCTTAGACCTAGGTGGTCGACAAGAAACAACACACAGATTGAATATTAATTTAGGTATCTATTTCTAAGGGAAGATTATGCGTTTATTAGCTATTTTCACACTACTTTTGGCGTTAGTCCCACTGCAAAGCTGGGGGCATGCCTGGCTAAAAATTAAAATTGCTACCACTGAATATGCACCTTACACCTCTTCAGAGATGGAGCACAACGGCTATATTAACCACATTATTTCACAGGCTTTTTTAGAAACCGGAGTGGTGGTTGAATTTGTCTCAATGCCGTGGGATGAAGCGGTAGAAGCCACATTGAATGGCGAATTTGATGCACTGTCTTACGGTAATTTTGTGCGCGCTAGAGGCGAGAAATTCTGGCACAGCGACCCTATCACTGCCGAAAGCTTAGTCTTTTATGTAAATGCTAAGTCTGACATAGCGTCATGGTCGAGTTTTGACGAACTTAAAGACAAAAAAATGGGGGTGACAGAAGGCTATTTGTACAATAACGAGCTAGCGACTTATATTAAAAATACCCCAACAGTAACGACTTACGCTACAGACAAAGAGAATTTAGAGGCATTAGTAAGCGGTGAAATAGATTTATTTCCAATAGATGATCTTACTGGTTGGTACTTGCTTCAACGAGACTTTACAGCAGAGCAGCGCCAAGCGGTAATGACTATCGACCCGTTTATCTCTACCGTCACCACGCATTTACTGGTAGCAAAGGGGAGAAATGACGACAGGCTTCTTATTGAGCTTTTCAACAAAGGCTTAGAAGAACTGACATTAGAAGGGAAACTAACTCGCTTTAAACGGTTGTTAAAAGACGGTTTTTACCAAGATCCTAAAAAGCCGGTTAACTTCGACAGGCGCTAACGGTTTAGTACTTGCGACAATGCGATAACCGGTAAAGGCTATACCAGAGTTTTATTAAAAAAGAGAGCTTGCTCTCTTTTTTTGTGAGCTCAAAGTAAGGTAAAACATATATTTACTCTCTGTGTATACCAAAGATATAAGGAAAACTTTCAATGCACATATTTACTTCAGGCGTTGAGAATATGCTCAATGATTAGTCTGCCAATTGGTATTTTAACCAAGCTATAAGCATTGCCAAAGCGGCGGAAAACCAGCGAGAGAGCAGTAAATGTATACATGCAGTAGTATAAATGGGTGGCTAAACCCAGTTAAGAATGTTGCGTTTTATCTTTTTTTACCCTGCACTGTTGTGGCTGCCGCATTCGCGTTTTCCGCCAATGCCAATGCCAGCGCAGAGCCCATTCCAGAAGTAAGTGTTACGTCTAGCCCAAATATCAGCTCTGCTGACAGTTTGAAAATCAAAACATTGAAACCTCAGACCTTGAAAGCCCAGGCCCCCAGATTTGATATTAGTGGCTCTTATAGACTTAAATACGAACACCTCAATAACCCTATTTTTCCTTCATCCAGTGAAGATAGAGCCCAAGTAAATCGACGAGTTTCATCTCGCCTGTTAGTGAAAGCACAGGCTAATTGGGATGTGTTCAATGTAACTCTTGAGTTAGCCGACTCCCGCGTATGGCTAGATGATAATGACCCCACGTTAAAATCAGCGCAGGTGAATACGCTAGAGCCCTTACAGTTTTTCGCTCGTTATACGCCCCAAAACAGTCAATATTTAAAAGGTATTACGGCGGGACGAGTGACCTTTGATCATGGCAGTCGAAGGCTGATAGGACAAGGCGTGTACCGCAATACCAAAAATGCATTCGATGGGGTACTGGTAGATTATCAAGTTAGCGATTGGAACATCCGTGGTTTTTACTTGCTGCCAGTCAGTCGATTACCCAGCGACAGCGGGGCAGTGGCCGACGCAGAACGGGCTTTTGATAAAAGCTACAGTGAGCGTGAGTTCTTTGGTTTATATGTCACTTCACCAGATAAAAACGTGAATTTTCACAGTTACTGGTTGAAAGAGGAAGACTCTGAAAAACTTGCCACGAAAAATCGTGACATATATACACTTGCCGTTGAGTACACCAAACCGTTTGCAGAGTTATGGAAAGCCAATATTGAAGTGATTGGGCAAACCGGCACGTCACACCAAACCGCAAGTGCAAGTGATACTACTGAGCTAGATGTAGAAAGCTGGATGGTGCACGCTAATTTGGGTAAAAAAATCACTGACTTTACCTTTCTAAGGGCGGAAATAGACGCGATTAGCGGCGACAATGATAGCGCAGATAATACCATTACCGACTTTGATAGCCTTTATGGTGTAAGACGTTTCGATTTTGGCCCAACAGATGTTTATCAGGCTATGCCCCGAAAAAACTTATACACAGTGGGCGCGAGAAGTGTGACCAAACCTTCGAAAGAACATAATATCATGGTGAGCTATAAGGCCATGTGGTATCAAAAAGCCCCAGAGTCTGTAGATAACTTCATTGGGCAACAGTTAGAAGCAAGATGGCGTTGGGAGGTAAAACCTTCACTTAGGCTAGCTATTGGTGCGGCTTATCTGCTGAAAGGCGACGGCTTCGAGCGAGGGGATTACCCTGATGATAGCCAATTTGTATTTACCGGCGCGCTATATACGTTTTAAATAAGTACTAATTCTTACTCATTTTAATCTAATACTGTTGGAAGCTCGCAATTTTGTGACGGGAATAGGTATACTCCGTAACCGCTTCTAGCAGTTTGCGATTAAGGGAAAAGATTGAGCGACAGTACTTCACTCACACATTATCAACGCTTCATGCGCATGGTGCAGTTACTTGGCCCAGGCGTTCTAATGGCCACTGCCGCCGTTGGCGGAAGCCATCTTGTTGCCTCCACCCAAGCTGGTGCGAAATTCGGTTGGCAGTTGGTGGTACTTATTCTGGCGGTTAACGTTTTAAAGTACCCTTTTTTCCGTGCAGGCGTTAGCTATACCATCAGTACTAGGCCTGTCTCTTATACACATCTGACGCTGCCGACGACTCCTTACGTGTAGAT
>OJDD01000406.1_pt1 | contig 12335 bp, 13 predicted proteins | sample 1592591 | NCBI WGS metagenome assembly OJDD01 (sample SAMN05416809, study PRJEB24817) | seawater metagenome | isolation source: Sea water | place: Canada:Atlantic | collected 2013-07 | reverse complement strand
TACGAGATAGCGTAGCGTCTCGTGGGCTCGGAGATGTGTATAAGAGACAGGAGTGAGAGCGCAACTCACATATTCATGAAATGACATATATGTGAGTTGCCCCGCCCTGCCCTTGCTGCTTTTACCTGTGACAATCGCCACGGTAGAAGGACATAAAGATGGCAGAGCAGACATTCTCAAGACGCGGGTTGATCCTGACAGCGGGCGCGGCGCTTTTCACGCCGGCCCTGTTGCGCGCACAGACGCCGGTGCCAGAGATCGCGGCACCGGTACGTCATAACACCAATGGATTTTCCAGCCAGAACTGGCAGGACCACTTTGATACATTGGGCAAAGCCGCGATCGTGGCTGATACCTCTTCCCGCGCGCTGCACTATTGGGGTGGCGATGGCGAGACCTACAAGATTTACCCGACCTCCGTGCCCCGCAGCGACGAACTGACCAAACGCGGCTACACCCGCATTGTGCGCAAACGTGTCGGGCCCGACTGGACACCGACACCCAGCATGATCGAACGCGACCCCGATCTGAAGTATATGCCGCCCGGTCCGGACAACCCGCTTGGCACCCATGCGATGTACCTCAGCTGGCCCGCCTATCTGATCCACGGCACCCATGACACGCGCAAGATCGGGCGGCAAAGCTCTGACGGGTGCATCGGGCTTTACAACCACATGATCGAGGCGCTGTACCAGATTGCCCCCATCGGCACGCAGGTACGCATCGTCTGACCTCGCTGCGGGCTGCACTGACCCCGCGACGACAGCTGCCCACCCGACGCAGGGTGGGCGCGCATTCCCCCGAATTTTCCGGCAAGCTTCACTGGTACCGCTGACATTAGCGTCGGCGGTTTGACACGTTCGTTACGCCGCGTCATAGAAGTCGTATAACGATAATACGACAGGGCCGTGAGCCTCTCTTGAAAGGAGCCGGAATGAAGAAAATCTATGGAAGCGCTGCCGAGGCGCTGGAAGGCGTGCTGCACGATGGCATGCTGATCGCAGCGGGGGGCTTTGGCCTTTGCGGTATTCCCGAACTGCTGCTGAACGCGATCCGGGACGCGGGCACCAAGGATTTGACCTTTGCCTCGAACAATGCGGGCGTAGATGATTTCGGCATCGGTATCTTGTTGCAGACCAAGCAGGTCAAGAAAATGATCAGCTCTTACGTCGGCGAGAACAAGGAATTCATGCGCCAGTATCTCGGCGGCGAGCTTGAGCTGGAATTCAATCCGCAAGGCACCTTGGCCGAACGTATGCGTGCGGGTGGTGCGGGCATCCCCGGGTTCTATACCAAGACCGGCGTTGGCACCGTGATCGCCGAAGGCAAAGAGCACAAGGATTTCGACGGCGAGACCTATATCCTTGAGCGCGGCATCGTTGCGGATCTGGCGATTGTCAAAGCGTGGAAAGCGGATGACACTGGCAACCTCGTGTTCCGCAAGACGGCGCGCAACTTCAATCCGCCAGCGGCTATGTGTGGCAAGATCTGCATCGCCGAGGTCGAAGAGATCGTTCCCCGTGGCAGCCTTGGCGGCGACGCGATCCACCTGCCCGGCATCTATGTGCACCGCATCATTCAGGGTGATCACGAGAAACGCATCGAACAGCGCACAGTGAGGACGGCATAATGGCTTGGGATCGCAATCAAATGGCGGCACGCGCCGCGCAGGAACTGCAAGACGGTTGGTATGTGAACCTTGGCATCGGGATTCCGACGCTGGTGTCCAACTACATCCCCGAGGGGATGGATGTGACGTTGCAGTCGGAAAACGGCATGTTGGGCATGGGGGCTTTCCCCATCGAGGGCGAAGAAGACGCCGACCTGATCAACGCGGGCAAGCAGACCATCACCGAGCTGGATCGCACCTCGTATTTCGACAGCTCGACCTCCTTCGGGATGATCCGCGGCGGCAAGATCGCCATGGCCATTCTAGGCGCGATGGAAGTGGCTGAAAACGGCGACCTTGCCAACTGGATGATCCCCGGCAAGCTGGTCAAAGGCATGGGCGGCGCGATGGATCTGGTCGCGGGTGTGGGCCGCGTTGTGGTGGTCATGGACCACGCCAGCAAGCATGGCGACAGCAAGCTGCTGAAAGAATGTACCCTGCCGCTCACCGGTAAGAACGTTGTCGACCGCATCATCACCAATCTGGGTGTGCTGGATGTCGTTGAAGGCGGGCTGAAGATCGTTGAATGCGCCGATGGCGTCACGGAAGACGAACTGCGCGCCGCGACCGAAGCGACAATCGTCTAATCTGCTTACGCGATGAACGACAAGGGGCGCAGCCAGCAATGGCCGCGCCCCTTTTTCCATCCGCCCCCGAACTGGTGTCAGTTCATCGCCGCAAAGACACATCCGTCCGAGATCAGCTCGGGCGGGGTCTGGCACAGGCCCTTGGCGACCTGAAAAGCGGCCAGCACCTTGGGCACATAGTCACGGGTTTCGGCAAAAGGCGGCACGCCCGCGTGCTTGTGCACGGACCCTTCGCCCGCGTTATAGCCGGCCAGCACCAAGATCGGATCGCGGTCAAATTCGCCCATCAGCCAATCCAGGTATTTTACGCCGCCCGCGATATTCTGCGTCGGGACCATACTATCGGTTACCCCAAAGCGCGTCGCTGTATCAGGCATCAGTTGCATCAAGCCCTGCGCCCCTGCCCCGCTGATGGCATCGGGCCGTCCTGCGGATTCAACCGTGATCACCGCGAGCACAAGCGCAGGTGACACTTGTGTCCCGATCGTAGAGCGGAGGATGTCGATCCCGTTGGCCTTGGCGATCTCTTGCATCTGTTGCATGCGTGGTGCAGGGATTTTGCTGCTGGCCGTTGCCAGCGTGACCATCGCGGCCTCCAGCCGGCCCGGGCCAGATTTCTCGACCGCCGGAGAGACACGATCCCAGAACCAATCATACTGCCCCGGTGACGCTGGCACGATGGCACCGGAGTCGGTTGCGACAACCTCGGGGACGTCGTCTGCCTTGGGCTCGATAAAGACATTGATCCGATTGGTACTGCCCGGCTTGGGTGGCTTCACACGTTTTGCCTCGAACTTGGGAAACGGCTTGGGCGCGTCTGCCCAGACAGCCGAGGCCGCCAGCATCCCCACCATCAAAGATACGGTCATTCGTCGAAACATCGCTGCCTGCACTGATTTTTTAATGCTCTTTTTCAGCAATCTCGCACGGAAACCCTCGCCAAACCAACCAAACATGGCAGGGAACATGGCGATTTCGCCATAATTGATGCAATCCTGCCCCGCTTCCCATCAAGGATAACAAAAAATGAAGATGGAAAATCTTTTCGTATCAGCGGGCTACGATAATTCTGCCAAAAACCGGCCCTGAAAAACGAAATGTCACAATTGCCGCCAAATTCGTGCCCCATTCACGAGGCTATATAGGCTCATACCAAGTCAGCCAGATGCGGAAGTGAGAGAGAAGCATCGAAACGGACGACAGGGTTGAGATTGAAAACTTTATGATCCTTGGAGGGACATACCATGATGAACTTTATCAAGAACTTCAAAAACGACGAATCCGGCGCTGTGACTGTTGACTGGGTTGTTCTGACCGCCGCCGTTGTTGGCCTGGCCGTCGCAGCTTACTCCGCAATCGAAACAGGCGCGTCCGACCTGACAGCAAAAACTGCAAGCCACATGAAGACGCACGAAACAACCGTATTCAAGTAATACCGGCAGTCTTCTCAGAAGAATTCAAGTCAACGGCTGCGCTCTTTCATTGATGCGCAGCCGTTTTTAGGTCACCACATAGTCAAGGCGCATTTATCATGCTGGCCAAAATCAAGACTTTTTTCAAAGAACAGAACGGTGCCGTCACCGTGGACTGGGTTATCCTGACCGCTGCGGTTGCCGTAATCGCGGTAGGGGCCATTGTCGCCGTAACCACTCAGACCAAAAGCTATTCCGAAACCATCGCGAAAAACATTCCAAGCGATATCTAACCCAAGCTCCCCATAATGACCCAGCTTGGTCGCGGATTATCCATAGTCTGAACACAATCACCGCCTATCCATTGGTATAAGTTTCGCGCCGCGTCCTGGGACCGGCACACACTCAAGAGAGGTAAGTAACATGCGGATGGTTTTTGGACTGGTCCTGCTCGCCGGTATCGCTTTGGCAGGCGGTGCTGTGTATCTGGCAAAGGGCCGCATCGGACAATATCAAGCAGCGCACCAACAGGCCCAAGAGGCTCTGGCGCAGATCGTGCCGACGGTTGGTGTATATGTGGCCAACGGGCCGCTGAAATACGGGCAGCGCCTGACCCGCGAAGATGTGCGGCAGGTGAAATGGCCCGAGGATGCGATCCCCGAAGGCACATTTATCGAAGAAGCAGCGCTTTTCCCCGAAAACAGCGATGACCTGCGTGTCGTACTGCGTGCGATGGAAAAAGACGAAGCCATCATGGCGGTGAAGGTGACCGAACCCGGTGCCGATACCGGCCTCACCTCGCAGCTGGAACGGGGCAGCCGTGCTTTCGCGATCCGCGTCGATGTATCAAGTGGCGTCTCGGGCTTCCTGCGCCCCGGTGACCGTGTCGATGTCTACTGGACCGGCCGCATCAACCGAGGCGGCAACGATCGCGCCGATACCGGAGACGTGACCAAACTGATCGAGGCAGGCGTCAAGATCATCGCGATCGACCAAAGCGCCGGCGGCGAACGCAGCGAAGCGGCCATTGCGAATACCGTCACTGTTGCCGTTCAGCCCTATCAAGTTGCCGCATTGGCACAGGCTCAATCGACTGGTGACCTATCCCTCTCGCTCGTCGGGGCAGAGGATGACACCGTCGCCGGTGAGATCGAAGTCGACCAACGCCGCCTGCTCGGCCTGACGGAAGAAACGGTCAAAGTCGAAACAACTACAGAAAAAGTCTGCACCATCCGGACCCGTCGTGGTGCCGAAGTGGTCGAAATCCCGATCCCCTGCACCAACTGATCTGCTTGTCAGGCAGGGCAAATACGGACCTCAGAAACGCCGCGCATCACTTTGCGCGGCGTTTTGCCATTTAGGATATGTTGCTGTTAATCCACATATACCCGCCACCCCCTGTCATTGATTCTTGCAAAAAAACGCAAAGGACCGCACAGTGTCGCAAACGGCGGGCGCAAAGACCCTATTTTGAGGCGTGATCACAAAGGCAGGTCACATGAAAATCGATAAGTTTATTAAAGCAGCCCTATTGGGACTGACCATTGGCGCGATGCCATTTGCATTGACTGCGCCGATCGACGCGCAGGCCAACACACTCCGTGTGGTCAAGAAGGGCACCAACCGTGTGTTGGAAGTCCCGATGAACCGCGCGGTTGTGGTTGAAAGCGACATCCCCTTTGCCGAGCTTAGCATCGCCAATCCGGGGATCGCAGATATCTCATCCCTCTCCGATCGCACCATCTATGTGCTGGGCAAATCCCCTGGCCTGACCACGCTGACCCTGCTGGATGCGGCCGGTCAGCTGATCACCAACGTGGATGTGCGCGTCGCGGCCGATGTCTCTGAGTTCAAGGAACGCCTGCGGCAGATCCTGCCCGGCGAAAAGATCGAAGTGCGCACAGCCAACGACGGTATCGTCCTGTCGGGCATCGTGTCGTCGACCCAACGCCTGCAGCGCGCCCTTGATCTGGCCGAACGCTACGCGCCAGAACGCGTCTCCAACCTGATGAGCGTCGGCGGCATACAGCAGGTGATGATGAAAGTCCGCTTTGCCGAGATGAGCCGATCTGTCTCCAAATCCCTAAGCGCGTCGCTCGCGTTGAACGGGCTGGTGGGCAATGATCTTGCGATCAACGGCGGGACCAATACGACAAATACATCAGGCGCGATTGCAAACTCTCTTGGCGGCACGACGCCTGCGTCCAACAGCAACGCAGGCGCGGTACTGTTTGGCTTTAACGCAGGGTCCACCCAAGTCGGCCTGCTGCTTGAAGCCCTTGAGCAGAAGGGTGCCGTACGCTTCCTTGCCGAACCGAACCTCGTCGCGCTGTCCGGGCAAGAGGCGACGTTCCTTGCCGGTGGCGAATACCCCGTACCTGTCGCCCAGACCGGCGACCAGATTTCGGTGCAGTACAAACCATTCGGCGTAGAAATGAGCTTTATCCCCCGTGTCGTGGATAAAGACCTGATTAACCTCGAACTCAAAGCCGCTGTGTCGGCGATTGATGCCAGCAACAGCGTGTCCTTGGGCAATGGTTTCGACATCTCGGCCTTCACCCGCCGCGAAACCTCGACCACGGTTGAAATGCGCGACGGCGAAAGCTTTGCGATCGCGGGCCTGCTGACCGACGATTTCACCGATAACTCCAGCCAGCTACCCTGGATCGGCGATGTGCCTGTATTGGGCGCGTTGTTCCGCAGCGCGAACTATCAGCGCAGCCAGTCCGAACTGGTGATCATTATCACGGCCCATCTTGTGACCCCCACCCGCGGCGAGGCTTTGGCCCTGCCCACCGACCGGATCAAACCGCCCACGGAAAGCGAATTGTTCCTGTCAGGTCGCACGTCCAAAGGCAGCACAGCGCCCACCAAAGGGGCGGCTGGCGAGGTTGCCAAACAGGACTTTAGCGGGTCATACGGCTATGTATTGGATTGATCAGATGACTTCAGCGATCCCTTCGACAGGCAAAATCACCGGGTTATGCGCCGCTTTGGCGATGACCGTAGCAGGCTGCGTCAGCAGCCCTGATCCGGTCTATACCCAGTTCCACCGCGAAGCAGGATCCCTGACCGATCTGGGCACCTTTGGAAACGCCACGCTGAACAACCGTTTGGTGATGACAGGCGAACGCCAGTACACCTTCGATCTGGCCAACCGCTTTGCCGGCGAAGTCGAATCCACGGTGACCTTTGCCTTTAACTCGGCCCAGCTGGACGGGGCCGCGCAGGCTGTGCTGCGGCGCCAAGCGGGATGGATCCGCCAGTTCCCCGAGGTCCGCTTCCGCGTCTATGGCCATACCGATGCCGTCGGTTCGAACAGCTACAACAAGGCGTTGGGCCTGCGCCGTGCACAATCCGTTGTTGCGTTCCTGTCAACGCAGGGCATCAGCCGCAGCCGTCTTGAGGCCGTTGTTTCCTTTGGGGAAACACAGCCGTTGATCGTGACACAGGGCCGCGAACGGGCGAACCGTCGCACAGTGACCGAAGTCAGCGGCTTTGTCGGGCGACATCCCACCGTTCTGGACGGCAAATACGCGCAGATCATCTATCGCGATTACGTTGCCAGCGCCGTGCCACCGACTCAGCTATCGGGCGGTGCGACATCGACCGGCACCACGACGGAATAACCGGATAAAAGATACCTCGAGAAAGGCCTGATCGTCACTGACGGTCGGGCCTTTTGCGTTTCAATCCGGCAAATCCCTGCGGATCGTTTCAAAAGACCAAACAATAGAAACTATTTGGCCCCAATCTTGCCCCAGTTAGCAGGGATATTCACTGCAATAGGACAGTTGCGCCCGGCCACCGTGGTCTGACGCAGGGGACCGCAAGGCAAAGAACAGGGCGACGCCCGATCAGCCCTTGCCGCGGCCCAAAGAGAAGAAGGGGAAGTTTAGGTATGAGCAGCAGTATGCCACAGATTGACGCACCACAGATCATCGCCTGCACTGTCAGCCGTGATGTACAGAACTTTGACCTGCTGATCGAGGATATGGAATCAGCTTTGGGCGAAGCCTGGGGTGATCTCGGCTTTTCTGAAAGCCTCGCTTTTTTCAGCCAGCCCGAAGCGGCGACGCTTGAGCTGATTGCACTGGCGCTTGATTCCGAGGACGAAGAGAACCTGCCGATGATGTCCGAAATCATCTCGCAGGCCAAATCGCGTCATATCAAGGTGATCCTGATCGCCGAAGACATGTCCCCGGCCTCGCTCCATTCCCTGTTGCGTCAAGGTGCGGATGAATTCGTCCCCTACCCGCTGCCCGAAGGCGAATTGGCGGCGACCATCGAACGTCTGCGCGCAGGCCCCGAGCCCACAGCCGAACATATCGAGGCGGGCCCCAAGCTGAAACCCGGTGCCGATAAAGACGGCGCTGTGATTGTAGTACATGGTTTGGCCGGTGGCACCGGTGCGACGAGCATGGCCGTTAATCTGGCGTGGGAACTGGCGACCTCCGACAAAAAGAACCCGCCAAAGGTCTGCCTGCTGGATTTCGATCTGCAGTTCGGGGCCGTAGCGACCTATCTGGACCTGCCGCGCCGCGAAGTCGTCTATGACATGCTGATCGAGACAGACGAGATGGACGAGGAAAGCTTTGGTCAGGCTCTGCTGACCTATGAAGACACGCTTCAGGTGCTGACCGCCCCCGCTGATATGCTGCCGCTTGATCTGATCACCTCGGAAGATGTGACGCGGATTCTGGATATGGCGCGCAACCAGTTCGACTACGTTGTTGTCGATATGCCGTCGACGCTGGTGCAATGGACCGAAACCGTGCTGAGCAATGCGCATGTCTATTTTGCCATGCTCGAACTGGATATGCGCTGCGCCCAAAATGCCCTGCGTTTCAAACGCGCCCTGCAATCCGAAGATCTTCCTATCGAAAAGCTGCGCTATGTCATGAACCGCGCGCCGAAGTTCACCGATCTGAACGGCAAAGCGCGGGTCAAACGGATGGCAGAGAGCCTCGGGATTTCGATCGATGTGCAACTGCCCGATGGCGGCAAACAGGTAACCCAAGCCAACGACCACGGTCTGCCGCTGGCCAACACCGCCGCGAAAAACCCGCTGCGTCGCGAGATCGCCAAGCTCGCTAGTTCGATCCACAACCTCAAGGCTGACGAAGCCAAAGCCGCCTGATCCGGCCCAAGCGCCAGATAATTTAGAAAGAGTATTCAGATGTTCTCGAAGTATAAAAAGCCAGGTGACGTTGCCGTAGCCACACCCGCCCCAAAGGCGAAGGCTCCCGCGCCACAGCAACAGCCAGAGGAAGCGGTCGCGCCCAAACCCGCCAGCATGCGCCGCGTGGCCCAGGCCGCAACCGTCGCCCCGCAGGATCGCGACGTGAAGCGCAAGCAACGCATGAGCGACATCAAGCTCGAACTGCACCGTGCCCTGCTTGAGAACCTGAACCTCGCCGCCCTTGAACATGCCTCGGAACAGGATCTGCGCAGCGAGATCAACGAAATCTCGACCGAGATTCTGGCCGAGAAATCCATCGTATTGAACCGCGAAGACCGCGTTCAACTGAACTCCGAACTGTATGACGAGGTGACCGGCCTTGGTCCGCTGGAAACGCTGCTGAAAGACGACAGCGTCAACGATATTCTGGTTAACGGCCCGCAACAGATCTTTGTGGAACGCGCGGGTAAACTGCAGCTGACCGACGTGACCTTCAAAGACGAAAAGCACCTGCTGCGGATCATCGACAAGATCGTTTCCGCCGTTGGCCGTCGCGTCGATGAAAGCAACCCTTATGTCGATGCGCGCTTGAAAGACGGCTCGCGTTTCAACGCTATGGTCCCGCCGATTGCCGTGGACGGCAGCCTTGTCTCCATTCGTAAGTTTAAGAAAGACAAACTGGGCATTGATGATCTGGTAAGCTTTGGGGCCTTCTCGGAAGAGATGGCAGCCTATCTGCAAGCCGCCGTCGCCACCCGTCTGAATATCATCGTCTCGGGCGGTACAGGTTCTGGTAAAACCACCACGCTGAACGCGCTGTCATCGTTTATTGCCAACGATGAACGGATCCTGACCATCGAAGACACCGCCGAACTGCAACTGCAACAGACCCATGTGGGCCGCATGGAAAGCCGCCCGCCCAACGTTGAAGGCAAGGGCGAGGTATCCCCGCGCGACTGTCTGAAAAACGCCCTGCGGATGCGTCCTGACCGGATCATCGTCGGCGAGACGCGCGGCGAGGAAGTGATCGACATGCTGCAGGCGATGAACACCGGCCACGACGGGTCGATGACCACGATCCATGCCAACTCTGCCCGCGATGGTGTCAGCCGTCTGGAAAACATGATCGCCATGGCCGGTATCGAAATGCCGCTGAAAGCGGTCCGCAGCCAGATCTCGTCGGCTGTGAACCTGATCGTACAAGCATCGCGCTTGCAGGACGGGTCGCGCCGCATGACCTCGATCACCGAAATCACCGGGATGGAGGGCGACGTGATCTCTATGCAGGAAATCTTCCGCTTTCAGCGCGTCGGCCTGACGCCCGAAAACAAGATCATCGGCCACTTCACCGGCACCGGCGTGCGCAGCCACTTCTCCGAACGTTTCAAGATGTGGGGCTATGACCTGCCATCGTCGATCTATGAACCCGTTGTGGTCAAGTAAGGATTATCAATCATGAGTGCAGAACCCATTATCTATGGCCTGATCTTCGTCGGTGTCCTTGTGCTGGTCGAAGGGCTGTATCTGGTCGCTTTCGGTAAATCCATCAGCCTCAACAGCAAGGTTAACCGCCGGCTCGAAATGCTGGAAAAAGGGGCCCGCCGCGAAGAGGTTCTGGACAAGCTGCGCAAGGAAATGCAGCAGCACATGGATAATAAATCCATTCCGGTCTATTCCCTGCTCGCCGAGAAAGCGCAAAAGGCCGCGATCGCTTTTGCGCCGAAACAGCTGATCATGATCATGGCCGGCCTATCGGTCGTCGCCTTTCTGGGGCTGACCATCGGCACCAATACCGAAGTGCCCGTGCGCATCCTGATCTCTGTCGGGATCGGTGTCGGTGCCGTATTCTTCTGGATCTCGTCCAAAGCGAAAAAGCGCATGGACATGATCGAAGAGCAGCTGCCTGACGCGGTGGAACTGATGGTGCGGTCGTTGCGCGTGGGCCACCCTTTCACCAGCGCGATCTCTATCGTGTCCAAGGAAATCCAGGACCCGCTGGCGTCGGAATTCGGCGTAATTGCCGATGAAACCGCCTATGGCCGCGACATTGGCGAGGCGCTCAAGGATATGGCCGAACGGCTTGATATGCAGGATTTGCGCTTCCTCGCGGTGGCTGTGACCATCCAGCAGCAATCAGGGGGTAACCTTGCTGAAATCCTTGCGGGGTTGGCCAAGGTCATCCGCGCCCGCTTCCGCCTGTTCCGCCGCGTGCGCGCCATCACCGCCGAAGCAAAATGGTCCGGCAAGTTCCTGTCCGCTTTCCCGATCCTCGCGCTGATCGTGATCAAACTCGGTGACCCGCATTACTATGACGAAGTCATGACCCACCCGCTGTTCATCCCCGGCTGTATCGCGGTTGTCCTGTTCCTGTCGCTTAACCTCATCGTCATGCGCAAGCTGACCGATATCAAAGTCTAAGGGGGCCTCACTGTGAATTTCCTCAACTCACTCGACACCGCACTTGGTCCCATGGGCTGGATCGCCATTCTGGGCGCATTGGGCCTAACCATGGTGGGCGCAACGCTTGTCATGATCCTGCGCCAGCCCGAAGACCCTTTGGCCAAGCTCAAACGCAGCCAGACCGAGGCTGCCGATGCAGGCAAGCAACAGCGCCTGCGCCAGTCGGACCGCAACGAGAAGCTGCAAAAATTCGCCAAGTTCCTTGAACCCGAAGACGTGGAAGAGCTAAGCGCCAAGGCGCTGCTGCTGCGTCAGGCGGGCTATAGCTCGCGTGATGCGGTACGGTTCTTTCACTTTGCACAGATGGCGCTTGGTATTGCCGGGCTGGTGATCGGCACCGTCTACATCAACTTCCTTGGCGGCGGCGAAGGCATGACCACCAACAAGATGATGCTGTATACGGTGGGCCCCGGCGGCATCGGATATTTCCTGCCGCGCTATTGGGTGACCCGCCGCGTCGCCGAGCGGAAAGAGGAAATCACACGCGGTTTTCCCGATGCGCTGGACATGATGCTCGTCTGCGTCGAAGCCGGCCAGTCGCTTGATCAATGTATCGTCCGCGTAGCCCGCGAATTGCGCGCCTCCTACCCTGCGCTGGCGGAAGAGTTCGAAATCGTCGCCTATGAGATGAAGGCCGGTAAAGACAAGGTCAGCGTGCTGAACGCCATGGGCGAACGCTGCGGTGTGCAAGATGTGTCGTCCTTTGTGACGGTGCTGGTACAATCCGCCGCCTTCGGGACATCCATCGCCGATGCGCTGCGGGTCTATGCCGCCGAGATGCGCGACAAACGCGTGATGCGCGCCGAAGAGGCCGCAAACAAGTTGCCAACCAAGATGACACTTGCCACAATGATGCTGACCGTTCCTCCGCTGCTGATCATTCTGGTCGCGCCATCGGTGATGAACATTACCAAACTAGGTCAGTAAGGCTCTGCATGATCCACATTCCCAAGCGCGCGTTACCCTTCAGGCTCGCGCTTTGTATGACCCTGATCGCCGGATTGGCCGCTTGCTCTGCAGGCGGT
>OJDD01000403.1_pt1 | contig 12454 bp, 11 predicted proteins | sample 1592591 | NCBI WGS metagenome assembly OJDD01 (sample SAMN05416809, study PRJEB24817) | seawater metagenome | isolation source: Sea water | place: Canada:Atlantic | collected 2013-07 | reverse complement strand
CTCGGAGATGTGTATAAGAGACAGGCACCATCACGGTCCAGAAAATGATCTTCTGACCTGCGTTGAACTTCTTCGCTGACGGATGGCTCTTGGTGAAGATACCACCGCCGGCTTTGAGCCATTGCCAGTCCAGCTTATTGGGAATGTTATGGGCCACCCACATGACAAACGTCATCACCAGCCCCAGCATGAACGCCCATGCAACGTTATTGTGGACCCACTTGGAGCCGGCAGCGAGGGTGGCAAAGGCGTCGGCCCCCATGACCGGGATCAGGAAGCTACGCCCCATCAGGGTGATCAGCCCCGTCAGGCCCAGGGCGATAAATGAGCCTGCCAACAGCCAATGGCCGAACCGCTCGACGGCTTTGAACCGTTCAATTGTGGTGCCCGCAGGGCCGCCTTCGATTTTGATCCTGCCGCGAATGAGGTAGAACACCACCAGCAATGCGATGAAGCCCAGAATGGCACCGCCGCCGTAGGTGATGACTGGTCCTTCACGCAACTGGTACCAGCGCACGCCTCCGTCCTGGATCAGAACATCGGCCGCCGGGTTGCGAACCTGGGTTTCAAGGTCGATGTTGTCGTAGCGAATGCCTCGCCAGGCATCAGCATCGGAGCGCCCGCCACGGGTTCCCAGTGGCTCGTTGATCGGTGCCGCACTGGCGGGATTACCTGTTTCTTTGGAACGGGATTCCCCGTCAGCTTTCAGCCTTTCCTGGCGGGCCATGATGTCTTCGAGGGTTTGGCCTCCCCCGGTAGACATCTGGTCAGACTCGGGAACGTCCTGCGCCCACACAGGATTGAAGACCAATGTCGCCAGCACCAAAACGGCGGCACCGAATAGTTTACAGTCCATGAAAGCACTCCAGCGGAATGAACAAAAAGAATCCGTTGCCTTAACGAATGCCGGGGCCCAAGGCCCCGGAAACATCCAATGGGCTTACGCGCCCTTCTTCTCGTAGGCCGTGCCCCATCCCCAAGCGCCTGAACCGAAACCACGGTTCACTACGCGCTGGCGATAGATGTCCGCCACCTCGTTGCCATCACCGGCCAACAGGGCTTTGGTCGAGCACATTTCCGCACAGATTGGCAGCTTGCCCTCCGCAATACGGTTGCGGCCGTATTTGTTGAACTCGGTTGTCGAATTGTCTTCTTCAGGGCCACCTGCACAGAATGTGCATTTGTCCATCTTGCCACGGCTGCCATAGTTGCCCGCTTGGGGAAACTGGGGCGCGCCGAAGGGGCAAGCGTAAAAACAATACCCACAACCGATACACAGATCCTTGGAGTGCAACACTATCCCGTCTTCGGTCTGGTAGAAGCAGTCCGTTGGACAAACGGCCATACAAGGCGCGTCTGAACAATGCATGCAGGCTACCGAGATTGAACGCTCACCAGGTTTACCATCTTCGATGGTAACTACGCGGCGACGGTTGATGCCCCAGGGAACTTCGTGCTCGTTCTTACAGGCCGTGACGCAGGCATTACATTCGATGCAGCGTTCGGCGTCGCAAAGGAATTTTGCTCGTGCTTGTCCTTCAAGTGCCATGTTATACACCTCTTATTATGCTGGCATAATAGAACACAGGGTGGCTTTGGTCTCTTGCATCTGCGTGACCGAGTCATACCCGTATGTCTGTACCGTGTTAGTGGATTCACCCAGAACATAGGGGTCGGAGCCTTTGGGGTACTTGTCCCGCAGATCCTTACCCTCCAGGTGTCCGCCGAAGTGGAACGGCATGAAAGCAACGCCTTCGCCGACGCGTTCGGTGATCATCGCTTTGACCTTGATGCGCGCGCCCTCAGGGCCAGAAACCCAGACATCCTCACCATCGCGCAGGTTCAGGTTATTGGCGTCGCGCGGGTTCACCTCGATGAACATGTCCTGCTGCAGTTCCGCCAGCCAGGGGTTTGAGCGAGTCTCATCACCACCACCTTCATACTCAACCAGACGGCCTGAGGTCAGAATAATGGGGAAGTCCTTGCTGAAGTCCTTCTTCTGAATGGACTCGTACAGGGTCGGGACGCGCCAGAAGGTCTTGTCCGCATACGTCGGATAATCTTCCACCAGGTCACGGCGGTTGGTGTACAGCGGTTCGCGGTGAAGCGGCACGGGGTCCGGGAAGTTCCAGACGATCGCCCGGGCTTTGGCGTTACCAAAGGGTGCACACTCGTGCTTGATCGCAACACGCTGTATGCCGCCTGACAGGTCGGTCTTCCAGTTGGTCTCGGGGCCGGCGACTGCTTCAATGCTGGCACGCTCGTCTGCGGTCAGATCACCATCCCAGCCCAGGTCCATCAGCATCTGCATGGTGAACTCTGGATACCCGTCCTTGATCTCGGAGTTTTTCGAGTAGACGCCTTCGGCAAGCAGGTTTTCACCGTCGCGCTCAACACCAAAACGGGCCCGGAATGTAAGGCCGCCCTTGGATACCGGCGTCGACATGTCGTACAGAACGTGGGTGCCCGGATGGTTCATTTCGGGTGTGCCCCAGCATGGCCACGGCATACCGTAGATGTCACCATCACAGGGTCCGCCCACCGCACGCAGGGTGGTCTTGTCAAAGTGGTGCTGGTTCGCCATGTGTTTCTTCATGCGCTCAGGCGATTGACCGGTATAGCCGATGGTCCACATGCCACGGTTGAACTCACGGGTGATGTCCTCAATCACTGGCTCGTCGCCTTCAATGGCAATGTTGCGGAACATGCGATCGGTAAAACCGAACTTGTCAGCAAACAGCTTCATGATTTCGTGATCGACCTTCGAGTCAAACAGGGGCTCGATGACCTTTTCACGCCACTGTAGCGATCGGTTGGATGCAGTGACTGATCCGGAGGTCTCGAACTGCGTGGTCGCTGGCAGCAGGTAGGCGCCATCCTTGCGATCATGCAGGACTGCAGAGACAGTGGGGAAGGGGTCCACCACGACCAGCAGATCCAGCTTTTCCATGGCTTCCTTCATTTCCAGCATCCGGGTCTGCGAGTTGGGCGCGTGGCCCCACAGAACCATGGCCCGGGTGTTGTCTGGCTGCTCCAGGTTTTCCTTGGCCTCCAGAACACCGTCGATCCAACGCGATACCGGAATGCCCTTCTCGTTTATCATGGCCTTGGTCTTGCCGTTCTTGTCCCACTGGGCAAAACGGCCTTTCATCCAGTCCAGATCTTCTTCCCAGACGCGTGCCCAGTGGGCCCAGGCGCCCGCGCTCAGGCCGTAATAGCCAGGCAGGGTGTCGGCTAGCACGCCCAGATCGGTGGCGCCCTGAACGTTGTCGTGCCCGCGGAAGATGTTGGTGCCGCCACCGGCGACGCCCATGTTGCCAAGCGCCAGTTGCAGAATGCAGTATGCCCGCGTGTTGTTGTTGCCATTGGTGTGCTGAGTGCCACCCATGCACCAGATGACAGTACCAGGGCGGCTATTGACGAGAGTACGAGCGACGCGCTCTAGCTGTGCGCCTGGCGCACCGGTTACACGCTCAACCTCTTCGGGGGTCCAGCGCTTCACCTCGTTACGAATATCGTCCATGCCGTACACCCGGGTACGGATAAACTCCTTGTCTTCCCAGCCGTTTTCGAAGATGTGCCACAGGATGCCCCAGACCAGAGCAACGTCTGAGCCCGGCCTGAAACGCACATATTCATCAGCATGAGCCGCCGTGCGCGTGAAACGCGGATCACAAACAATAAGCGGTGCGTTGTTCTGCTCCTTGGCTTTCAGAATGTGAAGCAGCGACACCGGGTGCGCTTCCGCCGGATTACCCCCGATCAGGAAGATCGCCTTGGAATTGTGGATGTCGTTGTACGAGTTGGTCATCGCACCGTAGCCCCAGGTATTGGCTACGCCGGCAACGGTCGTTGAGTGGCAGATCCGGGCCTGGTGATCAACGTTGTTGGTGCCCCAGTAGGCAGCAAATTTGCGGTAGAGGTACGATTGTTCGTTGTTGAACTTCGCGCTGCCCAGCCAGTAAACCGAGTCCGGGCCGCTCTCGTCGCGAATCTGCAGCATCTTGTCGCCGATTTCATTGATCGCCTGGTCCCAGGGGATCTTCTGCCACTCACCGTTGACCATTTTCATCGGATATTTCAGGCGGCGTTCACCGTGACCGTGCTCCCGTACTGAGGCGCCCTTGGCACAGTGAGCGCCCATATTGAACGGGCTGTCCCAGCCAGGTTCCTGCCCGGTCCATACGCCATTCTGAACTTCAGCCTCGACCGTACAGCCGACCGAGCAGTGCGTGCATACGGACTTTTTGATAACGACTTCGCCACCCTCTTTCGAAGGGGCGGCAGCCTGGACGCGCGTAGATGGCAGCGACAAAGCTGCCAGGCCACCCACTGCGACGCCGGAGGCCGTCAGGAATCCCCGTCGGTCCATGGTCGTTGCAGCGAGGGATGAAAGCAAAGATCCAGCACGGGGGCCTTTCGCTACCCCGTTGGTTTTCTTCCTCAACATGACTCGTACCTCTCTCTTTTTTTATTCTCGTTTTTCTGGAAATGCGGCCATCCAAGAGCCTTTCGCAACCTTGAATGACTCACGCTTCTTTAAAAGCGAGCTGATTCCAGATACTTACGTGTGTGCTCAGTGTCACGTAGGCCGCTGCTTTTGGGTGCGTCATTAACAACGACCTCAGCTGCGGCGTTCGGTGCTACTGCCACGGCAACGGCAGCTGGAACTGCTGTTGCTGCCATCCGCAAGAAACGGCGACGGCTGTTATCACGCTGTTGGTTGTCCATAGGGCAACTCCACCTGGGTTAAGGGATCGGATAGATCCCGGTTATTGAAGTGCAAACGCCTCGGCTTCTACTTCCATGAAAGCTCGCCCCAGCGAGCCCACAGGCGCGTAGAAAACCGCCGTTTGCGCTCTCTCCAAATCGGTAAAAAACAAGGCCGCCCACTTTGCCAGGTGCGCGTCAAAAAAAGCTTTCTGCGAAGACAGGTCACTGTCGCACTCGAACTCGCCGGTAATGATGCCGGCCATGATTTCACACAGTGTGCCCATATGATCTTCAGGTTCTTTAACGTCGTCACTGACCTTGATGCCCCTGGCCGTCAGATCGCCACGCAGAACTGCAAGGGGTTTTTCGTTCAGAAAACCGGTCAGGTAATAACTGGCGAACGGCAGCAATTCACCACGGCCGACGCCAATAAACAGGTTGTTGTATTCTCGATTGACGTCTGCAGGTGAGGTGCGCTCGGCAAGCGCAGCCAGGGCCCTGGAAGCGGACCCCATGGCGGTGTTATCGCCTTTCAGGGATGCCAGCCCCTGAAGCAGTTCACTCGAAGGTGGGCCGCTCAGCAAGATACCGAGCAACTGATACATCTGGGCTCGGGCGCGCTCTTCGTCGGTGATTGAGCGGGGGCACTGGATTTCAGCGGTGTTGGTCAATTCTCTGTCCTTCGTGTTTTTGTTGGCCGTCTTTTGCGACATTAATTTATGGACATTTGTTCATTCTTTATACGCTCAATCAGGTTCGGGGGCAATTGCACTTCCGAACGCTGTTGATAGCCAAAACTAATGATCAAAACGCATCCGCGGACGATAGCGTGGCACGGTTTCATCCTCGGCCCGTTGCGCCCCGGAATCCGCGTAGCGAGCGGTGGTCGTGGGCTCGGCAGCGATTTCAGGCTCTGACTTTTCCGCCAGCACTTTTTCCCGATTTTGTTCAGCTACCTTTTCAGCTACCTCAGGGGCAGAGGCTTTCGATGCCTCTGCGGACTCCTGAGTCTGAGCCCCGGCCTGCCCATCCGGTTTCTCATCAACCTTCGGGGTTCTGTCAAACCCCTGGCCTACCTTGTACAAGGTCTGTATTGCCTTGCCCGTATTGGCAGCGTCCGTGAAATCTTCATCGTAGTCATTGAGCCCATCCAACACGGCCAGAACCGGGTTGGATTTCCAGAGCGAGCGCAGGGCCCTGCGGCGCAGGAGTTCCGGGATCTCTTTTCGCATGAACCCGGTAATGTCTGTACCCAGCTCGATGGCATCCGGGTCGGGCAAATTGTACTTCATCAGTACTTCTTGCTCAGGCAGGGCTTCGTTAGCGGCGAGTTCCTGCTCTTCCGGGGATGATTCGGGCTCAATGGCCGAAGGAAGGGGGAGTTCGGCCTCTTTGCTGGCGCCGGTTTTTTTGCGCGACCAACGCTGTAAGCGTGACTCAGCCATCAGTGCACTCTCGGAGTTTTCAGGTTGGAAGGTGCACGGAAAACGTCGCTCTCCTGACGAATACGTGCGTCGCCTTTGCCGTCTTCGCTACCATCAACACTGATTTCGTCGCGACGGCGTTTCTTGAAGGGCTCATCAATGTAGTGCAGGTCGATAAATTCTTTGATCCAGGCCGCCAGGGACTCGGGGATCGCAACGGCTTCGACGATGCTTTCGCCACTGTCCAGAGAATCCAGTGCCTCGTGGGCGCTGGCGGTAACGGCGCTGACAACCCATCCCGACGGGGACCGACCGGTCTGATCCCTGTCCATGATCACCCAGACCGAGGGGGTGGCCATATTCAGGGATACAAGGTAACCCTCCACATCGGCACGAAACAGTTCCATGGATACGGTGCCGGCATGGTAATCGACGACGTCGCCCTCGCGGACCAACTCTTTCCAGAACGCCTCTGGCGCACCGGGTATGACAGCCACGGGCTTCCACGTTTCTCGCGCCCACTGGGTCACGCCTGGAGACCGACGAACAACAGCGCCAATTTTAAGCTCGCGCTTCCAGTTATCTATGTTACGGCTCATGACAGCTCTCTATACTGCACTGCGCTTCTTGCGGCTTATGGTGGCTCCCTCAACTATGAAGCTAGCAGAGCGCCAACAATTAGCCAATTATTCAATTGTCGAAGGTCAAACGGGTGTGGCATCCTCAATGGACGGCGTTGAACACGTACACGTATAAAAATAATAGAAGAGCAGATTCTGATGAGCGCACACAAAACCCTACTGATTTGCACCTGCGACAAGACCCAGTCTTTTGATCCCGATGCACTGCAAACAGCCGCGGCAGCTGAGCAGGTGATCATGGTTGATCAACTGTGTGGCACGGATATGAAAACTGCGGCCGAACACATGGCGGGCAGCAGCGAACTGCTTATTGCCTGTGGCCAGCAGGCGGCCCTGTTCGAGCGTTTGAGCGAGGACGTACAGGCTGAAACCGGGCAGTCCGCACCACTGAATACCATCGACATTCGGGATCGCGCTGGCTGGAGCGCTTCGACCGCAAAGCCTGGTCGCCTGCATGCCAAGCAGGCGGCTCTGATGGCCGCGGCTCAATTACCGGCTGCCACGGCACCAGTGAAAACCATTCAGTCCAACGGGGTGTGTTGCATTGTCGGCCCCACTGAGCAGGCCATCAGGATGGCCGAGCTGGTACAGGACGAGCTCGGTGTTACCTGTATTGTGAATGACGCCGGGCCGATACAACTGCCCTCCGCAAATTACGACCTGGCCAGAGGACAGTTGACAGGTGCCCAAGGTGCACTGGGCAACTTCAGGCTGGAGTTTGCCCGGCTTCAGGCGCTGAATCCAGCAGGCCGCGGTGCTCCTGGTTATGGAGAGGTCAAAACCACCGCTCGCAGTGAGTGCGATGTATTCATCGATTTGCGTGGCGGAGCGCCAGCGTTCCCCAGCCATGAAAAGCGCAACGGCTACTTCTGGGCGGATCCGGCCAGGGCAGGAGAGTTGGAGCGTATCGCTCTGACGGCCAGGGAGCGGGTCGGTGAATTCGAGAAAACCGTGTATTTCAGGCTGGAAACCTCCTTGTGTGCGCATTCACGGTCGAATCAGCCCGGCTGCACCCGCTGTCTGGACGTCTGCCCCACCGAGGCGATTTTCTCCTTCGGTGAACATGTACAGATCGATTCGGATATCTGCGCTGGTTGCGGGTCCTGTGCGGCGGTCTGCCCGACCTCGGCCGTGACCATGAATGAAACCCCGTTCGAGGCCCTGACCCAGGCCATGGCGGTTATGGCGAAGGTCTATCGTGAGCATACCCACGAAGCCCCGCGCCTGGTTTTCCATACCCTGGGCGCTGGTGCTGATGCCATTGCCCTGCTGGCGCGTTACCACGATGGACTGGCGGACGATCTGATCCCACTGGGGCTGGACCACGTGGACCGTATCGGCCACGCAGAGATAATGGCCGCGTTTGGCGCGGGTTATGCCGAAGTCCTGATCCTGGCGGACAACGAGACAGACCGTCAGGCCGTTACTGCGGAAGTTGAGCTGGCCCAGGCCATGCTTAAAGGCACCAGGAACTCTCCCAGCCGGGTCCGGGTGATTGCTGCTGAAGAACTTGGTGGTGCCGGGGACAACGCCGGGCGCGTGAGCGAACCGGTACTGCTGGTTGGTGGCCGCCGGGACATCACGCGGGTGACTGTCAACGCGATGGCGGACAACATCGACGGGCCGATCCCCCTACCTTCGGGTGCACCCTATGGCGCCATCGAAATCAACCCTGACAAATGCACCCTCTGTCTGGCCTGCGTATCGCTGTGCCCCACCGGCGCCCTGGGTGATCATCCGGACCGACCGGAGGTCCAGTTCACGGAAAACGCCTGTGTTCAGTGCGGTGTATGCGAGAGCACCTGCCCGGAGACGGCCATCAACCTGGTACCCCAACTGGATGTGTCGAACAACGCCCTGAGTGCCAGGGCACTGCACGGTGAAGATCCGTTCGAGTGCATCAAGTGTGGCAGGCCCTTTGGCGTTGCCAGCACCATTAACCGCATTGTCGAAAAACTGGAAAACAAACACTGGATGTACAGCAAGTCTGATAATGTTCAGCTCATCAAGATGTGTGACGACTGTCGCGTCAATGCCCAGTTCCATGGGGATACCGCACCCATGGCCGGTGGCGAACGTCCTCGGGTTCGCACCAGTGACGACTACCTCGACAGCTGAAAATCAAACAGGACGCAACATGGTTCAATACACCGAAGTCGGAAAATCCAACCTGATCGGGACTGATGCGCCCCGTCCGCAGGACAAAAACCCAAAGGGCGTTGACCGTATCATCGCCATTGCCTCAGGTAAGGGCGGCGTAGGCAAGTCGACGGTGGCGTCCAACCTTGCGGTAGCGCTGGCCTCGAAAGGCCTCAAAGTGGGCCTGCTGGATGCCGACGTTTACGGCCCCAGCCAGCCCCGCATGCTGGGGGTTTCCGGCCGACCGTCCAGCCCCGACGGGCACACCATCCTGCCCCTGCGCAATCATGGCGTGACCCTGATGTCCCTGGGCCTGATGGCTCCGGATGGCGAAGCCATTGTCTGGCGCGGGCCCATGCTGATGGGTGCCCTGGAGCAGATGATGAACCAGGTGGACTGGGGCAGGCTCGACGTGCTGCTGGTGGATCTGCCCCCTGGCACCGGTGACGTGCAGATGACCCTGAGCCAGAAATTCGTTGTGGCGGGCGCCGTTGTGGTCTCCACGCCCCAGGACATTGCCCTGATGGACGCACGCAAGGGTATTGATATGTTCGAACGGATGGAGGTACCGCTGTTTGGCATCATAGAGAACATGGCATCCTTTATCTGTGACGGTTGCGGTAAAGAGCACCACCCCTTTGGGTCCGGCGGTGCCCGGGCCGAAGCCGAAAAACTTGGAGCACCCTTCCTGGGGGAAATTCCGCTGGATCTGGATATCCGGATTGGTTCGGATGGTGGTGTTCCGATTGTGGTGTCGAAGCCCGATAGCCCGCAGTCCCGATCCTTCCAGCGCATCGCCGATGAAATTGTCGCCTCTGACGTCTACGCGCAGGCCATTCGATGATCGAGTCCCCTCAGTTCCCACCGCTGCTCTCTGGTCAGGCGGTGCCCAAACAAACGGACCCTTTTGACAAGGCCGTTAGCCAGGCCATCGCTGGGGTAGATTCCGGCACGATTTTTTATTCTGAAGCGGGCGATATCTTGCGCGCGGCCCTGGTGCTGGCGCCGGAAACGCCTCTGGAAGAGGCTATTCAGGCGGTCTACGTCGCCCAGATTGGCCTTGCCGAGAGTCTGGGCGCGCTGGCTCCACCGGAAGTGCCTGTGTTTTTTCAATGGCCCAATCGCATCAAGGTCAATGGTGCGGTCTGCGGTGGCGTCCGCTACGCTGCGGATGTGTCAGATCCCAAGGCGCACCCAAGCTGGCTGGTGATTGGTATCGACGTACCCTTTATACCTGCGGGCGACGAGCCGGGCAAAAACCCCAATGAAACCTGTCTGCTGGAAGAGGGCTGCGGCGATGTCCAGCCCATGGCGCTACTGGAAAGCTGGTCCAAACACACACTGCTGTGGCTGACCTACTTCATGGACAGTGGGTTCGAGCGCGTACACAATGAGTGGCGGCCGCGCTGCGACACTCTGGGCAAGATGATTGAGCAGCCAAGGCCCGGTATTTTTGTTGGGCTGGATGAGAAAGGCCGCATGCTGTTGCGGCAGGATGTCATGACCGAAACAGTAAGTCTGATTGAATTCGCGGAGCACACATGAAACTGGCCCGAACCCTGCGACTGGATATATCCGATGAGAACGTGTATGAAACGCCGGCCCCCAGTGGGGAATGGGCCATTTCGGGCGGGTTCGAGTTTTCCAACTGGACCGAAGCGGACCTGAAGGGCAAGGCGCGTCAGGCCTTTGCCAACGGCTGGTACAGTATTGAATCTGCGGGTCGCGCCAGTTTCGTCGGCGTGTGCAACATCACCCAGGCCGAACTGGAGCAGCTCCAGCAGACGCTGGCGCAAACCTTTGTCGAGGTTTATGGCGCCCCGGATATTGATGCTGCCTATCCGGTCGCCTGTGAAGAAATCGACCAGATGCGCAATATGTGCGAGGACTTTGAGGAAAACACCCTGTTGATGGTCAGCCGTACGCTGACTGAGCTGGGTGTTGAGGAAACTTACCGCTCCCGGGCTCCTCAGGATGCCTCGCTAGAGGCATTTGCCGTACATGGCGGCTACGAATGAGTAACGTCTAAACGCATTAGAGCCCGAAGCTGCCGTAGGGAATAAACCGCACGGGCGTCCCCGGCTCGATCTGTTGGGCGTTCTCGTCCAGCTCCACCATACCCTCGGACCAGGCCAGACCGGTTACCCGGCCCGAGCCTTCAGATCCGAAAACCTCAACCTGGCCATCACGGACCCGGGCGCGCAACATCTCGCTTCGCCCAGGCTTCTTGTTTTTGGAAAAGTTGGCGGGCATGACATAACCCTGGGGTTCGAACCATTGCCCTCCTGCCAGTAGAGCCATCGCCGGCGCGCCAAAACGCAGTGCACAGACCCAGGCAGCCACCGGATTTCCCGGCAGGCCCACCACGGGTGTCCCCTGGAACATGGCCAGCGCCAGGGGGCGGCCTGGCTTGATCGCGATGCGCCAGTTGCTGATGTCACCGTGCGCTTTCAGGGTTTTCGAGACATGATCCTCGTCTCCGGCGGAAACTCCGCCACTGGTGAGGATCAAATCGCACTGTTCAGAGCCTCGCACCAATGCCGCTTTGACATCTTCGGCCCGGTCGAGCGTATGGCCGAGATCAACCAGTTCATAGCCAAGTTGGGTGACCAGAGCGCTCAGCATCGGGCGGTTGGCGTCGTAAATCTGCCACTCGGTGACCGCTGAGCCGACAGGCTTTACTTCATCACCCGTGGATAAAACGCCGACACGCAGGCGGTGATAGACGTCGACCGAGTCGACACCCACGCTGGCAAGTACTGAAATCTGGGTTGGCGTCAGGCGGGTGCCTGCTGTTAGGATTCGATCCTGTGCCTTGATGTCCTCGCCGGCTTTGCGCGCGTTGGCGCCGGCTTTTAACGTGCCGTTCAACTGCAGTTGGCCATCTCGGACTTCGCAGTCTTCCTCCAGGACCACGGTATCCGTGCCGGCCGGAATCACCGCGCCGGTCAGAATCCGGATGGCGTGGCCCGCAGGCACGTTCCCCATGTACGGTTCACCGGCGGCGCTGCGGCCCTCAATCAGGTGCAGGCTGCAGGGTACGTCCGTTAGTGGCCCTGCGAAGGCATAGCCGTCGACCGCGGAATTGTTGCTTGGGGGATGAGCGCGAGGCGCATAGACGTCGCTTGCCAGGATTCGCCCATTGATCTGCGACAGCGAAACGGCGTGTTCCACCTCCACTACCGGATGTAGGCGTGAGCGCAGCCGCTCCAGTGCGTCTTCCACCGGCGTCCAGTTCACCCCGGGGGGCAGGGCGAAACAATCGTTACGAAGTGGAGTCGTTGTTTTCCCGTTCATGATGTCCCTGGGCTCAGAATAAAGTCAGCGATGGCGGGTACATTGTTTACATCGAAAACGGGGCCCGGGAAATCCGCAGCGTAGTCCGCGACATAGTCCGCCACTAGGGCAATGATACTGTCGTCCTCCGGGTAGAGGGGCGCACGGGCGCATTCCTGCCTGTGCACTTCAATCTTGGTATGCGGGTGGGTTTTAAAGCCCTCGACCACCACCCAGTCGCAGGGGCCCAGCCGCGCCAGC
>OJDD01000402.1_pt1 | contig 12502 bp, 10 predicted proteins | sample 1592591 | NCBI WGS metagenome assembly OJDD01 (sample SAMN05416809, study PRJEB24817) | seawater metagenome | isolation source: Sea water | place: Canada:Atlantic | collected 2013-07 | reverse complement strand
CGTCGGCAGCGTCAGATGTGTATAAGAGACAGATGCAGCACCATGCGGGAATATTGGCTCATGGAACCGGAGATATCACAAAGCACCACCAGATTGGGATAGCGTGGGCGCGGGGTTTTCAGCACCAGCTTGTCCATCTCTCCGCCCCGGCGCAGCGCGGCCCGCAGGCTGCGCCCCGCGTCGATCCGCCCCCTTGGGGACGTCATGGCACGGCGCGACGGCATGGGTTTGACCGGCAGACGCAACCGCGCCAGCATCTTCTTGGCCTCCGCCACCTCCGCGAGGCTCATCAGTTCGAAATCAAGACTGCGCAGCCGTTCTTGCGAGGACATGGTCAGGCTGGCATCGACCTCGATCTCTGTCTCGCGCTCGTCTTGCGGGTCTTCGCGGTCGCGTTCCGGCGCTTCGGCACCGTCCAGCAACGCCTCTGCCGCGCGTTTCTCGGCGGCTTGGGCGGGGCGGTCTTCCTGCACGCCACGGATCGCGGGCAGCATCGCGGCCATCATATGTTCCAGATACCGCGGGTCGCGCCAATAAAGCCGGAAGAGCTGCGCAAAGACGGTCCGGTGTTCAGGACGGTTCACAAAGCAGGCGTGCAGGGTCCAGTAGAAGTCGGTTTTATCGGTGAACCCCGCCACCTCTACCGCGCGGATTGCGTCAATCACGCGACCGGGGCCAATAGGCAAACCGGCGCGACGCAGGGCACGGGCGAAATGGGTGATATTGCCGGCGAGTTTGGGGTTATCGGGCAGATCCAGGGACAGATGTTCCATCAGGTCGCCTGCCGCCGGGGGCTGTCGGCCCCCGGACCCCCGAGGATTTTAGACCATTTGGAAGCGGCAGTATCAGTCAAGGGGTCGCGTCCAGCGTGGCTTTGGCTTGATCGAGGATGCGTTTCGCCTCTGATCCTTGCAGTTTGGCGATGTCATCCTGGTATTTCAGGATCGCCCCAAGCGTATCCGCAATGGTTTCGGGGCTGAGGTTGATCACATCCAGCGCCAGCAGACATTTTGCCCAATCAATGGTTTCGGCCACGCCGGGCTTCTTGAACAGGTCTTCGGTCCGAAGCTGCTGGACAAAGGCCACGACCTCGCGGCTGAGCGCGGCTGAGGCTTCGGGGGCGCGGGCGGCCAGAATCTCCATCTCGCGGGGGAAATCGGGATAATCGACCCAGTGATAAAGACAGCGGCGTTTGAGCGCGTCATGCACCTCGCGCGTGCGGTTCGAGGTCAGGATCACGATGGGCGGCTCGGGGGCCTTTATCGTGCCAAGTTCGGGGATCGTGACCTGAAAATCGCTGAGCGCCTCAAGCAGGAAGGCTTCGAACGGGGCGTCCGTGCGGTCAAGCTCGTCGATCAACAGGATGGGGGCGCCGCGTCCGTCAGGGCGCATCGCTTCAAGCAAGGGGCGTTCGATTAGAAAGTCGTCGCTAAAGAGTTCTGTTGTGAGCTGCTGTCGCGAGCGATCGCCCGTGGCCTCGGCCGTGCGGATTGCCACCATCTGGGCAGGGAAGTTCCATTCGTAGACCGCCGTGGCGGCGTCCAGCCCTTCATAGCATTGCAACCGGATCAACTTGCGGTCCAAGGCCAGCGCCAATGCTTTGGCGATCTCTGTCTTGCCGACGCCTGCCTCTCCCTCGAGGAACAGCGGCCGGCCCAAGGTCAGGCTCAGGAACACCACCGTGGCCAAAGGCCGCCCGCAGACATATCCCTGCCCCGCAAGCAGCTCTTGCACGGCGTCGATCGAAGGGGGCAGTTGCATGGCATTCTCCGGTTGTGATTGGGACGAGTGGTGCATTCTGATCCCGCGCGGTCAAGGGGTCTGCACGGGGTTCAGCAGACTCTATGCCTTGGAGCGACCACAGAATGTGCTATAAATGTGCTTCAAATCTCCGCATTTTCGCCTTAATGCGCCGATACCTCAGACCAAAAGCCAGGGGTTTCCTGTGCCCAGATACGATTGAGGAAGTTTACCATGATCGATACCGCCGTAACGCTCGACACGTCTTTTGAGGACTATTCCAAAACCGAGTGGATGGATGCTGTGAAGCAGGTCGCGCAGAATGGCGGGTTCTATGAAGCGCTCGGGTCAAGGCACCATGCGATGTTTCTGGAAAAATCCTCTACCCTGCTGGTCAGCTTTGAAACCATCAACGGGATGCGCGCCTTGTCATCGATGGCGCACCCCTTGGGCTGGGAAATGGTGCGCAGCGAAGGCTGGTCGCATCTTTGTCTGGCGTCAGAAGGGGATACATGGTTCCGGGACGCGCCCGTTTACGCGTTTTTCGACCGGCTGATCGACGATGGCTTTTTCGACGGCTTTGACCGCGTGGTCTTTTATGGCGCGGGTCCGGGCGGCTATGCGGCTGCGGCATTCTCTGTCGCGGCACCGGGGGCGAAGGTCGTTGCCATCCAGCCGCAAGCGACGCTGGACCCCAGCGTGACCGAATGGGACGATCGCTTTGTCGAGATGCGGCGCACGGATTTCACCTCCCGGTTCGGATATGCCCCCGATATGCTGGACGCGGCCGAGGCCGCTTTTGTGATCTATGACCCGACTGTGCCGCTGGACGCGATGCATGCCAGCCTCTTTACCCGCCCCAATGTGACCAAACTTCGGATGCGGCGCATGGGCACGGCGCTGCAATCGAAACTGCTGGAGCTTGACCAGTTCGAAAACCTGCTGACCCTTGCAGCCGATGGCGAGCTAACAATCGCGAGCTTTGCACGCATCGCCCGGGCGCGCCGCGATCACCGCCCCTATCTGAAAGGCCTGCTTGCCGCGCTGGAACGCGAGCAGCGCGATCCGTTGACGCTCACGCTTTGCAATTTCGTGACAGGGCATATGTCGGCCCCTCGGTTTGTCCGGCGCAAAAAGCAGTTAGAGGCCGAACTGGCCCTGCGTGTCGCACAGGAAAACGGGACTGCAGAGGAACCGGATACGCCATCTCAGGATGCAGCCAAAACCACCGGCTGACGGTTGCTGCGGTCCCTTTGGACCAACCCGAGACTAGCGCGCCCGCACGCCCTGTGCTAGCGGGGAGCCCATGACACAGACCCTCACGCTTCGACGCCCCGATGATTGGCACCTGCACCTGCGCGACGGCGCGATGCTGGACGCCGTGTTGCCCCATACCGCCGCGCATTTTGCCCGCGCCATCATCATGCCCAATCTGGTGCCCCCGGTGGTGCGCGGTGCCGATGCAGCCGCCTACCGCGATCGTATCCTCGCGGCACTGCCCGAGGGCGCGGAGTTCAAACCGCTGATGACCCTTTATCTGACCGAGGATACCGATCCCGACGATGTGGCGGCCGCCCATGCCAGCGGGTTGATCACCGCGGTCAAGCTCTACCCCGCCGGTGCGACGACAAATTCAGCCAGCGGCGTGTCGAACTTTGACACTGTTGCACCCGTGCTGGAACGCATGGCCGAGATCGGCCTGCCCCTGTGCACCCACGGCGAGGTCACCGACCCCGAGATCGACATTTTCGACCGCGAGGCCGTGTTCATCGACCGCGTGCTTGACCCGATCCGCAGCCGTCATGCGGGGCTGAAAGTCGTGATGGAGCATATTACCACCGCCGACGCCGCCCAATATGTCACGGAAAGCACCGGTAATCTGGGCGCGACCATCACCACGCACCATCTGGTGATCAACCGCAACCATATCCTCGCCGGTGGGATCAAACCGCATTACTACTGCCTGCCCGTCGCCAAACGCGAGAGCCACCGTCTGGCCCTGCGTGCTGCCGCGACTTCGGGCGACGCGCGCTTCTTTCTGGGCACGGATTCCGCACCTCACACGGACGCGAACAAGCTGCTGCCCTGCGGCTGTGCCGGCTGCTTTACCGCGCCCAACACCATGTCGATCCTGGCCGAGGTCTTTGAACAGGAAGACGCGCTGGACCAATTGGAACGGTTTACCTCGCTGAACGGGCCGGATTTCTACGGGTTGGCCCCGAACGAGGCGACGATGACGCTGACCCGCACACCGGCGACCTACCCCGATCACATCGACACGCCCGACGGGCCGGTCACCGTGTTCGATCCGATGATGCCGCTGAACTGGTCCGTCACCGACTGACGCCCCCCTACCAAAGACAGTTTGCCGGTCGCAGCAGGATGAGACCGGCTACCACCGCCCTCAACGCCAAGGCCCCAAAAGGAACGCATGACATGATCCCCACCAGCTACCCCGACTCTACCGAAATGGCGCGCTTGACCGCGCGGATGTTGCTGGAGATCAAGGCCGTTCATTTCAACGCGGCAGAGCCCTTTACCCTCGCCTCTGGTCTGCCAAGCCCGACCTATATCGATTGCCGCAAGCTGATCAGCTATCCGCGCATCCGCGCCACCTTGATGGACTTCCTGACCGTCACAGTGATGCGCGAAGCGGGGTTCGAGGCGTTTGACAATATCGCGGGCGGTGAAACCGCGGGCATTCCCTTTGCCGCGATGGTGGCCGAGCGCATGGCGCTGCCCATGACCTATGTGCGCAAGAAGCCCAAAGGCTATGGCCGCAACGCCCGCATTGAAGGTGAAATGACCGAAGGCCAACGGGTTTTGCTGGTCGAGGATCTGACCACCGATGGCGGCTCAAAGATCAGCTTTGTCGACGCGATTCGCGATACCGGTGCAACCTGCGCGCACACGGCGGTGATCTTTTACTACGGTATTTTTCCGCAGACAGAAAAGACCTTGGGCGATCACGGGGTTACGTTGCACAGCCTGTGCACCTGGTGGGATGTGCTGGCCGAGGCCAAAGCGCAGAACGCGTTTGACACAGAAACCCTGACCGAAGTCGAAGCCTTCCTGAACGCGCCAGAAGCGTGGCAGGATGCGCGGAAAAAAACCTAAGCAATCCACATGATATTGTGTCGCGTGGTGTAAAATCACGCGACATATGCTACGCTAGCGCAGAGATCAGGTTATCCACAGCTTATAAAGATTGCGGGATGACGGGCGGCTCGGGTAGATAAGCCTCGGGTCATTAATCAGTGGGGCAACACGTAGCATGAACGAGATTTCAAGCATCGACGGTAACCAGCTAACGGTTCAAGCGGCCGAGACAATGCCGCATTCCATCGAAGCGGAACAGCAGTTGTTGGGCGCGATCCTGACCAACAACGATATCTACGACCGCGTGGCGTCTGTCATCGGTCCCAAGCATTTTTACGACCCCGTTCACGCCCGTATTTTCGAGATCGCCGCCGCGCGGATCGCCAAGAACAACCTTGCCTCCCCCGTCACGCTAAAGGCGTTTATGGAGGATGACGAAGGGCTGAAAGAACTTGGCGGCCCCGCCTATCTGGTGCGCCTTGCCGGTGCCGCGATCAGCGCCTTTGCCGTGCGCGACTATGCGCAGATGATCTATGATCTGGCGGTGCGCCGCGACCTGATCCAGCTGGGCCGTGACATCGCGGCCAAAGCCGCACAGGTCGATGTCGCGTCAGAGCCGCGCGAACAGATCGTCGAGGCCGAACAGAAACTCTATAAGCTCGCCGAGCAGGGTCAGACCGAAAGCGGTTTCCAGAGCTTTCTGAAAGCCGTGACCGATGCGGTCAACGTGGCCAATGCGGCCTACCAGCGCGACGGTGGCCTATCCGGTGTCTCTACCGGTCTGATTGATATGGATAAAAAGCTGGGCGGGTTGCACCCCTCTGACCTTTTGATCCTTGCCGGTCGTCCGTCGATGGGGAAAACCTCGCTTGCGACGAACATCGCCTTCAACGTCGCCAAAGCCTACCGCCGGGGCACCTTGCATGACGGCACCGAAGGCGCTGTAGATGGTGGCATTGTCGGGTTCTACAGCCTCGAGATGAGCGCGGAGCAGTTGGCCGCGCGTATCCTGTCCGAAGCGGCCGAAATCCCGTCCCACCAGATCCGGTCGGGTGATATGACAGAGACCGAATTCCGCCGTTTCGTCGATGCCGCCAAAGCGCTGGAAGCCTGCCCGCTGTATATCGACGACACGCCCGCCCTGCCGATCAGCCAGCTGGCCGCCCGTGCGCGGCGGCTCAAGCGGACCCACGGGTTGGACGTGTTGATCATCGACTATCTCCAGCTGGTGCGCGGTACGGGCAAAGGCGAAAACCGGGTGAACGAAATCTCGGAGATCACCATGGGCCTCAAGGCCATTGCCAAGGAGCTGCACATCCCCGTGATCGCGCTGTCGCAGCTGTCACGTCAGGTGGAAAACCGCGAAGATAAACGCCCGCAGCTGTCGGACTTGCGTGAATCCGGGTCGATCGAACAGGATGCCGACGTCGTGATGTTCGTGTTCCGTGAGGAGTACTATAAGGAACGCGAAAAGCCCGGCGATCACGAGCTGGATAAAATGGCGATCTGGCAAGAAGAGATGGAGCGTCTGCACGGTCGCGCCGAAGTGGTCATCGGCAAGCAGCGTCACGGCCCGATTGGTACTGTCGATCTCAGCTTTGAAGGGCGCTACACCCGCTTTGGTAACCTTGTGAAACCGTGGCAGAGTGAAAATGGCGGCGGCGATCAGGAGTTCTGATCGCCACACCCCGTTAATTTGATGAATACACGCCCTGTGCGGAGGTCAGACAACCGCCGCGCGGGCGATCTCTGCCTCTGACAGATTGTATTTCGCGGCAAAGCGTTCCCGCGCCGCGATCAGCCTTGGGTCATTGGGCCGCATCCCCAAAGTACGAATGAATTCAATCCGTTGCTGGCGCTTTAGCGCCTCGCGGTCAATCGCCGTCCCCATAGCCCGGTCAATCACGGCCCCGCCGGGGCTGACGTGGAACCACTTGCTGAAATCGCGGAAGTGATGCTGGTTGTGCAGCGTGGTCACATACCGCTCTACCCGCGTTTTGGGCACGTTCACATGGGCGGTCATGTGGAACCATTCATAGACCAGAAAGGTCAGCACCCCGCCCACTGGCACGATGGCCACGGCAATCCAGCCCGCCTGCGGCACACCAAACAGGGCAAGAACACCCCACAGCAACCCTCCGTTCACCAGTAGCATCGGCAAAGCGACCCAGATCGGCACGAAAAACAGCTTGGTGTTGGTCGGGAAATCATGATGACCGTAGTGCGCCATATACAGCAGGTTGAATGCCCATTGCGCCCGCGGGGGCGACAGGTGGAACACATAGCGGTGCAGGTTGTATTCATTCAGCATCTGCGCGGCGATCCCGAAGGGGATCAACGCCCAGACCCATAGCGGCGCGAACAGCGCCAATCCGATCAGCCCCGCCCCACAGGCGACCGCCATCACCACGACGGCCGCATGCGAGAACATGATACGCAAGCGCATCATCAGTGGTGTCCCTTACTCGGGCGACAGGGTTTCATAGCGCAACCCCTTGGCGGTGTCCTTGTCGAACCCCTTCCAATAGCTGTGATCCTCCTTCGGGGTGCCATCCTCGTTCATCGACCAGACCCCGTCGTTGGAGTTTTCGACCAGATCAAGATAGGCCCCCATCTCGGCATCGCCCTTGAGATGCTGCGCCATCCAAACGGTGGCGAAATGCTGCGCGATGTTGTTCATGCGCACCGTGTCCCAGACCGGATCGGTATAGTGGCCCGACACGTTGAACCCCAGATCAGCGTCATCGCGAAAGGATTCCGCAGGCGCAGGCATCGGGGCCGCCGCATTATGGCCGCCGTTTTCAAAGGTCAGCAAGGCGCGGTCGACGCTGCTGGCGTTTTCCCAAATGGCGCGCACGCCTTTTTCGTAAAGCGATACCATATCCTCGGACCCGGCCATGAACAGCATCGGGATCTGAACGCCCTTCAGACCTTCGGCATCCCAGAAGCCCGTGTTCATGCCCCAGGGGCCGATCGCGATGGCGGTTTTGATCCTTGGGTCGGGCAGGTTGTTATGCGTCTCGGACCCCGCCTGATGGATGCCCAAGGTGCCATGCGGCCCGCCCCAGCCATAGCCGACCGACGCTTCGGTCACGCCACCACCTGCGGTGATCACCGCGCCGTAGCCGCCCATGGAATAGCCGATCAAACCGGTGTTATCCGCATCCACCAAGCCATTGAGAAAAGAGCTTTCGTCTTGCGACAGACGCGCCATTTCATCCAGCACGAAAAGCTGGTCCAGCGACCGGTTCACCAGCGTAGAGCCAAAGGCCGCCTGCGTGCGATAGGTCGAATCCAGGTGATCGATGGACGCCACGACATAGCCCTTCGACGCGATATTCTCGGCCAGATGGGACATCAGGAAGCGGTTGCCGGGATAGCCGTGGGAAACGATGACCAGCGGATAGGCCGCGTCGGGCTGTGCGGGGTCCGCGTCGCGCATGGCTTTGCCTTGCAAGGTGACCTCGGTCTTGCCATCGCGGATGAACGCCTTGATCGCGGTGTCGCCGGTGGCCCCGTCCGCGGCGGGGTACCAGACCTCGACCGTCAGCGGGCGATCATAGCGCGGCAGGGTTTCAGGTTTGTCCGCTGCGGGATCGATGGACAGGATATCGATCTGGTCCTTATGCACCAGATCAAGCTGGCGTACGCCAATTGCTTCGTCGCCATAGGCCGCCATATCAGGGGCTGTGGGCATCTGGGTATCGATCCGGTTCTCGGCCAGCGCCATAGGCGCGGCCATCGCCGTGACCACCGCCAGCACGGGCCCCGTTGTCATCGTTGAAACTCGCATTGAACTCTCTCCCGTTTTATATGCGGCTACTGCGCGCAGCCTGTCTTTTGTCAGGAACCAAGCTATCGCGTTCGCGCCACCATGCAAGCATCATGCGAAGGTTTCGTTACGTTAGGGAAATGGACCAAACACTCCGCCCGCCTCCCCGCAAGGCGAGGGATTATTGGCCGGTGGCCCTGCTCGTGGCTTGACCTTGGCGGGCATACGGTCAAAACAAATCCCATGACAACAGCCACCCTCTCTATCGACCTCAATGCGATTGCCGCCAATTGGCAGGCGCTGAACAAAATGACCGGCTGCGACACCGGTGCCGTGATCAAGGCGAATGCCTATGGTCTGGGCATTGACCGCGTGGCGCCGGTTCTCGCCGCCCAAGGCGCGCGCAAGTTCTTTGTCGCTGTCGCGGAAGAGGGCGTGGCCCTGCGTCGCGTGTTGGGGCCCGGCCCTGCGATCAACGTCTTTGCGGGGCATATGCCCGGGGACGCCGATATGATCCGAAGCGCGGCCCTGACGCCGATGATCAATTCGGTCGACCAGATGATCGCCCATGTCGAAGCCCTGCCCGGCCATCGTTTCGGGGTGCAGTTGAACAGCGGCATGAACCGCCTTGGCATGGACCCCGCGGAATGGGCGGCGCTGCGCGACATCGCCCTGGCGCAGAACCCGACCTTGATCATGTCGCATCTGGCCTGCGCGGATGAACCGAACCACCCTATGAATGCCCGCCAGCTCAAGACGTTCCGCGAGATGACGGATGGGTTGAACGTGCCACGATCCTTGGCCGCGACGGGGGGGATCATGCTTGGCCGTGACTACCACTTTGACCTGACCCGCCCGGGCATCGGGGTCTACGGCGGATTGCCCTTCGCCGATGCGATGCCGGTGGTGACGCTGGATGTGCCTGTCATTCAGGTGCGCGAAGTCGCCACGGGCCAGACCGTCGGCTATGGCTGCGCCTGGACGGCCCCCCGCCCGACATTGGTCGCCACGGTTGCTGCGGGTTATGCAGACGGGTTGATCCGCGCCTTGGGCAACGGGGCCACTTTCACCCACGAGGGGCGCAAACTGCCCGTTGTTGGCCGTGTCTCTATGGATCTGATCACCGTCGATGTGACCAGCCTGACAGAGGTGCCAGAGCATTTGCAGCTGATCGGGAACTATCAGTCTGTTGATACGGTCGCCGGGTTTGCGGGCACCATCGGCTACGAGGTGCTGACCGCGCTTGGCGCGCGCTATGACCGGGTCTATGTGGAGTGATGGGGCACCACGCCCCCGCGCAGATCGCTTTGATATGCTGCTGCGCGTCGCAAACCTGTCTCTGCTGATCCTCTACCCCGTTGCATGGGCCGCGCCTTTATTGCGGGCGGGCGTGCTGCCACTGTTCGGGCTCACCGAAATCTCTGTCCTGAGCGGGCTGAAATCCCTCTGGGACACCGACCTGTTTCTGGCGCTGATCGTCGCGATTTTTGCGCTTGTCGCGCCCTATGTTAAGACAGTCGGTCTGACGCTGGTACAGTTCCACCTGATCGGCCCACGCGCCCTGCCCGTCTTGCAGGCAATCGGCAAACTGGCGATGGCGGATGTGTTTCTGATCGCGCTTTATGTGACCCTATCAAGGGGGATCGGCATCGGGCGGATCGAGACGGCTTGGGGGCTATACCTGTTTACAGGCTGCATCCTCGCATCCCTGTTTATCGGGCACCGCGCGCAGAAAATCGCCTAAGCAAGCCGGCGTTTTCACGCGACCAATCCACCCGCCTGGGTAGAATTGCTCGGAATTTCCCAGGTAAATTCGATTCATTTACGGAAAATTCAAGATTTTCTTCGCCTTTTGCCAACATCGGCATATTCTTGCTTACAACAGCAACTCAAGCACAAGGTGAGACAGATGAACGCGTTGACGGCACTTATTCAGTATCTTTTTCAAAGACTCGCATTCGCGGTTTTCGCTGTTGCCGCCGTGGCGATCACCGTCTGTACCGTTATGGCCGCGCTTGGCCAATGGGCCTGGATTGAACTGCCACTCAACTATGACGGGCAACCCGTTGAGAATGCAGGGATGTATGCGCAGATCGGCCTGACCATTCTGGCCGTGGGCATCTGCTTTTTCATCCCCACCAACCGCCGCATCATGCAGCTTGAGACGTCGCACCGCAAATTCGCGCTGAACATGGATGACATCACCCGCGCCTACGGGGCGGTGCATGCAGCGGATCGCGGTGACGTTTTTCACATGTCCTCCGAATTCGACTCGGTCCGCGAACGGCTAGCCTATCTGCGCGATCACCCTGATCTCAGCACGCTTGAACCCGCCCTTCTGGAAGTCGCCGCGCAGATGAGCCACATCTCGAAAGAGCTGGCGACCGTCTACGCCGATGAGAAAATCGAACGTGCGCGCAATTTCCTCAAGCAGCGTCAGGAAGAAGTGAACCTGTTCAACAGCCGTCTGGATCAGGCCAAAGGCATCACGTCCGAGATGAAGCACTGGCTGCACGAGGTCGAGCTGGAAGAAAGCGTGGCCGCGGCACAGCTGGACCGCCTGCGCGCCGAAATGCGCGAGATCATGCCCGAACTGGGAATCGAACGCACGGTATCGGCGGATGAAATGGCCCGCGATTCACGCGTGGTAGAGCTGCCCCCGAAAGCAGCAGAATAACCCCGCGCAGGCACCAAGGTTTTGCTTTGACGTTTCCCCTTTGTTCGGCCAGAAAGACGCATGGCTAAATCTCCCGTTACATTTTCGTGCACGGCTTGCGGTGCGACCTATAACAAATGGTCCGGGCGCTGTGATGCCTGCGGCGAATGGAATACGATCCAGCAAGACAAGGGCATTTCATCCGGCCCGCCCAGCAAATCGCTTGGCACCCGTCGCGGCGCGGCGATGGTGTTGACCGACCTCACCACCAAGGACACGCCCCCGCCCCGCAGCCAATCCGGCATTGCCGAGCTGGACCGCGTTTTGGGCGGCGGGCTGGTCCCGTCCTCTGCCATTCTGGTGGGCGGTGATCCGGGCATCGGGAAATCCACCCTTTTGCTGCAAGCAGCGGCCCATTTTGCCCGCAGCGGTTTGAAAACAATCTACGTCAGCGGAGAGGAAGCCTCGGCGCAGGTCCGTATGCGGGCGCAGCGCTTGGGGCTGTCCGACGCCTCGGTGCAGCTGGCTGCCGAAACCAATCTGCGCGATATCCTGACCACGCTTGAAGAGGTGAAGCCCGATCTGGTCATCATCGATTCGATTCAGACCATGTGGGCCGATAACGTCGATTCCGCCCCAGGGTCCGTCAGTCAGGTCCGCGCCGCCGCGCACGAGCTGACAAGCTTTGCCAAACGCCGCGGCGTTTCCGTGATTCTTGTGGGGCATGTCACCAAGGACGGGCAGATCGCGGGGCCGCGCGTGGTCGAGCATATGGTCGATACCGTGCTGTATTTCGAGGGCGAGCGCGGCCACCAGTTCCGCATCCTGCGCGCGGTCAAGAACCGCTTTGGCCCCGCCGACGAGATCGGCGTGTTCGAGATGACCGGCGAAGGGCTGGCAGAGGTCACCAACCCCTCTGCCCTGTTTCTCTCCGAACGCGGCACGCCCGCCGCGGGGTCAGTGGTTTTCGCAGGTATCGAAGGCACCCGCCCTGTTTTATGCGAGCTTCAGGCGCTTGTGGCCCCGTCGCCTCACTCGCAGGCGCGGCGTACGGTTGTGGGCTGGGACGGGGGACGGCTTGCGATGATCCTCGCCGTGCTAGAGGCCCGTTGCGGCATCCCCTTCGCGGGGCTTGATGTTTACCTCAACGTGGCAGGCGGCATGAAAATCTCGGAGCCGGCAGCAGATCTTGCGGTTGCTGCGGCGCTGTTGAGTGCACGAGAAGACGTGGCCCT
>OJDD01000401.1_pt1 | contig 12507 bp, 10 predicted proteins | sample 1592591 | NCBI WGS metagenome assembly OJDD01 (sample SAMN05416809, study PRJEB24817) | seawater metagenome | isolation source: Sea water | place: Canada:Atlantic | collected 2013-07 | reverse complement strand
GCTCGGAGATGTGTATAAGAGACAGCTCCAGCCACTTGTAGAGCACCCACTTGTTGGCCAGACCCATCAGGTCCGCGATCCGGTCAACCGATCGGTTGTGCTTCTCGCGGGCGAACTCCATGCAAAGCTCCATGGATTGCCGCAAGGAGCGTGGGCTCACCCGTTTCCAATTTCGTCTTGCCATTTGGAATACCTCTCTGCTCAGCAGCCCCAATAAAAGATTTATTCTGCCTCTAGGGTCAGCGCTCCAACGGGGCTAGGCTGAAGATCAAGCTAACGATGCAGTGTCGGATTGAGATGAGACGCCAGCTTCCTCAGCGAGACGCTGTCGCAAGGCCTTTCCTTTCGGCCCGTTCCAGCCACCGACCAGGGCAGAGCGGGCATTAGTGGGGTTGTAGCCATACTCACGACACCAAGCGGACAAGGTGGTGCCTCGGGCGACCAGGCCACCTCGGACTTTTTGATAAAGCTCAGGACCAGCTTTCAAGTCATTGCTGTTCATGCGGGGATACCTCACAATTAGTTTTCTCAAATACGATTCAACACTGACGATAATGAACAAGGTTTGATTCAATGTCAACATGGAATGAACAAGATGTGATTCATTTTGGGGAGCGATTAGCCGCTGCTCGGAAAAAGCTAGGGGTGAATCAGACGGAATTAGCAAATTGGGTAGGGATTGGACGACCTACACTGAGCCGTTACGAGAGAGGAGAGGCCGTACCTACAGCTGACGTTCTTGCTGCGATCGCTTCACGGTTGGAGCCATTCAATGTGTCGCTTCAGTGGCTTCTATATGGAGATGTGAGAGACGAAACTGAGCGGCGCGCAGTTAGAATTAATGGTTTTGGCTCACTGGTTGGGTTGCGCTTCACAAACGGGGGCGTCGGTGAAGTCTCACTAGGACCTTCGGAGCTGCGGAGACTTCTCAAGGTGTGCGTAGATCAGGAAAAGGATCAGAGCCAACCAAACCCGAAGGTGATTGAAAGCCTTAAGGTGGTGATTGACCACTTCTACGAGCACCACAATGATTTTGAGATCCTTGCAGATGTTCCGATAGCGGTTCATGGGGTAAAGCTCACGCCAGTAGTCCCGATGTCTACCTCAGAGGATGACCTACCCAACTGGAGTGCTGCACGCGGGATGAATCCACAAGAAAGGCCCGACCCTGCACCTTCCGAAGAGTCTGCCTCCAAGACTACGCAAACCTTCCATGGCAGTGTTGGCCAGGTTGGGGGTGGTGATATAAACAACTTCGGCAGCAATGATAGGTGAGTTGGCAATGACCGATCAGAGCTTTAAGGGGCCTGTTGACCAGGTAGCCGGTGGCAATATCAACAACTATGCCCCCCTCAAGGATGGGCACCAAGTTGCTGGGAACGATATTCACAATCACACACAGATTGAGGAGTATAGGCCGCTCGGGGAGAGTCCACTCCTATATTCCTGCAAGGCATGCGGCTGGCCAGGTGTTGCCGTCAATGCCGAAAAGTGTGGAAAATGCGGCTTCAACTATGCTCTTGAGAGAGCCGAGGCTGATGAATTTCAGCGTAGAGAGACAGAGTCTTTCATTTACTGGCTCGGAGTCGCCGCCCTGGTGATTTATGCTGGGGCGGTTGCCCTTATGCATGCCATATCACTCAGCTTCTTTGACGCTATCGCCGTCAGTGCCATTGGATTTTTGGCCGCCTGGGGTGGCTGGCTCTGGCTGAGCACCTGGTGCTCAGTGAAGCTCAACCGTTTCTTAAGAAGTCGAAATGAGTAACGCTCCTCGCGTCTGAGCGTGCTGCATCATTAGAAATGATTCTGTTAAGCAAGAGCGGAGTTCGCCATGGGTCTGTTGGATATTTTCACTAAGCCGAAGAAAACTAAAGGCCTCATTGGGTATTTCGGCCTAGAAAGCTGGTGGCTTTCTGAGTTTACCGAAAGCGAAAGACATCATATCGCCACGACGTTTCAGCCGCTTGGGTTTTCAGGTAACTCTCTGACCTCAAGGGATATAAGCCACACAAGCCAAACGGCAGTGGGGTTGTTGCGTGATTTATCTGGGTGGTTCTCCAAGGAAAAGGATCGCCCCATCGCTCACAAACTCCTCGCAAAGGCAGAAGAGCTTTCCGAGTCTGAAGGCTCTGTCTTGGACACGCATTTCCTTTATGGGCAAAAGCTCGAAATCTATTACAAGGACCGGGCAACTCCAGGCTACCTGGAAAAGGCTATTGACGCTTGCAACCAGCAGATCGCTCTGGGCGCTAAGGCAGCAAAAGCTTTTCAAAACGGAGATAAGGATTCGTCACTGCCCGGGCACAAGGGGTATCAGCAGCTGGCGATCATCCTTGAGAAACAGGGACGGTTCGATGAAGCAATCGAATTGTGTCGTAATGCAGAATCGCAGGGTTGGGCTGGCGATTGGAAAAAGAGAATAGAGCGTTGCCAGAAAAAATCTGATAAAGCATAACAACAGACTCGCTCCATTTAATTGCAAAGTGTTTTGCAAAAGTGATCCCGTCAAAACCCATCTGATCCCGCGTAGGCCCACTTTAACGCTCAATTATCGTGACGCACACCCTTAATTATCTAGTCCCCTCACATTTGATTCCTACGACCGTTTATTCCCAAACCAGGATACGATGCCTGATGGTGGGTTTGGCAATTTGATTGCCCTACCGCTTCAACACGAGGCGCGAAGTCGTGGGTGTACTGTGTTCGTCGATGATGAGCTGAATCCGTACCCGGATCAGTGGGCAAAGCTCAGTCGACAAGAGACTCTTTCACCTGTCCGGGTTGGAGAGATCGTCGGAAATGGGCCTGGGACTGAAGTTGGTGAACCAGGAGATGAGCTGGCCTTGCCGTGGGAACAGTCGTTAACGGTCGGGACTGGGATGATTTCAGGATGCCCTGAGAGCATCACGCTCACCCTGGCGAATCACATTTATATGAAGTTGTCAGACCTGCCGGGGACGCTGGCTGCGCGGATTAAGCGCATGGCGAGCTTTGCCAATCCGGTGTTTTTCAAAACCCAGGCACTTCGTTTCTCAACTCACGGCATCCCTCGTTACATATCCTGTGCCCGGATTGAGCAGGGTTATCTAGCGGTGCCGAGAGGCTGCTTCGATGAGCTTCAGGCATTGTTGCTGGAACAGGAAATAACCGTCGAAATCGATGACCGCAGAACCCGGGGCCAACGTCTTGACGCTATTAGCCTGAAAGCAACGTTGCGTAGTGATCAGAAAAAGGCTGTGAAGGCGCTTGCCAACCACGATACCGGAATACTCCATGCTCCGACCGCTTTCGGCAAAACGGTAACCGCCATTGGCATTGTGGCCAAACGGCAGGCCAACACACTGATCCTCACTCACAGTCGTCAGTTACTTGATCAGTGGAAGGAGCGTCTGGAAACCTTCGTTGAGGGTGCGTCCGTGGGTGTGATTGGCGGTGGCAAGAAGAAACCTACCGGTCAGATTGACGTTGCCACTTATCAGAGCCTAATCAATAAAAAAGATAATACGGTCTCAAGCCTGGTCCAGGAATATGGCCAGGTTATTATCGATGAATGTCACCATATTTCAGCGCCCCGTTACGAGATGCTGCTTAACGAAGTCAGCGCCAGATACGTTGTAGGACTCACTGCAACGCCCGATCGCCAGGATGGTCACCAGAAAATCATGTTTATGGTTGCAGGGCCGGTTCGCCACAAAGTTCTAGCTGAACATGGTTCCAGGTTTGCCCAACGCGTCATCGTTCGGGAGCGTCACGAAACGCCACCCACTAACCTCTCTCAGGGTGGTGAACGGCCTCACATAGCATCAGTTTACCGCTGGCTTGCCGAGAGTAACGCCCGGAATCAGGATATTGTTCAGTATGTCGTACGCTGTGCGCAAAACCAGGCAAACTGCCTTCTGCTAACGGAACGACGAGAGCATGCTGAGACGCTGGCAGCGATGCTGGAGGCTGAATCCATATCATCGGTGGTGTTGCGGGGAGGCATGCGCGTCAAAGAACGACGGGCGGCGGAAGCACGGTTACATGAAGCTCAGGTTATCGTTGCCACCGGGAAATACATCGGAGAAGGTTTTGACTTGCCTCGACTGGACACTTTGTTTCTAGCCCTGCCGATCGCATGGAAAGGAACACTCTCGCAGTACGCTGGCAGGATCCATCGGGAGGCCGATGGCAAGCAGGAAGTCACTGTCTATGATTACCTGGACACTGGTCTACCCATGCTTGAGCGCATGTTCCGAAAACGGGAGAAAGGCTACAAGGCGATGGGGTATCAATTTGTCTCATCTGGGCAAGAAAATTTGCTGTAGATTTTTAGATCAACGTTGAGGCGTCGAATATCGACGACTGTAAATCTATCGCTCAGTAGGATCCTGTGCAAAAGCTTCAGAAACCCAGATTTTGAAATCCAGGGGTTTTTGATATGGTTTGATCAAAAGCAATTGCCGGCCCCCAACCGATTCTATAATCGTGGTGCGGTGCTCGATGCTTTGGCTGTTATTGCCTGTTTGGCGCTGCCTGGATTAAGGTCCGGCCGCTATTATGGTTTTACTGAAAACGGGTAGGATTGGCAGGCGTTACCCTGGGGGTTCAAAAAGCTCTTTTATTCTTGCAACCATTTCTTTGTAATTGGCGGATTGGCGAATCTCTTCCGGATCGATATGAACTGTGCCTGAGCCAATGACCCTTTGGCTTGAGTCGGGATAGTCTTGGAGCAACTGTCGAAGGCTGCTCTCGCGCTGCGAATTTGTCAGGCTTTTTTGATCAGACATATCGGGAACCTCCATCTGGCGGGGTTGTCATCACTCTATCAAATTCGTGTAGTCATTTCCCGCTGGTTAAACCTTTAAGACAGGCCTTCAAGAGTCAGGTGATGTTAGGTGCGGCAAACTCAGTTCCATTACGAAATCTGAGACGAATCAATCGCACCGAGGTATTTCATGGTCTGCCGAAATCCCTCGATATTTCCGAGTAGGTCCAAAGGGCGTGCATCCAGATGACGATTACGAGTTCGAAGCCAATGACTGATAGCGCTTGGTTCCGCGCCTACTTTAGGGGCCAGATGCCGATACAGCACCGCAAGCATGTCAGAGACCTGTTCCTGGTCAGACTGGCAGCCTGATAGGATGAGTTCGACCTCGTCACTGGATAGAGTCAATAACTCGGAGTTATGGCGAAGGACCGCCTGTGTCTTTCCCTGCATTAGTTTGCCTTCAGCTCTGAATCAGTCATCAATTTGTTCTTTGCGTTCCTCGTAGCGCGACCAAATGCACCAGGCGGTCAGAATGCCTGCACCCACGATCCCGACTGCCATAGCTGTCAGAATGCCTGTTTCAACGTCCATAGTTGCCTCCTGCATGTCTGGTGATCTTTACTATACGATCATAGCTTACTCAGTGAAATCTACAGGTTTGTTGACACAAGTGGTTTTTTGGGATTTATTGACATCAGGATTGCATATTTCACGCGTGTACATTTGCTTGATTGAGAAGCGATTTGTCCGAAATAGTGAGATTAACGCGAAATATTTCCACTCTTAGTCTGCATAGCGCCCTTACTGGGCAAGGGGCAAACAGCTCCGATTTCATACTGCCTTTCCCGGGCATCATTTCATGTGTTTGTTTTCGAAATGCGCTCTGTCGCTTTGATAAGTTCTTCGTGGTCGACAAACGGTCCGCAAAAACCATGCTTTTCTTGCGAAACCCGGTCGGTCCTCTCTGGAACAATAAGGACTGGCAGCGCGCAAAAGCTTTATATGGCGACCCAAATTCGCCGGCCTTCGATCTGACTGTTTAAGCATGTGATTTCGACTGATGTAAGCGGCCGGTGAACCCATCTTGCGCCCGGCGCTGCTGGCGTCAGGAGAGTGTCCACTGATCTTCTAGTGGACACGGGTTATCTCTGTATGGAGCGATTTTTTCAATCGAAATAGCGGGTAAGCACTATGAAAAATTTAACCGAGAGCCACAAAATCGTCGGTATCGATCCCCTTTTAGAAGACAGAATAGTGGGCATCCTTCGCCCCAAAAAGCAGCCCGAGATCTCTGAGGTTGATGGGCTCCTCAAGTTCAAAAATGAACAACTTTTCAATCCAGGCCTTCGAAAATTCGAATGCTTTTTGACCGATATGCTGAACACCTATGCAGAGAAACAGTTTAATGATCGCGCTTTGGCGGTTTCTGCGAGCCTGTATCTTGATCCTCAGAAACTAAAGGGCTTTCCAGTTTTTGGTGCCTTGATTCTCGAGGGGACTGAGGTGGATTCAGTCACTGTACGACAGTTCAGGGAAATGGCCGGGCGAATAACGGGCGAGCTGACAGAGCAACCGTCACTTTTTCATCAAAGCGATCAATCACCGCTAACCCCGGAAACCGAGCAATGGCTGAATGGCTGCACTCAGGAATTTCGGCGGCGAAATTCTGGCAAGAATTATTCAACAGGGTTTAGCGTACATTTAGGCTCCGAGGATACTGCCGGGATGTTGATATCCGGCAGACTGCCATTGACTGAGAATCCGGAAACGATTCGGGAGAATCTGGAGGGAATCGCCTATGTTGATGGTTTCAAGCACACCATTTGGACGGTATTCTTGGTGTGTGAAGGCGAGTCTGGGCAGTCATGTGAAATAAGTTTTACCACATCCCATCGCCAGACTTTGAAGGTTGCATCGGTGGCGTTCAGCCATGGAAGGTTCGTCCGCTACAGGGGCTACCGAATCCAAAAAGCAACTGACAAAACTTCGAGCTATCATTTAAAAAGCCTTGAGCAGCTTGATTCGGAGGTTAATAAAGAGCACCGCCTCGAGTTGACTGAATAGATAGTAATGATCGTGCGGTGCCATGTTATTGCGCTTCGTCGTCGAATGGCCACCTGCAATAGCAAGCGGCAACAACAATCAAAGCGACGACCAGCTCATGGCGGTTGTGAATAGTTCCTTTGGAACTAGGCGATAAGATTATGCCCCCATAAGATGTGTTGTTGGTGAGTCCACCTCCAATTCGCAGTTTGTGAGTATCGAGGGGCGGCTTTTCCTTGGTTTCACTTCCGTTAGTTTCCTTTTCCAGAAACGAAAACCTTCGCAACAGTTCTAACTGACCAAGCTCCCCATTCCTGGTGCGGACAATGAACTGATCCTCAGGTATGCAAAAAGAATCGATTAGTAGTCTTACCAGTGCGTAATCTTTAGTCTGGCTCATCAGAAGGTGCCCGTTTCGGCCAACCAGATTTTCAATCTCCGCGATTTTGGGAAGGGGTGACTTTGCATTGCAATGCTCTACTGGTGTGAACCCTTGCGCACTTTCAAGCAACCTACTCCAGGCACTATCCGACAGTTTTTTGAGCAGCAGCATTGGCCTATCAGATCCATAAATCCAGACTGCTTCATTCGACTTTGGGTCGGGAACGCTGAATCTCATCCTGGCGTTCACACTCGCAACTAACTCTTCCAGGTCGGAAATAGATGTTGGTTCCAAGCTCAGCGCCGTCTCAATATCTGTACTGCTTCGACCAATGCTCATTAGGCGCAACACACGCACAATGTTGACGGCTTCAGTGCCAGAGGGCTTTCGATCCATTGCATTCGGGGCGGTAGTTTTCTTGGTCGCTTCGGAAGCACGTTCGTCTATTTGAACCGCGTTAGAAAGACGGTGAACCCGCATGCTTTTCACCGGAGTCAGCCTGTCCGCCCAATCCGTGAGGGAATGGTTATAAGTTCTCAAGCTGGTGTTGGGTGTCGAATGCCCAAGAAGTCTGGCCATCGCCATTGTCGCCCGACGGGAAACGTTGCATTGTGGTCCTAGAGCTAGCTGCCGTATCAAATCCTGATCCACGTCTTTGTTTAACGCATCAGATAAAATACCTTGATGGTGAAGCAGGGGTGGACTCAATCGAGTGCAGAATGAATGCCTAGTGCTGTGAAAAGAGATGACTGGGTTTCCGGTAACCGATTTGACAACGGAATTAACCATGGAGGAAATGGCGGACTTGTGCGTTTTTATTACTGCCTCCGATGGACCAAAGGCCTCCAAAAAATGCTTCTGCCTATTTTTACCAAATTCGCTCTCATACCTGAGGGCAACCCCATGAATAATCATCTCTTCCTGATCACTCAAATCGAAAAGTAGCGGGACCGCTCGTCTACTGCTCGGTCTTTTCAGGCTGGTTAAACGATTCCGTCGAACCAAGACCCACCGCAGACCATTCTGTTCGTGCCAGTCTTTTCCGCGTAGTCCTAATGCCTCAGATGCGCGCAAGCCAAACCGAAAGCCCAAGATTAGAGCAAATTGGGCCATGGGTATCAGATCGCGATAGGCGCTCGATCCATGACTGAGTTCGATCAGACACTGCTGATATTCTTCTTCACTCATTAAGCTGGCTTTCGCAGAGCGGATCGCCATACCAAGATCCAAATCTTCCCAGTGTGGCTCCGCGACGCCATGCATTTTTGCCCATGTAAAGAACTCTACCAATTGCAATGTTGATAAGGCGTTCGGACCCATTTGATTGCCGGTTACCTCCAGCATGGCCTCTACTAAATCGGTAATTTCGTCAGAATCAAGCAAGGTAAGGTCGCTATCGTAGGCAAGCCCCCTGAAGCATTTAGATAGGGCAGTTAGGTAGCGTTTCGGCGTGCTCTCAGCGTAGGGTTGATGCCGTGCACCTTTTCGCCCCTTGCCCGCACGTATTCGTCCGGCTATCCAATGCCCAACCAATTTGACCGCCGGGCTAACAACGCCAGGATACTTTTTGCACCAGTGGTCGATTCGATTGGCATCGGCTATTGCATGAGTTGTGCGATAGCTGGCCAGCTGTTCACGTAACTCATCAAAGAAGCGCTTCGCATTATGCTGAAGTGTCTCCCGCTCACTAACATCGTGCGTCTTCCAAACTGCTGTAAGGATTGGGTCACAATGAGGTAGATCGTGAGCGGGAGAATCTACCGGCGGGTCGTATTTAAGTCCCTGCGTAAGTCTCAAATGATCAAGTATCGGAACGCTCGTCGTTAGTCTTCGGCCACTGAGCGCGGCTGCTATGACACCCGGAAGTTCAACCAGATTGGCCTGTTCGACGACTGCGCAAATCGACTCAACTAACCATGCAACAGATTTGTCTGAAGCTGAGCTGGTTTCGGAGTCTGCTTGAGGCGCAAGAAGAACCGCAAATTTATTTAATTTTTCCGAGTAGGCGGCCGTTTCGGTATTGAACTGGCTTTTCAGTTCTTGGCCGTAGTTTAAGAGAGCTGCAGTTTTATAATCGATTTCATGTCGTTCAACCGGGGCATACCAGTTATCCGGTTCGAGATTCTCGCTGTACTCCAGATAGAGTCTTTTCCGGTGTTGAATAATTCGATAGTTTTCTCTGATGGCGATATCCGAAAGCAGCCGCCGATAAGTCAGCCTCTTTTCGATCATTAGGCTGACTATTGCCAAGGTTAGTGCTTCTTTTTTAGACAGCTTTGTCACGTTTGTGTTTTTTTTGGCGATATCGAGACATTTTCTCAAGCGTCGCAGGGTAATAAGGGCTTGCGGGCAGTGACTGCCAATCAAAGACCGGTCTTGTTCGAAAACCAAGAGCCGCTTTGTCATTTTTGGAACTTTTGATCCTCGAATTGTCTCGATTTGTTTCGCCAGTACGGAGAGACGGATGGCAGCCTGCGTGTGGGGTAGACCTGTGTCCCTAAGCAACATCATGTTGGAGAGTTTTTCCGTTTGTTCAGGTTCGAGGTCTTCCAGCTTTCGATCGCCGAGAAAGAGTCGAATTTCATCACGTGCTGAATCGATGGACTTCTTTATCTGATTGCGTCTTCTTCGCTCACGTTCTTTCTGTCCAAATCGCTGAGGCTCTCTGTACCCGTTTCCCTTTGAGTCCAGTTCCGGGTTGAACTTCGGAAAACTCCGCGGCTCTTGCACACGAAAGGGTAGCCGATTGAATACGGTGTTCGTCTGTTCTTGATATTCTTGAGCATCGTTGAGCCAGCAACGGGGCGACGTGTCACCGTATGATCCAACGCCTCGCTCGCCATGCCCCAGCCAACCATCAATGACCTCCGGGTGAACGCCTTCGCGCGCTAGCTCTTGCGCATATCTGTGACGAAAAAGATTGCTTGGGAGGGGCCAATTGAAAAGCCTGCCGCCCGGCAGTCCTGTCTCTGAAGCGGAATGCCAACGAGCCGCTGAATCCAACAGGAAGAAGAGAGGCAGTCTGTCCGTTTTACCAAAAGGCAGAGCCTTTATGTCATCCGCTAACTCAGGACGAGTGTCTTTGATGGCAACAGCAAGTTGCGCAAGGTGGATCGTATAAGCTTTAAAAAAAGACTGTGCCTTCTTCGGTAAGGGAACCATTCGGCCGTTATGGATGGCCCCATCGCTTTTGTCATTGATGAACACAGCAGGAGGTGACGGGCAAAAGTGGGATGCAGACTCAAACGGGTCGGCAAGATGGCGGCTCCCGGTCGCTGCGTAGAGAACAGTGACCGTATATTGGGTAAGCAAGTTGTGGTAACCGATGACATCCCCTGAATAATCCCGGAGGCAAGCGTTGGCTGATTCAATATGTTGGTTTAATAGCGAATCGAGTGGCGCAAGCAAACTTCCCAAGAGCTTTGTTTCTTTGTGTGTTTGGTCATTTTGATCGTTAAGCTGAAGTGCAAAACCACTCTCTACTTTACTGATATTCCAGTTCCAGTATCCGCAAGCGGCGGGCAGCGCAGATCTGGGGTGGGCTGAAATCATCCGGGCGAGCGAATGGTCATTAAAGTTGTCGTAAACTCTCTGGCTTTGAATGTTGGCCAGTTTTCCAGAGCTCAGTCTTGAAAAGCGACCATGAGTTTGCGTGTTAAACCATGTCTCGAGTGGCTCGCTGGCATGGCCGAACCAAAGAGCTCGCAGGTCCTTAAATGACGCGGTAGGTAATTCTATTGCTCTAAGAAAAGTCTCTCGAAGGGCGTCTGGCAAACGAAAGGAAAACTGTTCTTCAAAAGGAGCAACTGATGTCAGTGCGGCAGCACTTTGCGGGTACCATGAGTGCTTACGCCTGGGAGGTTGACGATGAACGACAGAGAAATCCGGAGTTAGCGCCCATTCTTCTTGCTGTGCGTCACTGATCTGAAATTGCATTACTTGGGCGAGTGAGCGTGAAAATCGGATCGCTAGCCAGACCAGCGCTCCACCCAACTTTTCGGTAAAGAGATTTGATCTTAGGGTGTCATTTATCCAGGTCTCTAGCCCGTCGACTTCACCCGGTAGGGCCTTTTCCAGACTCCATGGTAAGTAGTGCGATAGCTCAGCTGACTGAATTGCGATGCTTCGTCCGGAAAGCTTTTGTTCCTCTGGACTGTCAGTGGATTCGACTTCGAACACCAACGCCTGCTGGCCATCTTCATCAGGTTCTCCTGAGGCGGGAAAGGTCTCAAGATCCTGATAGCCGAATCCAAATGCAGAAATATTTCTAAATTGAAACTCGTTGGCTTCAAATAAATTGTAGCTCGGTCTTTTGCCTCTTGTTTCTTGCGTCGAATGGCTCAGGATCGGTACACAGTCGCCAGCCGCTATTTGCGCAATTGCGTTAAGAAACAAAACAGCGCCGTGATCCTGCGGCCCGGACTTCAGCTCGAGCACCGATCTTTCAATAGCCAAAGAAAAGGACCGAAAGTTAGCTTCTTTGTTTTGAAGAATTTGTTTGGTGCGGCCTAACAGCTGATCAATGCAGTGCCAGTTTTTGTCATGCGGATCCTTCGCTACATATAAAGATGCTGTGCTGATCAATTTGTCACTAGGACAATCAAGGAGCTTCAAACGTTTGGCGGCCTGAATGATCAACCACAGGCGGAGACGTCGCCGCTCTTCATATACCTCCTGTGAGCCGTGTCCAGCGAGAGGGATCACGCACATCAAGAGAAGGAAGTGCCTGTTTTTAATGTCAGCTTCTAGAGCACGCATCGCTTGTGCAGTTCGATTCGCATTCCCTTTTTGGGAGAGTGGGGGAAATCGGAATTGAACTTCCTCAGAGCTCAAGTAGGAGGAGCGAAGCCTCCTTAACTGGGCGACAATCGGATCATCTGACCACTCATTCGAAATTCGTTCTGACTCGGGGTGGGAAAGCTCAAGACTAAGATTGCCGACTACGCTGAATGCTTTGGAGGCACCGAATGTGTCTGCAAGCAGGCTGACTTCTTCAAGGACTCCGTTGTTTGCAGCCCAATCCCTCAGCTCTTCGTTGAGGAAACTGTAGCGGGTGTGACTTACGGTCGTTTCCTGGGAAGACAAAAGAGATTGACCGTGCCGATCTGAAATGGTGTTATAAGACATAAATGGTCGTTCCGTCGACTTCAAATATCTGATGAAACCACAGCTAAACCGGCAAATACAGTAGTTTTATGGCTATTTGAAACAAATGCTGTGTTTGGAGGTTATCAGTCTCATAACCAATAAGGGCCGGTCTTTGACCGGCCCTTATTCGTTGTGCGCCAGGCATGGCGCGTAGCGCCTTGACGGGCGCTGTTCCGGTACAGGT
>OJDD01000400.1_pt1 | contig 12520 bp, 10 predicted proteins | sample 1592591 | NCBI WGS metagenome assembly OJDD01 (sample SAMN05416809, study PRJEB24817) | seawater metagenome | isolation source: Sea water | place: Canada:Atlantic | collected 2013-07 | reverse complement strand
CCGAGATCCCGATGACCTATGCCGACATGATCCAGTACATCGAGAATTCCATCGACGTGATCATCCAGGCCGGTCGCCATGACGGCAAACGCGGCATCACCGAATTCTACCTCCCCGGCGCAACTGAGATTGGAATTTCCCCATGAAGACCTTTGAATACGATATCCTGTCCTTTCCCATGGCCCGAAAAACCAGCCTTGCCGACATGCAGGCCAGCCTGAATGCCAAAGGTGCGGAAGGCTGGGAGGTGGTGTCGATCAGCTCCTCGGAATTCGCCAATGTGGGACACACGGTCTTCCTGAAGCGTGAGACCACACCCGCCGGAGCCACGGCATGAGGCAGGCGGGCTGCACCCTCGTATTGACTGCGCTGGTCTTGGGCCTGACGTTGGCACCCGCCTTCGCTGAGCGCGATCTCGTGCCGACCCTCGATCGCAGCTTTGACGTCTGTCCGGACCGGCCCGCTGAACCCTTGTGGATGCAGGAGATCCCCCTGCGCCAAGCCTATCAGCGGGTTCTGGTTCAGGACATCTATCGCGCCCAGAATCTCGAGCGGGTCGTCGAGATCGGCAACTGCGACTGCGCGACCCGGTTCCCCTCTTGGGACGCAGCCGAGGCCGTGTTTCATGAGAGCTACGCGAGCGACGAACGATGGGAAATGCTGCAAGCCTCGGACGCCTACAACCGCCACGCCAACGCCGCCCGTCCCGAAGCCCAGGCCATCTGCGACGTCGCGGGCAATTGGTAAGGAAGCCCCGCGATGAGCGTCGTCACCTATTTCGTTGAAACCTCCCAAGCCTATCTCGACACCGCCGCTGAGACCCAGTTTGGTGCGGTTGCGGCAACGGTCGGCACGCTCCTGGTTTTGGGGACAACGCTGGTGGTGATCCTCGTCGGAATCAACATGATCTATCAATACCGGGCCATGGATGGGCACACAGCCTTCTGGCTCGCGGTCAAGATTGGGCTCATCGGGATATTCGCGACCAATTGGATGCAGTTCAACGCGTTCTCGTCTGCTATTCTCTATGGGATCGACAGTATCGCGGGCGCGCTCGTGGCCTCCGTCGGCGGCGGCAGCCCGGGGCCTTCTGGAACTTTCGCTGAAGAATTCGACCGGCTGATCGCCGAGCTCGGCGATTACCTGAATGCCGCCGGGTCCGAGCTGAATTGGATGGCTGGCGCCATGCTCGACATCGTCGGAGTGCTTCTGCTCTCGATCCTCGGCGGACTGGCCGCCTTCATCCTCGTGGCCTCCCGATTGATGATCGCGCTTCTGATCGGGATCGCCCCGGTGATGATTTTCCTGACCCTCTTCGAGGTCACCAAGGATTATTTCGCGCGCTGGTTATCCGCGCTTATCTCATTCGCGATCTACCCTATCGTGATCGCAGGGGTCTTCGCGACCATTACAGGGGTGGCCTCAGCTCTCATCGGCGAGTTGGGTGATCCGGAAGGGGCTTCCAACATTGGTGCCCTTCTCCCCTTCTTCATGATGGTCCTCATGGCCAAGGGCTTCATCATCGCAACACCCTTCATTGTCCGCGCGATCTCCGGCAACATCATGATGCCTGCCCTCTCCGGAGGCCTCGGTGGCGGATACAGCTTCGCTCGCGCAGCGATGGGCAGCCAGCAGGCCTACAATCGCTACCTCATCGGCGGGGCCAGTGGCGCAGAATACACAGCCCTCAGGGCGCGGCAGTTCTTGGGCGTGCAGCAAATGCCAGTGCGGCAAGGGATGGGGCAGACGGGTTCCGGAGGCGGCACAGGATCCGCAGACTCGGGATCAAAAATGCTGGCGCAGCTTGCGAGACTGGGACGGCTTGGACGACGGTGACGGCCCAGTCCGGCCGTTCACCGGGTTCACTTTCGCTGTGCTGCGGCTACACCGAACCGATCATCTATGGCGGTGTGCAGCGTAGTCGGGAAAGCCAAGTGTGCCAGCGCTGCATTCGGGCCTCCGAAGTGGCCGCTCACAGCCGAGTGCAGCAAAAACCGGAGGCGAATGTAGCCGAGAGTAGAGTGGTGAAGCGTTTCGTGTTCTTTTAGATATGGTCAGACGGCACGGGCTTTCCAGATTTGATAGATTGTCTTGCGGCGCTCAAATGCCTCCGGGCCGCCCTCCATGATGGAAATGACGTTGGACTGACAGGACTTATCGTCGATATTGCCAACCGATATGGCGATGTCATCATCGCTGGCGCTGCATGTGGTGATGGTCTCGGCATCGCCAAGCACCGGAAAATTCGCGTTATGTGTCGCGAAGATGAATTGCTGGTTTGGCTTGATCTGCCGAAGCAGCTTGACCACCTCCTCGTAGACGGTCTGGCTATCAAGATCATCTTCCGGCTGGTCGATGAGCAGAAGATCATTCCCCTTCTGGCTAAGCAGGAAGAGCATCATCGCGGAGGCGCGCTGACCAAGAGAATGCGACAGAAGTGCTTTGCCGTGATACGTCACCGCATAGCTGGTGGGCACCTGATAAGAGATGAGTGCGTAGAGATTTGCTATGAAGTGCTTTTTGAAGTCCTCGCTTTTTCCCTTCGCGTGAGCACAAGCCTTTTCGAGGTCTTTGAAAATCTCGCCAAAATCGGAGTAAGCCTCTGCAAGTGCATTATAATATTCCCTGCGAAGATTATTGCCTCGAAGTAACCCGTCGATATGGGTCGTGAAGGCGTTGCGATCTCCCTTGAACGCTACATTTACTCTCAATGATCCTTGCGATTCGTTGATGATTTTCAGCGCCGCCGCGATTAACTTGAATTCATCGTGCCAGGCATCATTCAGCGATGTCATGGCGATCAGGACGGCTTCGAGCCTTGTTTTTTCCTTTCCCGTCCGCTTGGCCAGCTCGGCGATTTCAGCTTCAAGCTCCTGCTTGCGCTGCGTAAGCTTGATATAGGCATCCGGCTGGATCGAGGTAACGCCCTGTTCGTCCAACGCTTTGACCAGTTCCCGCTCGGTCTCGGCAAATTCTTCCTTTAGGCCGTCGCGCACGCCTTCAAGCTCTTGGCGCAGTTCATCCAGATCGCAGGACTTGGTCTTGATGGTGGCAGCAAGAGCCTTGGCTGTCGCCACCGTGCCTTTTAGCTCTTCCACCTTGGCTGCGTAGCGCGTGAAGAAATCAGCATTTTGATCGGAGGCATGAACTTCTATCAGCTTGAAATCTTCTTCGGCCTGGGTTGCAGCATCATCAATCGTCTTGCGCCAGGCCGCAGCCGTCTCGTCAATACCCTGACAGTAGGTCAGGTCCTCGCTATAGGCCAATTGCTTTTCAAGCTTGTCCTTGATGCCATGCTTGTCGAATTGCTCCAGGTTGAATTCAACATCCTTCAGTTCATCTTCCAGCGCTTGCTTGTCCTCCGCATCGCCGCGGACAGAATTGAAGCTCTCTATAGCCGACTTTAGTTCGCCCGCGCGTTCCTCGATCTTTTGCCGCACACCCTTTAGGCTATCGCCCATGAGCTTTTCGACAAGATCGTGCCCGAAGCCCTTTCCAGCAGCGGAGAGGTCCTTCTGCCCGAAGTAAAGCGGCTTGGCGATGATCGTCTCCTTAATGGAGACACCGGGGCGCAGCACGTCATCGACATAAACATCCGGCAAATGCCCCCAGATGCGCCTTACCTCATAGCGACCGCCATGCCGATCGGTCGCTTCGACAATTACCTTGCCGCCGCTTTTCAGAACATGGGGCAGGAGCTTATCCTTATATTCCTTGTCCTGTGCCTTTTCGCCAAAGGGGATATCAAGCGCGTAGCGCACGCTTTCCAGGATAGAAGATTTTCCGCTGCCCTGAATGCCAATCAGACAATTCAGATGCGGAGAGAAGGTAACACGCCTACCATCCAGCAATCCGCCTTCAAAGCGAACGGCGTTGATGTGGGAATGGCCTATGGACGGTATATCCGGCGCAACGCGGAAAGCATGATCCGTCAGGGCAAATTTCACCGCATCGAAACCAACATCGCCAAGCTTCAGATAAACCTTCTTACCTTTGCCGATTTCAGAAATTTCTTTTGCATCAGAGCCTTCCACTTCGGCTGGATAGTGATCGCCCCACCAGCCCTTGACCTTCGTGCGGCAAACGCCATCCTGCTTGTCATGGGTGCGGACCTTCTGGAAGCCAAGGGCATATTTTTGAATGAGCGGCTCAGCGGCAAGTTCGCCCATTCGCCCGCCGCTTAACTCCTTCCACAGGCCACTATTAGCCTCGACATGCGCGAAGATAATGAAAAAGTCGCGGTTGTAGGATTCCAGTTTTCTGAGCGTCTCGATCAGGTCATCATTGCTACGTCCGTTTTCCTGCTCGTATTGCGCGGGAACCTTCCCAGCAAACGCTACGCCAAGAAATTGGTTGATGTAATCCTGACCATCGGCCAACCAAGCTTCGGAAAATACCACGAGTGTGTGAACGCCGTTTGCGCCGTCCTTGACGGATAGTTCCACGCCGGGGAGCACACCGATACCGAATTTGCGCGCCCTCTTGCGCAGAGCCTTGAATTCTTCCAAGTCAAATTTGTTGTGGTTGGTGATGACGGCAAGGCGTGTTCCGTTAGCTTCAAGGGCCTCGACATAGCTGGCGACGAAACGGTCAGCGTCGCCGTCATAACGAAATTCCTTATCCGCTCGAGTGTGCAGGTGGAAATCTGCCCTTACCCACTTCGTGCCATGCTCGAAGAGTTTCTGAAGCGCCTCACTCATTCGCTACGTCCCTGTGATCAATTAGTTTTTCTTCCCAATGAGACCACGCAATGCGGGTCTCTGTAAAGTTAGGCGCTGACTGGCCCGCGGTTGGCCAGAACGGCGCGCGGGCGGCGGCAGTGTGACTTGCCGTAGGGTGCAAGCGCGACTACGTCCGAGCGGTCGCTGCAATTGTGTTGCAGGCCCTTAGGGGAAGTCGACGTTATACCCGTTAGGTGGTCATGAATCCGTTGCCAGCGGCCATCAATCTGAATGGCTGGTCTCACGGTTAGGCTGCGGCTGCAATGCCGCGACGCCATGAGGCCGCTTTCCGCCCTGCGTTTCAGAGTTTGGCGCGATACTGCGCCAGACGCGCGGGACTGCTCTCAGCGCTTTGCGGTCTTATGCCCAAACGGCTGCGACCGTTAAGGTTCAGACTTAGTCAGAATTAACCGGCCTCTCCGTCCCGAGACCCGCCATCCTACGTGGAAGTGATCGGCCTGCGAGGTTAGAAGGGCGAATTAACGAGAACCCTCTTTCATTTTTTTGCGGGGGGCTTGCTAGATTTGCTAGGTTTCAGGGACGGTGTGTTCCCTGGTGTGGTTTTGTTGTCACGGCGTCGCTGATCCGGTTTCCCGGTTGATTTTGCTATCGGCTTCGGTCCTGGTTTAAGTGCCATGAATGCTCTCCGTTATTGGTTTGTTGATTTGATGCTCCCACGAATGTCCGCGTTGTAACGATGCTGCGGAAGCAACGCGGCATCGCCGCATGTGTGCTTCCCGCCCACGAAATCAAAGATTAACAGGCAGGCAGCCTGTTCGATATCTGAAGTTGGCCCAAAGCGATGGCGACCAACCGGCGATCGAAGATTTTCAATTTGCGCTGTCCAGCGACTTCCCCGCCAGCCCAGTCCTTAAGACCTTCCATCACTCCCTCAACAGTCGGTTCGATATCGTCGTGCTGCATCATCCAGTCGACAGTCGCCAGAAGTTCCATGCCGAGAGGCGACTCAAAGCCATCGATAGTGGCCGAAGCCCATTCCAGTACGCTTGAGAACTGCTTCCCTTCACCCGAGTTCAGATAGGCTTGCACTCGATCATACTTTGCGTCGTTGAACCAAATGAGATCCAAGGGATCGGCATCTGCAAGGCGCTTGTCGCACCGGAGATAACTTCCATCGAGACTGTCGAGCAGCTTCGTCAGGTTATGCGAATAAGGTCCGTACTTGTTTGCTTGGAACCTGAACTTGAGTGCGTCCGAACCCCCGAACCGTTTCACGCCGCGCTCGAGAAACCATCCCAATTTCTGCACCTCAAGAATCGAGCATTCAATCCCAAGGAGTGAGTACCGACGTACCATCTCAGCCACCAGTGCGCGTGCCGGGGTGAGCTTCTCAACACCAGTGCGCTTGGCGACATTCTGATACTTGGAAGTCGGCTCGTAGACAATGGCATTGACCCCTTCAAGTTCCGCCAATGCCGACTCGATAAGAGGACGCACATCGCGCCAGTCAAGGCCACCATTACCACAGCCAAGTGGAGGGATCGCAATTGAATTAATTCCCTTCTCACGAATTACTCGGACAAGGTCCTTCAATCCATCCTCGACCCATTCAATCTTAGTTTTCACTCGCCAATGGGTCTTTGTCGGGAAATTGATGATCCAGCGCGGCCCAAAGAGCTCCTTGTTCTCGGTAACAAACATTTTGCCAGTACGCACTTCGCCTTCATCGCAGGCGCGCGCATAAGCTTCGAAGTTTCGTGGGAATTGCTCCTTGAACATGAGGGCAATTCCTTTGCCCATGATTCCGACCGTGTTCACGGTGTTCACCACCGCGTCAACGTCAGCTTCCAGAAGATTGCCTTGCGTGTAAGTTACCATCAGAAATACCAGCCTGGTCGCGCCACGATCTTGAGATCGAGCCCAACCTCCTCCCGTTGCTGTTCAAGTGTTCCTTTTTCGTTCTCGCTCAGGCAGACTATGCCTGCAAGGTGCTCCACTGGCAAGTGCCTGTGCACGAGCGCCTCGGCCTGGTAGCGATCCGTCTTTTCGGGATCATCGACGTCGCGTTTGAAGTCTCTACGCTGCAGGATGCCCCAGTCGACCTTGTCGAGGTCGTCGAGCGAGGTGAAGAATTGCGCAGTCTGGAGGTATGCGTGGCGATCTGAAAACACCGTTGCTACGCCTCGATCCTCGAGCCCCCGAAGTGAGGACGCCATGATCACAATCTCCGTGTTCGGGAACTGGCGAATTCCTCCGTAGCCAGTCTTGATGTTGTACATCATCATCGAAAATGGCGTGAAATAGAACGGAATGTAATCTGATAGCGATCCGCCCGGTGCAACAGGTACATTCCGTGCAGTCCGACGCTGAATTAATTCGAGGTTCCCAATTCGCACGAAATTGGGGTCTTGCACTCCGGAATTCTTGCAATGAAGCCCATGCCTGAGGATCCACGGCACATTGTTGATGTGCGTAATCCTGAAGATCAGAGCTTTTTCGGCGGTCAAGTTGTTTGCCATGTCTCGATATGGATACAGTTTGGGCCAACTTCCCTCAAGATGTTATATGGTGGCCAGCGCCGTCGAGCACATAGCCGATTGACTGGTTCGCAAAACACTTGCCATTCGGTCTTCGCACGAACGCCAACCCTTGGCGACGGCCAGCCCCGAATGTCTGCGCCTGCTTATGGCGTTGAACCTTTTCGCACCCTTTGCAAATGTCCGGAATCCGTCTTCCCCGACAAGCAGGCGATGTCCGCCACCCTATCGAGCAACCAGCTTTTTACTCCCACCCCTCCCGCAACATCGCTTCCATATCATCCAATCCATCGACAGCAGAGCGCATCTGCGCCTCATCATCCACGCCCACTGACTCGGCAACCGCAATCTGGCTCCCAAAATCCATCTCCATCTGACGCTGTTCCTCGGTGATGACGGCTTGAACGACAGGCGCGGTCTTCTTTGGAGCGGCGTCGGCTTGGCCTGACGGTTGACCATCGCCAGCCTGGCTTGCCCTCTCCACATCGGCTTCTGTTCCCCCTGGCCCATCCAACGGCGTCATCGGCATGGCGCGCACACTCAGCGGCAGCGTGCCCTGCGGTCCCCTGTCCCCCGGCTTCGGAAACGGCAACTCGCCTGATTGCGCCGCGTGGATCGCCTTGAACAGCCGATCGTCAAAGTATTGGATCCGCTTCGCGCGGACCGGCATCTGGGCATCGATGACCATGACGATCTCGTCGAGCGGTAGCCGGCGCGCCTCATCCTCGGGCAGGAGAGAGCTTTCTTCGGTCCGGGTGGACTGGCTACGGCCTTCGAAGGGGTTCTTGCCGATGGACTGGGATCGCGTGATGACGGTCTTCGTGGTCTTGCCGACAGCCTTGCTGAGCTCCTCGACGGTTTTTTCATCGGACGGCGTCAGGTAGAGCTTCACGCCCGCATTCCCCTGCAAGGCGCGGCGGGTGTTTTCGCCATAGATTTCATCGAGGGCGGGGATGGTTTGGGTGACCACGGCCAAATGGCCGCGATAGGTCCGCAGGGTCTCGATGCTCTCGACCACGATGGGCATCTTGCCGAGGCGATTGAACTCGTCGAGCATGATCATCACGGGCCAGGGTTCATCTGGCCCGGGATCCTTCTCCTGCATGGCGGAGAGCAGGTCGGAGAAAAACAGCCGGATCAGCGGCGCGAGCGGCTTCACCATCAGCGGCTGGACCACGAGATAGACCGAAAAGGGTTTCTTGCGGATCGTGCGGAAATCAAAATCCGACACCGCTGTCGCCTCATCGATGGCCGGGTTCTGCCATTGATCGAGCCCCGATGTCATCAGGAGCGAGACGTAAGAGGTCAGCGTATCGTTGTTGGTCGAGGCCAGCCGCGTGAAGATCAGCTTGGCGGCCCTGTTGTCCACCTCGTGGCCCCGCGCGAAATATTCCTTCTGCTTGTTCCCGCCCGAGGCGGCGATGCGGTAGATCTCGCCCAAGGTCGGACGCTTGCGCTGGAAGGCCAGGAGCCCTGCTGCCACAAAGAGATCGATCCCGCCCTTGAGCAGCCCCTGCACCCGGTCATTGTCGCTTTGCAGGAAGAGCGTCGCCAGGAGCTGCAATTCCATCTGCTGGCGCGCGGGATCTTTCAACTCATAGATGCGCAGGAGCGGGTTGTAGCGATGCGTGCGCTTGCCCTCCCAATCGGTGGGGGCAAAGCGATAGACCTTGTCGCCTTGGGCTGCGCGGTGCCGGGCCGTGGCCTCGAAACACTCGCCCTTCACATCGAGCGTCACGGCGGAGCCTTGCCAGGTCAGCAGGTTCGGAATGACAAAGCCCGTGGTCTTGCCGCGGCCCGTGGGGGCCACGATCAGCGCATGGGGGAAGACCTTGGAGCAGATGTAGTTGGCGCGGGAGCCCGGCGGCCCCAGCTTGCCGAGGATGAACCCGGTACCGGGCGCTCCGAAGAAGCCATTGGCCTTCATCTCGCGCGCGGTCTGCCAATGGGTCTGGCCAAAGCGTGTCAGAGCGGACCCCGAGAGGGCGAGGCTCAGCATCAGGCCGGCGGCGGCGAAGCTGCCGATGATCAGGTGAATAAGTTGCGCGTCTTCCGGGCGGCGATCGAGGATCGCCAGATAGTTCTGCGCGATATAGGCAAAGTCGATCTCGGCTCCGAAGCCGAGATCCTGATAGGTCAGCACCGCCGAGGCGATGGTGTAGCCTATGGCTGCGGTCACCAGCGTTACCACCAGGACGCCCGTGGCGATCCGCGCTTTTCCCATGGAGGCGCTCAATGGACCTGTCCCCGCTCGGTCTCGCCATCTACATCGCCAGTGCGGTGTTTTTCGTATTCGGTGTCGGCAAGATCATCGACCACCTGGCGCAAGGCCTCCGTGTTGGCCGTCGCGGCATCGGATTGCAGATAGACCTTGGCGACATAGAGCCGGTCAAGACGGTCCTCGAGAACCTTCTCCAGCGCATCGGCATCGCCAGATGTGAGCCGGTCGAGTTGGCGAACGTCCAGCACCCGCGCGATCTCGTCGCGAAATGCGTCCCGCTCCGCCTCGGTCTCGAAGGGCGCGGACAACTCCCCCGCCCGCTCATGGTCCAGGACACGCGCAATCTCGTCTGCGAGGCGGTCGGCACGGCCAGACTGCGAAGCAGTTTCGCCGCGGGCTGCGAGCAGTGCGTCGCGCGTGCCAGACCCAAGCCCGTCGCGCATCTCGATTTCGCGGCGGACCTGATTGATGGCCTCCGTGTCCCGGATCTCGACGACGGCCGCGTAGGTCGCGCCGAGCCCGCGGGCGAGATGGGACGGCATGTCCGGATAGCGCTCCCTGAATTCATCCGTGACAGCATCTGCAACGGGCGTGCGGATGTCGCGTGCCTCCATGATCCGGTCGACCTCGCGGGTGATCTCGCTGGCGCGGGCCGCATCGGTGATAGTCTCCCTGTAGGGCTCGGACCGGTCAATCACATCGCCTGGGCGTGCGAGCAGCTCCGGGTGTGCCTCGAGATACGCGCGCTGCTCCGTCTCGATCCGGCGCTCCGCCCGTGAGACAACCTCCCAATCCCGGTCCTCGATCTGCTGCGCTGTCAGGCCCTCTGCGCGCATCTCCTGACGGATTGTCCCTTCCATCGCCCGGACCGCGCCCTCATGATAATGGAACTGCTCGCTGACCGGTTCTGCTTCCACGACGCCATCCCGGCGCAGCACGTTCTCCCTTTCCAGCAGCGTGCCGAGCGCGACATGCACGTCATTGAGAATGTCGCGGGCCTGTTCCAGATCGGCGCGGCGCTCGAGGTTCAGATCCCGCGCCTCAGCCACTTTGGAGAGATCATCTGCGATCCATTGATGCTCGAGCGCCGCATTGGAAGCCCCGGTCTCGATCCGGGCCACCACTTCCGATGTGCTGATCCCAGTACCCAGCAGAGCAGCATCGATCCGTGAGCGCAGCCGCGGCTCGGCTAGTCGCTCGAGTTGGCTCTCTTGGATGTTTGCCTCTGAGTAGACCCCGCCCACCGAGGGCGCCTCAGACAACGTACTGGAGCGCAGACCCAGAGGCTGCATGTGCTGGACCTGCGTCTGGATCTCGATGAGGCGCTTTTCCAGCACGGGACGTTCCAGGTCGGACTTCTCGGCGATCATGCTCTGCACCCGCGCGAGCTTTTCCGCATAGAGGCTTCTCAGATCCTCGAAGCTTTGATCCTCGGCCATGTACACATCTCCTGTTCGGTCCACCTGCCCGCCACGCGCCAGCACCTCGCCCGCGCGGAAGAGTGCCGCCGCAATATCCTCGCGGGCCTCCCGGGAAGCTTCTGCAGCAAGCGAGTGATAGACGGTTCTGGTATTGGCGATCTCCGCCAGCGTCCGCGTCAGGTCGGTGCCCACGCGTTCGCGCTCGCGGGGCGCGCGCCCCTCTTTTTTCGCCGCATAGACCTCGCTGGTCCGGGCGGGGTAATGCACGACACCGCGATCCACCCGGCGCGTGGCTTCCAGCCGCACGCCATACTTCTCCGCCTCCTCGACCATGGCGAGGCGGAAGTCGTCATAGTTGAAGCGGTGGTTGCGCCCGAGGAAGAAGAACTCCCCTTCCTGCGAGCGGCGGTTCAGCACCAAATGCGCATGGGGGTGATCGCGGTCCTCATGCACCGCGATGATGTAGTCGAAATGCCCCTCGTCGGTCTGGAAGAACCGCTCGGCCACATCCGTCGCGATGTCGCGCACATCCTCGCCGCGGGTGCCAATGGGGAAGGACATGAGCATGTGGGTGGTCTGGCCAAGCTTGGGCTTGAAGCCCGCATCCCACCGCTTGGCAAAGCGCTCGGTGAGGTCCTTGATGTCCTTCGCCTCGAGCTTCGTCTTGCCATCGAGGAACCCGCTACTGTCCACGATATGGGTGGACTTGGTGGTGAGGTAATCAAGCTGGTTCATCAGCTGCGATTTGGTATGCGTCCCCCCGCCCCGGATCGCCTTGAAGACCGCTGGCCGATGCCCAGCTGCCGCGCGCACAAGCTGGCTCTGCTTGGCCACGTGCAGCCCCTGCATCGAACCCCGGATGCGGCTCCAGCCGTCCCGGAAGACCTCACCCGTGACGGCATCGACCGCATCATTCAGCCGCATGAGCAAACTCCCTCAGCGCGGCCGTGGCCTCGAGCTGCATCGCATCCCGACGGCGGCGCAGGAGCAGGTCGATCTCGTCGGCGGAATCGAGGATGAACCGCGCCAGCCCGCGCATCTGCGCAAGGCGCAATTCGGAAAATTCGGCACGGGTATCACCATCGGCCCCATGCCCCATCTGGTTGGCCCGCGTCATCTGCTTGGCGATCTGCGCGACGCCATTGCCGACCTCGTGCAGAGAGGCACGGTAGCGCGCCATCTCTACCGCGACCTGCGCGTCCGGAACGAACACCCCGCCTGCCGCCTGAATGAGCCGCCGCAACCCCTCGGCCCGGCTCTCGATCCCGGCCTTCGCCAGCACCTCGTCGAACGCCGCCAACTCCGCAGCCGTGACCTTCACACTGACTGCTGAGACCGGGATCGCGGCATCGGCCTGGCGCTCGGCATCGGCTTTCAAGACGTAGCGCACAGCCCGTGCCGTCACCCTGAACTGCGTCGCCAGGTTAGAGGTCGACACACCCTCCGCGGCCTCGCGGACGATCTGCATCTTCTCGATCTCTGTCAGGCGTTTCGTTCGGGACATGCGGAAGAAAGACCCCCTATTTCCTGCCACCTTCCACCAAGGCTGTCACCACATTACGATAATATACCAATCTGTCAATTATATACTTACGTCGCATTCGGTCTCAGGCAGCCTTGGTGTCCGCTTCCCCCGCGGCCCGCAGGGACGCGGCTCTG
>OJDD01000395.1_pt1 | contig 12614 bp, 10 predicted proteins | sample 1592591 | NCBI WGS metagenome assembly OJDD01 (sample SAMN05416809, study PRJEB24817) | seawater metagenome | isolation source: Sea water | place: Canada:Atlantic | collected 2013-07 | reverse complement strand
AATATTCGTGCTGACACCTGCTGATTTTGACGAATTGATTGCACGCTGTTTTCAGGGAAGCGTACCCTTGCAATAACTTGCCTATCGACAACTTCTGGGGATATTGAAGCCAGTGTGCCAATCACTTTTTGGACACCCACTTTTAATTCAACACTCATCCCTAACCCCAACTCATTTGCGTAGCTTTCAGCAACATTTAGCTCAGCTTCATAAGCCGTTAAATCTACCAATTTCATTAATGGCTCATTTTTGGCCACAAGCGCATTCGGCTGAATCAGTACATTCCCCACGACACCAGACACGCTGGCTTTAATAGTTAAATCGGCAAGTTGGCGGGTAAGGTCATCAACAACTAGAGCTTGCCTGGCGACCTTCTCTTTCGTGGTCTTAAGCTCAAAGGCTAACGTGTCTGTTGCTAGTTCAATTTCACTAATGGCGTGCTTATAAGTCACTTGTGCTTTGGCTAAATTATCTAGCGCCTCTTCTAAATCTATCTGGCTTATGAGGTGATCTTTAATTGACAATTTTGCTCTTTTTTCTTCTCGCTGGGCGGCAACCAATTCTACGTTAGCAATATCAGCTTGTTTGTTTAATAACAGTGCCTGTCTACGTACATCAAGCTCTTGCCTAGCAAGATCACTTTTCAAGCTTGCTAGCGCGGATTGCTCTTGCTTCATAGTATTCTGCAGTTCGGGAGAATCGACTATTGCTACAATATCCCCTTTTTCTACCGAGTCTCCGGGCTTTACTTTTAAAAGTACATAGCCCTGCTCAGGGCTATACAATTGCGGGGCATTTGAAGCGATTATTCTGCCAGTGGTGACGATATCCCTAATCAGTTCGCCTTTTGTTACTACACTGAATTTTAGCGAATCACGACTGCTAGATAGACCGGCGGTTGAGCTAGAAAAAAGAAAAAAATATCCGAAGACACCCACTATTAAGAGTATAGCTAAGACACCCACCCATTTTTTTCGCGACGGCTGCGTTACAACAACGGTATCCTGACTACTAGTATCCTGAATCATAAGACATCCTCATGACTTACTGACTCAAAATTAGCGAGCAACACTACAATAATAAAAATAACAATAGGTAGGCTGATAAAGTGAAAAAGCAACATATTCATCTAGTTTCTGTTAGGAGTGTAAACTAGTACTACGAATAACGCGCCAAAAGTTAACTGAATGATTAATAATGACTTTATTAGATAAACGGTTATTAAAGTGTCCGAACGGACACTTTTTTCTGTCCGGTTATACTGTGCGGACGGGTTGGTTAAATGTGGCGTTTAATATCAGAAGAATTACTGAGGTTACTAAAAAACAGGCATTAACTCCCTCAGTACTTATTGATTTGAATTACATAAGTTGGGATAGCGAATTCAAGTTCAGCAGGCTAATTGAGGGCTCAATCCAGTTTTTCGTTTTACCAGTGCCAAGCTTATCTTACTGGAGAAGTTACTCTCAATAGAGCTTACAACGGCTGACCAATCTGTTTGTGTTAAACCAGTACGGGATAAAATAGGCTCGCAATTTCGCGGGATCGCTCCTTTGATGTTACTTCTTAGCTGTCTACCGGTTTGATCGACTAACTGCAAATAATCATCTAACCGAAAAGGTAAGCCTTTTACCTTACTATCTTGTGAATCACCAATAAATGGAAGTAACTCTTGGGGTTGTTTATTCTTTTTCGCCTTTGCTATACGACGCTTCACACTGGTATACATGGACTTTTCAGGCGTATTCGCATTACTAGCTCTAATGGGGTTTAAGTCAACATAGGCCATACAGGCCAATAACGCTGATTCATCTAGTAAAGCCTGAGACTTAAACCTCCCTTCCCAAAAGCGCCCTGTGCATTCATCCTCCTTGTTTGCTTTTCTCGCAATAAACTCATTAAGAAGCCGCATGAACCAACTGATATCGTATAAACGCTTTCTATACATCTCCACACAAGATAGTACCGTTTTCACTTGCGCTTCAGAGAGGCCAGGCCTCTGTTCTTTATTCATAAATTGACGAGTGAGCAAAGTTCCATTGTGAAGAGTATGCCACCGACTCAGAACTTCCTCAGGGCTCATTGCAAGCGCATGCCCCTTATCAACACGCAATACAGTATGGGTATGGTTGCTCATTACTGCATAAGCGCAAACATCGATTGCAAAAACACTTGCGAGCTTAAGCAGCCGATTCTCAACCCATTGCCTTCTGTGCTCGTAGCTTCTTCCGCTAAACTTGTCTTTACCGCATAGAAATGCTCTTCGCACACAACGAGAAACGCAATGATAGTAAGGAGTGTCTTCTAAACATATTAGTGACTTACGAGGACGCGGCATGCTTAAATTTTGGTGTGGATATTTGATGCTTATAGTGGATTAATACGCAAGAAAGAAAAACCGAACCTTGGGATAGTTTTTCTACCTGCTTCGGGTTAATTGATTAAGTTTCGCCTTATGTGGGTTTCTTCTCACCCCTTTCTCGCCGAGTGAACCAAAAAACTTGGACACCCATTAATGTCCAAGATTTGGAAATCTGTGAGTGTCCAAATTTATTAAGTGGGTGTCTATGTTGAAAATGGGTGTCTGCATTTCTAGCTAAACAACTTCATGAACCAGCCTTTGCTTAGCTCTTCTTCGCAGGTTTTAAGCTGGGTTGCGTAGCGTAATGATCGTGCTTTTACTTTAGATGCAACCTTCTTCAGCCAAGGTTTGCGGTCGTAACTTCTACGTTTATAGCCACCCCAGCCTTCATGGTAATTCAAGTATTGGGCGTAAGCATCCCACTTCGAAATACCATTCACCTTTTGAGACTTATAGATAAACCAGCCCATGAAGTCGATAGCATCTTCGAAATCGTCGCGGTCAGCGCCGCTGTTGTCGGTTTCGCGCATATAGTCAGCCCATGTGGGTGTCTTAGCTTGCGAATAGCCATAAGCGGAGCTTACTCTGCCCCAAGGGACTAAGCCGAAAAATACGTAATCACGGGGAGGCAAGGCATCGTGGCGAAAGGAGCTTTCTTGATACATCATCGCCATAGGCACATGAATTGGCACACCCCATTTATCACGCGCGTCGGCTGCTGCATCGTACCAATCATCTTTCTCAAAGAAGATTTCGCACAAATTACTGCTGTCTTTCGGTGGTGTTGTAGCGCATCCAGCGATAAACAGCGGAAAAAGCACGACCAAACTTGATAAAAAAATGCACAACGGTTTGAACTTTTGATGCATAGCTTGTCTTAACTTATGTTCTAGTAAAATGTGTGTTTCCCTGGAACCTTCAACGCCTGATTTCTATCAGGCGTTTTTTTTTGCTAACGGTTCGTTGAAATAATCACGAATAAAGCTATCGAAGTCTTTGGTATCTGCAGCTTCCACATCCGCTTGCGCAGCTAACGACGTCTCAGCAGCCTCTGTAAACATAGCTTCCGTAGTTTGCTGATAAGCGAACCCTTTCATCTGCTCTTGATAACGTGCAGCTAACTCTAGGCCGTAAACACCATTATCTTTGTCATGTTTAAGCAATTCCTCTAAAAGCACGCCTGAAGGGGTTAGCCCTGGATTCGCCACTTTCATCGACTCTGCGGCAACCGCGTCACTATATCGCGTTGTGTCATTTGCCAAGTCGAGTATCTCTGCCACTTGCTCAAACTCGTCAAACAATGATGAAGCCCACGCCGTTAATGTTGTTTCCTCATTATCGCGAATAAGCGCCAAATTAGGTTTTCTGCCTTCTAATACCACTCTATTCATGTTGTCTTTAGCTTCATTTAACTGCGCTTCGTCTAACTCCGCACTAGGCTTCAATAAACAGGTCAACAAGAACACATCAAGAAAATCAAATTGGGTTTGGCTAATACCAATTGGCGAAAAGGGATTTACATCTAACGCACGCACTTCAATGTAGCTGATGCCACGTTTTACCAGGGCATCGGTAGGCTTTTCCATCGATTGCGTAGGTTGCTTGGGGCGTATCGGCGAATACAGCTCGTTCTCAATCTGTAAAATATTACGGCTGAGCTGCTGATAGTTACCACCGTCGCCAGCAGCAAAGCTACTAAAACGATTGGACGGCGTATCCATAGCGCCACGAAGTAAGCGAACATAATTATCTAACTGGTTATAGCAGATTTTAAGCGATGACTGCTCAGCACTGGTATATCCCAAGTCACTCATTCTTAGAGAGGTAGCATACGGCATGTAATACGTGCCCTTACCGACTTTTTCAAACGGCAATGCGTGTTCTTTTCCTTTTAAAAACGAGCTACACAACGCAGGCGAAGCGCCATATAGATAAGGAATTATCCAGCAGTAGCGACGGTAGTTTCTGATCAATGAAAAGTAGTCGGCTGATGTCTGATCTTGGCTATGCTCAGTACCATTAAGCTCAGCCCATTGCTTCCAGAAATCATCAGAGAAAGAAAAGTTAAAATGCACACCAGCAATCGCCTGCATCATACTGCCGTAGCGGTTTTTTAACCCAATTCGATATACACGCTTCATTTTGCCAATATTTGACTCGCCAAAATAAGCAATAGGGATATGCGCTTCATCTTCGATAAAACACGGCATGCTAAGCGGCCAAATTTGCTCATCGCCAATATTATCAATGGTGTACTTATGAACATCTTGTAACTGCGTAATAGTTTTAACAGCGCTACTTTCAGGTGGCGTAATAAACTCTAACAACGATTCAGAAAAGTCTGTGGTTATCGTGTCGTGTGTTAACGCTGAACCTAACGCTTTGGGATGAGGCTCTTGCGACAGAGCACCGTTTGGCTTAATTCGTAACGCTTCACGCTCAACACCGCGCTTTATTTGCGTGAGTGCCGATAAAAATTCAGGTGATTTAAGCGCAGCCAAACGCTTGTTGAAACACGTTGAGTTTACAGTCAATGTTCATATCCATGGATGAGTTGTTCCCCACAAAATGGGGAACAACGTATTAAATTCAAGTCACCATTACTGATAACTTGCTATCAGGCACTTAGTTTATCTGTTCTCTACTATTGGTATCTACCGATAATTCGATGATCGGCATATTTAACGACTCCAGTTGCTCAAGAATCGCATTTTTATCGCCAACAACGATAACTTGCAGCGCATCTGTCGATAAATACTGCTTAGCCAGTGCGTTAATTTCGTCTTTGCTAATGCTATTAATTATCTCAATTTGCTCTGTTCTGTAGCCTTTTTCAAGTCCATAGCTTTGCAATTGACGAAGAAAGCGCGCCTTACTATTGGGGGTTTCAAACTCTAACGCATCGCTCAACGTAAACGCATTGCGCATAAATTGAATTTCTTCGTCCGTCGCCCCTTTGTCGATATACTGATTTATTTCGTTAAAGACTTCAGTAATACCTTCGGCTGTGTTCGCAGCAGTAAGATCGGTTCCAACTTCAAACCAGCCAAGGGTTTTGCCTCCCATAAACGCACTATTCGCGCCATAGGTAATGCCTTTATCTTCGCGCAAATTCAGATTTATCCGGCTATTAAAGCCGCCGCCTAGCGGGAAGTTCACTAAACGAGATTTAAAGTAATCGCCTGTGGCATCGAAAGGTAAGCTGCGTTTAACGATATAAACAACAGATTGAACCGCACTGGGGCTATCTACCAAAAACACTTGGTTTTTGTCGTAGGTAGGGAACGCATCATAATCTTCAAAGGTATATGCCTCACCTTCCCATTGCGCCACAAAATCTAATGCATCTACTACCGCATCAGAACTCATATTGCCAACAACGACTACACTCGCTTTACTCGGTGAATAGTACTGATTATAAAACTGCTTCACATCGTCAAGTGTGATGGACTGGACGGTTTCAATGGTGCCTTCATCAGGAAGACTTACACGATTATCTGCACCAAATAATACTAAATCTCGTGCACGTCGAGCCAAACTAGACGGGGTTTTCGCTTGCTGCTGCAAACCTTGTAGCACCCGCTCTTTCATTCGAATAAAATCATTTTGTGCAAAAGCAGGGTTGAAGAACTTCTCTTTAAGTAGTGCCAAGGTTGGCATTACGTTTTTGGTTAATGTAGACACATATACCTGAGAGTATCGACCTGCCGCACTAAAACGAATTGAGCTGCCTAACTTGGCAAGTTCGTTCGCTAATTCTTCATTCGTGTAGTTTTGAGTAGATTCATTCATCATTAACGCGGTGAGATACGCTGTACCCGCTTTACCCTCAGCGTCTAGCAACATACCGCCATCCATGCTAAGGGTTAATGTGACAGTGGGTGTCTCACTCATAGTCACCCCCATTACATTTACGCCATTGCTGAGTTCACGCTCCCAATAATCCGGAACCGTGACCACAGGCGCTTCGCCTGCTTTAGGCTGTATAGTTCTATCGAAACTAGATGCTGAAGATGTATATTCGTGCTCGTCTGATTCAGTCTCGGGTAACGTTCGTACAGGACGTTCAAAGGTTGGTTCTGCCGCTTGAAGTTGAGGCTGACCTTTAGGCACAATACTTAACACGACACTATTGGCGTCTTTAATATATTTTTTATACACACGCATCACGTCTTCAGCGGTCACAGAATTATATCGTGCGATATCTTCAGACACTAAATCTGGCGTTTGATAAAAAGTTTCATTGGCCGCAAGCGCAGTCACTTTACCAGCTACACTCTGTAAGCCAAATACTGTTGAGGCTTCAATACTACCTTTGGTTCGCGCTAAATCGTCAGCTTTTACACCGCGGGTTTCAAATTCAGTTAATGTAGCTTCTATTACATTGTGAAGCTCATCAAGTGACTGCACTTTGGCTGGATTAGCCAAGGCAATTAGTTGAAATTCACAGGCCAGCTCGCGGCACGGGTGTGACACTACTGCTTGGACAGCCATCCCTTCTTTCACTAAATTTTTATAAAATAAAGACGTTTTACCTCCACCTAGAATGTCAGATAATACATCTAGTGGTGCTTCATCAGGGTGACGCGCATAAACGGTTGGGAAGGTGATTTGTAGTAAGGGTAAGTGAACCTTATCTTCTAACGTCATATAGCGAGTTTCAGATAGGGTGACAGGCTGTGGTTCAGGATCGTTAACTTCAGGTCCTTTTGGAATATCACCAAAATACTGGGCTATTAATGCTTTGGTTTTTGCAGTATCTATGTCACCACCTATGGTTAACACGGCATTGTTAGGTCCATACCAGCGTTTAAAAAAAGCTTTAAGATCGTTTACATTAACGCGGTCTAAGTCTTCAACGTAACCAATGGTCATCCAGGAATAAGGATGCCCTTCTGGATACATAGCCTCGCCGTTTAGCTCGTGTCTTAGCCCATAAGGCTGGTTATCTACTCGCTGAGCACGCTCATTCTTAACCGTTTCACGTTGGTTTTCGAACTTAGTCTGGTTTACCGCTTCAAGTAAATACCCCATGCGGTCTGATTCAAGCCACAACACTTTTTCAAGCTGGTTAGCAGGCACAGTTTCGTAGTAATTTGTTCTGTCGGTATTTGTCGAACCGTTCAAACTACCGCCGGCTTCGGTGATCACTTTAAAATGCTGTTCATCTGCTACATGCTTTGAGCCTTGAAACATCATATGCTCGAAAAAGTGTGCAAAACCAGACTTACCCACTTCTTCACGCGCAGAGCCTACGTGATAAGTCACATCTACATGAACGAGGGGATCTGAATGGTCTTCGTGAAGAATAACCGTTAATCCATTACTGAGCGTGTACTTTTCGTAGGGGATAGTAACTGCGGAGCTATCGGCGGGGGGATCTACTTTTGCCCGTTGGCATCCGTTAAGTACGCTAATAGCAAAAACTGCAACAATAAGGCGAAACGCCAAACTTCCTGACATGCTGGATCCTTCTAGGTGGCCTCGCTTTTGTAATACATTTAACTCGCATCACACTAGCGTCTATAATAATACAACCGTTGAGACAATGGCCTGGGGCATACGTTTCATCGAAGACTACCAGACTTTTTAACGCTTTACTTGCTCTGACTTGCTATCATTGTATTAATTTGTAAAATTCTGAAATACACTGGCATAGAACACAGTATAAAAACGTAGTTAAAGGAACTTATATGGATCAGCCCGCAACAGTCTTAGATTTTGAATTTGGCATGTCTCAACTAAGTGGTAATAAAACACTGTTGTTAACCTTATTAAATAAGTTTTCAGATGAATATCGCTCAGCAAACGATGATTTACAGCAATTAGTGAAAGAAGGGAATTTCGACGAGGCATACTCTTTAATCCATACGTTAAAAGGTGTGGCAGGTAACTTAGGCTTATTTGCTTTGCATCACGCCAGTAAACCCGTTGAAGCAAGCGTTAGAAATGACAAATGCCTTCCTGATGACTACGCCAGTTTTTCTGCTCTTGTTGATGAAACCATAGCGGCTGTAGATGCACTATCTGCAACCCCTGTCCCCGCCGCGCCTGAAGCAAATAGCGCAGTTGCTACCCAAGCTCGTGAGCAATTTATGGCCGCATTAAAAGCCAGTGAATTCATTTCCCAATCGACACTTGATGAGTGGCTAAGCGTGCTTTCACTTTCTGCTGACACGAAGCAAGGAATTGAAGACGCGGTAGACGAACTAGACTACGACGAAGCCATCGCCCTGCTTGAAAAAGCCTAAGTGAACGAAATACCTATTTTAGTTGACGATGAAGATGTGCTTATCGTCAACAAGCCTTCCGGCATCGCCATGCATGACTGTGCTAATACTGCCAATATTGCAAATACCCAGAGTACTGGAACTGCTGAGAACATTAGCGCCGGTGAAGGCGCTGACGCCTGCGGTCTCAATAACATAGGTAGTAAAATAGATAGTAAAATAGACACCCATGCATTTGGTATTGTCACCCTACTTCGAGAACAAACCGGTTATAGCCAACTTCACCTTTGTCATCGCTTAGATACCGGCACCTCTGGCTGTCTGTGCTTAGCCAAATATGCCCAAACAGCAGCGCTTATTGGTGATGCCTTTGCATCCCGTCAGGTTAGTAAATACTACCTAGCCATTAGTGCCGACAAGCCGAAAAAGAAACAAGGTTCTATTGTAGGCGATATGAAAAACCGTCGCGGCGGCCAATTCATGCTTCTTAAAAGCAAAGATAACCCTGCAGTCACCCAGTTTTTTAGTCAATCAGCCAAACCTGGCTATCGCGGATTTATCGTAAAACCGCTTACAGGAAAAACCCATCAAATTCGAGTCGCCCTTAAGAGTGTGGGCGCAGCGATACTTGGTGACACACTTTATAGCGGTGCACCATCCGACAGATTACATTTACATGCCGGCTGGCTACGCATTCCCCTTCCCTCTCGCACTATTTCAGTGAAAGCGCCGATACTCTCTGGTGATTTATTTACTGATAGCGAAGTAAAGCGTTGGCTTACTGAATTACCTGAGCCAGATACCTTCAATTGGCCTGCGATTGCCTCTTCTTTACTACAGCTAGTTAGCAAAACCTAAAGCTTATGAAAGGTCAAAAAGCCAAGCAAGGTGCGAAAGGAACAGAAAACCTATTGGGTGAGAGCAAGTCGCAGGCACAAGGCAAATTTAAGGCTGAGCAGCTCGAAATAAAAAAAATCCACATTGCGGGCAGTGGCGCTATTGGTTCTTTACTTGCTGGGGCTGCAGAAAAACAAGGCTTACCTTACGGGCTTTACCCAAGAAACCCAGTGTTTCAAGTTAACAAAGCGAGTATAGAGAAACCTGAATTTGAGCCCGCTAAAACTGAGACACCCACACCCTATTTTGTAGAATGGACTGACGGCACCGAATACCCCATTAGGCAAATCAACAGTAACAAGCCACATCTTTCGCCTAGCGATATGTTGGTATTGCCATTAAAAGTGCACCACTTGAAAACCGCGCTTACTCAATGGCTGCCACTTATCGATAAGCGTACCCCTGTTGTGCTTCTACACAATGGTATGGGTGGGTATGAAATAGCAAAATCTATATTGCCAGCCCAGCAACCATTGCTGCTTGCTACCACCAGCCATGGGGCAATGAAGCGCACGTCAACTCAGGTTATTTACACCGGTGTGGGCAACACCCAAATTGGTATTGCTCCCCATTTGGTTTCACACAAACAACTCACTATGCCTGAGTGGGCGAAAAGTGTGTGTCACACTTTACATGCGCTACTTCCACCAGTGCGTTATCAAACTGACATCATGAAAGCGTTGTGGGCCAAGCTTGCTATTAACGTGGTGATAAACCCGCTAACTGCGCTGAATAATATAACCAATAGCCATATTGCTGGTGATCTGTTTGCGAAAGAACGTAAAATACTTTGTGAAGAGTTTGCTCAAGTGGCAAACGCATGTGGGCAGTCTTTTGATGCTATTGAAATTGAACAGCAGGTAATTAAAGTTGCTGGCCTTACCGGCAGCAATTACTCCAGTATGCATCAAGATGTGAAGAACCAAAGGCAAACCGAAATTGAAGCTATTAATGGTTACATTGTTAGCATGGCACAAAAAAAGGGTATTGAAGTTCCCCTCAATACCCTTCTTACAAAACAAATCACTGCGCGTTTAACATAAGCGCTGTAAGCTGTTTTTATAATTTATAACGCAGTATTTTATAACGCTACTTTATATAAAGTAACTAACGCATAACGTTATTTGCGCAGCTTATTCTTCTTCGGCGCCTTTCGACACTTCAGGTTTCATATGCGGGAATAAAATCACGTCTTTAATCGTTGGGCTGTCAGTAAATAACATTGCCAAACGGTCAATACCAATACCTTCACCGGCCGTAGGCGGCAAACCATACTCTAACGCACGAATATAATCTTCGTCGTAGTGCATCGCTTCATCATCACCTGCATCTTTCTCTTCAACTTGTTTAGAGAAACGCTTAGCTTGATCTTCAGAGTCATTTAACTCGCTGAAACCGTTTGCTAGCTCACGGCCGCCAACGAAGAATTCAAACCTGTCGGTAATGAATGGGTTTTCATCGTTACGACGAGCAAGTGGCGATACTTCCCACGGATATTCGGTAATAAACGTTGGCTGTTCAAGTTTCTCTTCCGCAGTGGCTTCGAAGATTTCACATAAGTATTTACCAGCACCCCAAATACCATCAACTTCAGGCTCTTTAATATGCAACTGTTTCGCCATGGCTTTAAGTGCATCAAGGTTCGCTTCTGGGTCGCGAATAGCGGCTTCATTAGCTTCTGGCCAGTATTTCAAAATGGCGTTGCCCATGCTTAAGCGCTCAAACGGCTTACCAAAGTCATACTGTACTTCTGAAACCACGTTTCCGTCGGTATCTTTAGTGGTGTTAGTAATAACACTAGAACCTAAAATATCTTCGGCAAGAGTACGCAACATGTCTTCTGTTAGGTTCATCAGGTCGTTGAAATCAGCATAGGCCTGATAAAATTCCAACATGGTGAACTCTGGGTTATGACGTGTTGAAAGCCCTTCGTTACGGAAGTTACGGTTAATTTCGAACACGCGCTCGAAACCACCTACTACCAAACGCTTCAAGTAAAGCTCTGGGGCAATACGCAAGTACATATCAATGTCTAACGCATTATGGTGTGTAACAAACGGCTTCGCAGTTGCACCACCTGGGATCACCTGCAGCATAGGCGTTTCTACTTCAAGGAAGTCGCGCTGAGTAAGGTAGTTACGAATACCATTTACAATCTTACTTCTGATCATAAAGGTTTTGCGCGTTTGTTCGCTGGTAATAAGGTCAACGTAACGCTGACGATATTTGGTTTCTTGGTCGCTTAGGCCATGGAACTTTTCTGGTAGAGGGCGCAGCGCTTTTGTTAGCAATGCATACTTTTCCGTGTTCACATATAAGTCGCCTTTACCCGACTTATGCAAAACACCAGCAACACCAATAATGTCACCAATATCTAACGCACCGTACTGCGCTTTAAGGGCTTTTTGGGTGTCTTTGTCTGCGTAAGCTTGAATGCGACCAGTCATGTCTTGAAGCAACATAAACGGGCCACGCTTAGCCATAATACGGCCAGCAATGCTTACTTTGTTACCCTGCTCTTGCAAGGTTTCTTTATCTAATTCACCGAACTTGCCTTGAAGTTCGTCAGCATAGTTTTCACGACGGAAGCTGTTTGGGAAGCCATTTGCACGGCACTGCTCACGAATTGCGCTTAGTTTTGCTCGGCGCTCAGCAATTAATTTGTTTTCGTCGGTTTGTTGGTCAGTCATAACCTATTCACTTTCGTTGTTCGGATTACAGCCCTGATTTAAGGCTGGCTTCGATAAATTTATCCAGGCCACCATCTAGCACGGCCTGAGTGTTGCGTGTTTCCACGCCTGTACGCAAATCTTTAATGCGAGAGTCGTCTAGTACGTATGAACGAATTTGACTTCCCCACCCGATATCTGACTTGCTGTCTTCCATCGCTTGTTTCTCGGCGTTTTGCTTTTGAAGCTCATACTCGTAGAGTTTAGCTTTCAGCTGCTTCATCGCCTGATCTTTGTTTTTATGCTGCGAGCGGTCGTTTTGGCACTGCACTACAATACCTGTAGGTTCATGGGTAATACGCACCGCGGAATCTGTTCTGTTTACGTGTTGACCACCCGCGCCAGATGCTGTCTCTTATACACATCTCCGAGCCCACGAGACGCTACGCTATCTCG
>OJDD01000393.1_pt1 | contig 12657 bp, 8 predicted proteins | sample 1592591 | NCBI WGS metagenome assembly OJDD01 (sample SAMN05416809, study PRJEB24817) | seawater metagenome | isolation source: Sea water | place: Canada:Atlantic | collected 2013-07 | reverse complement strand
AGATCAACTCTGGTGGGTCACCGGGCAGTGGTTCCGGGCAGGGTGTGGTGATGGCAGAGATGCCTCAGACAATCGAAGCCGGCCAGCCTAACAAGTCCCAGCAAGAAGCACTTGCAGAGGTTGATCAGCGGGAGAATGCTCCGTCAATCAACGTGGAGTCCCAGCTCGCTGAGCTCAGGAAGGGTAATGCAACCTGTCCGGTTTGTGAGGGGCAAAACTCATGAATCCCGATTGCTGTCCTCTATCGGAGTCGCCGTTTACCCATGTTAACTGGCCTGATCATCATCCGGTTGGGCTTGTTCTGGATGGTGTGGCTATTCCCGACCTCGGCGAACAGATATACCAGTGGGCCGGCGACCAATCCGTTAATGCGGAGTGCCTGTTCGCGGAAACCCGTTGGGAGGCTGTATCGGCGCTTTCTCCCTGGTTAGTGTGGCTTAGCGGGCCGGAAGACCCGGTGCTGAAAGGTTTTCTGGAACTCGGCCCCGCGCGAGAACAGGGGTATCTGTTGGTGTCTGACACAGACCGTACGACCTGCTCCCGCTGGATTCAATCTCATCTGCAAATAGAGATGGCGCCGGGTTGTGAAGAGTTGGTACGCATTGCCCATCCAGCAATAGCCAGGACGGTGATTGGGGGCAACCTGCCCCGGTTCTCCGTCAGGGCTATAGACCGGCTCGTGATTCCGGATCGTATCAGCGAGCAGTGGCACCTTGTCGAGCCTCCGGCTGTCCAGCCAGGCACCACAGGTGATCAGCCCGAAAAAATGATGGCCTCGCCGGACCTGAAGAGTGCCTTCGATGCCTTCAATCGGCGTAAAGATGCACTGCAGATATGGAACAGCCTTGATGAATCGGTGCGCAAGCAGTTGGGTGGCTCCGAACTAATAGATGCTTACCCGCTGCTTCGAAGCGTGCTGGACAAGGCGATTATCAATGGTTGCAACAGCGTGCGAGAGATTATGCAGTTCCTATTCACAAACTTGCCCCGAACAAGCTGATACAATGCGGTGATCGAAACAGTGCCCCAACTGGCTCAAGGATGAACCATGACACGGATACAACGCCCCACGGACGACCGAACAAGCAACGATCTTTTGTGCTGGGAACAGCCAGGCACCCCCATTGATGAACCCGCTTCATGCCCCTTGCTGAAAACCGTGCACCTGCTGCCCATCCGCTATGGCAGGGTAGAGGTTGCGCCTGCGGAAACCGACCCGGGATATCCGTACTCACTAACTTCTCGTCCCATCGGTTACCGTCTTCTGAGGCATGGCTACCTTTATGTCCTGGATGCCGATGCCGGGGAGCTCCACGAGTACCTGCATGAAGACGGTGAACTGACGGGCCACAATGACGGCAAGCTGGAGTACCCGGTATCCCATACGGTGTACGTCGCCTTCTCGGAACTGGCATGGACGGCCCGCAAGAAAGCCCAGGTGCTGGATGATCCTCAAGAGCGTGATGCCCTGCTGCAGAAGATCGATCTGGCCAGCGCATCGCCGCTTGGCGGCGGCCGGCATCTCCTGACACCCGACCAGGCCAAACAGTGGGTGGCGGAGTTTGCCGAGGACTACACGCCGGATTCTCCCGAAGACGGTCACCGCCAGGAAAGCGAGCCCTATCACTGGGAAAATCAGCCCTACTACCACCAGACCCGCTTTGGCAAACTGATCAAGCAGCAGGCCATCGATGATGTCTCCAATTGCCTCTGCCTTGTCCTGAGGGACGATGTGGGTGTGATGCTGGACCTGGCGCAACATCAGGACGACGTGGTGGGCTGGCTGGATGACTGGGCCGCCAGCGGCGAACAGGAAGGCCACACCGAGCGGGACTACGTACTTGGCAGCCTGATCGAATCCATGACCACCGTCAGCGATGAAGTGCTGGGCCAGACTGCGGCCAGTACCGGCGACGAAGCCCTGGATGCCCTGATTGACGATACAACGGCCGCAGAGCGCCAAGCCATTTACCAGTACCTGGACGTTCGCAAAGACTATCGCGGCCCGGAACCGCTGGGGTCAGAGGAATTCCTGCTCGAGCACCACAGCGACAACCCGCTGGTGCAGGCGCAAATGAACATGGTGGACACGCTCGGCTATGAACGCTTTCAGCAGCACCGCCCGGCCATCAACGCACTCAACCTGCAGAACTATTACAAGCTCAATGGTGCCAAGTTGGGGCAGCGGGGCATCAATGACCTGATTGACCGCGAGGGCATGGCCGAGTTTCTGTCGGCCCAGCGCAAGAAACTCGCGCGCTGGCACGCGCTACTGGAGAAAATCACCGATGACCGCGCCGCCCTCCTGTGCGATGGGCATTTCCACAAGGCGGCCTGGTATTTTGATAATCAGGACGATACGCAAATTGAGGCCGCCCTGGCCCTGCAGTACGCCTGCATGAAGGATGTCTGCCGTAGTGACAGCGCCGCCGAACGGGTATTGGCCTGGATAGAGGCCAACCCCCAGTATGCACGCCCCTTGTTTCATACGCTGCCACTGGCTGAGCAGGCACCGGATCAGGAGCCGTATACGACCTACACCTCGATAGGCAAAGCCGGTTATGACCTGACGAAAAATTCGTTGGAATGGGCACAAACGCTCAAAAACGCGGAGGCTGGCCGGCTACCGGATATCAAAGCTCTATCCGAAGACATACAGCTAAAAGCCGCCGCCGTCGGTGACACCCTGTCACCGGCCATGGCATTAGGCTTGGCCCGTGCGCTCCAGCCGCTTTATGAGGTAGCTGAGGGTAAAACCTTGCCACCGCTGGACGACATCTTTCGAGACCTACCGTTTTTCTTCAAGGGCCAGATGCTGGATGCCGTTCATGCGGGCGAGGTAGAGTTCAGGGTTGCCAGCCCCGAAGCACTGGTTGTCTTTCAGGACAACATTCGCCGCTTGATGGGCCTGAGTGATCAACTGCGCAACCTAGCCCATGAGCACGACTTGGCGAAAGCCCGCCATGGCCACCGTTCCGAGGCCGCGACTCGACTGGTGAATGAATTCAAGGCCACCCGGGAAGAGCACCGCGAACTGGGCCGCCGTGTGGCTGCGGGCATGAGCCCTGTGGAGGAAACCCAGCATGGCATCAAGCTGGAACCCGCCGAATCCGGCCGTGCCGGATTAACGGTACTGGCGCCCGCCGCTGCCCATCAGGCGATTGCAAATACCATGGCCGATTTGCGGCTTGGACGAGTGCCCACGTTGAATGTGAATACGCTCGGTGACGGTTTGGGTGTTCTTGTGGCGGTGGCGCAGGCGGTGAATTTTTACTCGGTTACTCAGGAAGCGTTGTCACAAGATTGGGAATCGGTTTCTTTGAAGCCCGTTATTGAGAGTGCTTTTGCGACAGCAGGTGCTGGTTTTCTGGCCGCCCAAAGCATCTCGGACACTTTGCTCACGGCGCGTGCTACCAAGTTGGCCGGGGCTTGGCAGCGTGGCGCGCTGAAAGCCGTTCACATTCGTCTTGGTAGGTTGCATGTTGGGCTAGGGATTCTCAGTTACGGTGCAGGCATGCTTGGTTATGCGCTGAGTATCGTAAAGCATGGGGCCGAATGGGTCGACGCGATGAAAACTGGAAACGGTGCAGCAGCCACAGGCGCAGCGCTCAGTTTTGTCGGCAGTGCCGGTCTGACCGCAACGAGCAGCTATGGCTTTGCCCGAACTTTCGATGCGGCCAGGGCGATCCGCCAGGTGGCCGTCGGTGAAGAGCGATCCCTGGCCTGGGCGCGGAGCGGCACCCGGCTTTCCAGCCTCTTCGCGCGCCTGAACCTGTTCGGGCTGGCGTTCTCGGTCCTGGAGTTGGCTGGTACCTGGCTATACAATCACTACAACCTGAGCGAGCGGGACAAGTGGCTGTTAAGTACCCCGTGGGGCACAGAGCCGGAGCGCAACAAGAACCTGAGCCTGGCAGAATATGAGGCCGCTTTGGCGGCCTTAGCCGACCCGGTCAGCGTTACGCCTGCCAACGAGGCTGGGAACGGCGCTTCCTCCGAGGTCATCCTGAATATTCACAACTGGACGCCTACCGCTCTAAATCACGATCTGGCGCTAGTCAACAAGGAGCCCTATCGCCTGTCGCTGTCCGCCTGGCAAGTGCAACCGGCCCGGTCGGGCATGTTCAACCGGCTTCCGGAAATCTGGGTGCGTAGTGCGGCACCGATTATTGAATCCATGCAGGTATTGGACAGCAGTGACCATATCAAGTTGCAATTCACGGTGCCCCAGCCGGTGAAGACGAAGTATGGCGAGAAGACCCGCGATGTCGTGGTGATGGTCCGGCTGGAGACCCTGGGGGCGGACGGTGCCTATCGCACACACGACCACCTGTTAACGCTGCCGCCGGAGCCGGTATTCCCGATCACACCGGTGGACGGCTCACCCCATGATGAGCCTCTGTGGCGCTCCATTCGCCAACCCCTGACCGCACTGGACCTGTATCCATGAGCCAATCCGAACCCTTGCGCCCGTCCCGCAAGCCCCATCAGGCCGGTGAGGTCGAATCCCTCCCGACCGGACGGCTGACCTATCTGGCTCCGAAGCCGCTTCCCACCGGCGCGTTGCCTGTGGACTTCGGGCGTGCTGTGGGTTTTGTTACGGACCACTATCTCGATTTTGGTGTTGGCAATTCCTTTGCCTTTGCCTGGCAGATGGTGTTGGGCGGGCCGTTTGTATTGTTTTTGCTCGGAGCTGTTCTCGTTCCGTTGATGGTGCTCTTGGTTGGCTTACACTCTGATACTATCTGGGCCGATGTGGTTCAGTTCACCTGGGGCGTTTTCAACCTGTCATTCTGGATCGGCCTGGGGGGGGGGGTGTTCGGTCTATTTTTGGCAATGCGATCACGCTGGAAAATGTACGAAGACGCCGAAAAAGTAGCCCCTACCCGCTTCAACCGCCAGCGCCGTGAAGTCTGCTTTGTGCCGGAAGGCCACAGCGAACCTATCTATGTCCCGTGGGAAGAACTTGAGGCGTGGGTGGTTGAGGCTCATGGCGTAAGCGAATACGGGGTGCGGCGCCAATACGGATTCGGCATCGGTTTTCGTCATCCGGAGACGGGCGAACGCTTCAACCTGGAATTTGAAACTCACGGCCTGCCGCTCTCTATTAGTAACTGGGAAGCCCTGCGGGCCTACATGGAGTACGAGGTGCACACCCTGGAGGAAATTCAACCCCAGGGAGAGTTGATGGCGTCAGACGAGCCCCAGGCACCGGGCGCAGGGCCGGAAGAAGGAATAGAGTTTTTCCACAACGCCCGGCGTAATCTCCACCGCCGCCGTAAGGCCGGTAAAGTCGGCTGGATTTACGTGTTCTTCTGGTATCTGTATCACGTGATGACCTTCTGGACGATTCCCAACCGATTGGTGGTCTGGGAAAACGCCAAGATGAGGCGGCTTAGCCAGAAGACTTTGCCGGAGAGCATGGAAAAATGGTCGCAGCCATTGCCGGAAATCGAGTGGGCACAGCCCAGTGATGAACTCAAAAAACTGAGCGCTCAAGTGACGCAAAGATTAAAGGACAACCCGGCACAGTCCGTAACGGCAATTTATGCGGAACTCTACGCGCAGCAGGAACGCCTTCGGGCCTGACTGCGCTGGACCTGTATCCATGAGCCAATCCAAACCCTTGCGCCCGTCCCGAAAGCGCCATCAGGCCGGTGAGGTCGAATCCTTCCCGACCGGAAGGTTGATCTATCTGGCTCCGAAGCCGCTTCCCACCGGTGCATTGCCGGTGGATTACGGGAGGGTCGTGGGCGCTGTCACCGACCACTATCTCGATTTTGGCGTTGGTGATTCGTTTGCCTTTGCCTGGCAGATGGTACTTGGAGGGCCATTTGGACTGTTTTTACTTTTTGCTCTTGTCTTTCCGTGTGTCAGTTATATGGCTGGCTATCATATTGGCAATGGTGTGCAGGATGCTTCGCGACTATTTTTGGCAACTATCGACCTGTCGTTCTGGCTTGGTTTGGGAGGGGGGCTGTTTGTGCTCTCACTCGGCCTGCAAACCCGCTGGCAGATGCATAGCCGCGTTGAAAAAATCGTTCCCACCCGCTTCAACCGCCAACGCCGTGAAGTCTGCTTCGTGCCGGAAGGCCACAGCGAACCCATCTATGTCCCTTGGGAAAAACTGGAAGCCTGGGTGGTTGAGGCACAAGGCGTAAGCGAATACGGGGTGCGTCGCCAGTATGGTTTCGGGATTGGTTTTCGGCACCCGGACACGGGTGAACAGTTCAATCTGGAATTCGAGACCCACGGCCTGCCGCTGTCCATTAGTAACTGGGAAGCCCTGCGGGCCTACATGGAGTACGAAGTGCATACTCTGGAGGAGATTCAGCCCCACGGCGAGTTGATGGCACCCGACGAGCCCCAGGCACCGGGTGCCGGGCCGGAAGAGGGCGTAGAGTTTTTCCACAACGCCCGGCGCAACCTCCACGCGCGCCGCAAGGCGGGCAAAGTCGGCTGGATTTACGTGTTCTTCTGGTATCTGTATCACGTGATGACCTTCTGGACGATTCCCAACCGATTGGTGGTCTGGGAAAACGCCAAGATGCGGCGGCTTAGCCAGAAGGCGCTGCCGGAAAGTATGGAGAAATGGTCAAAACCGCTGCCTGAAAGCGAGTGGGCCCAGCCCAGCGAGAAACTGAAGCGCCAAAGCAGACGGGTGCTGGAGCTGCAAAAGGCGGATCCGCAAAAGTCGGTTACTGAGATCTTTGCGCAGGTCAGCGAGGAGCTTTCAGGTGATGCCTCAATGACCGCATAAACAAGCAGTGGTAGTACTGAATAATTCGAGCCAGTTTACCCGCCAGCCCTTACTCTATGGCCAAAGTCTTCGGGGAGAGCATTGTGAACGAAGTAACGAAAGCAATTTGCCATTCGTGCAATGGCTTAAGCTAATTTGCAGTCGTTCGTCGTTGATCACGGAAGAAGTTTTAAGCTGAGGAAACAAGGATGTGGGATTTCATCGGGTACACAGGTGTTGTTGTTATTATTTTAGGTGGGCTTGCGCTCATGATGCCGCGCTATTTGAGTCAAACCAAAGTAGCTTTATGCCGGCCACTGATCGGGAGGCTGCGTGACCGCCTATCTAATTCCCACACTGCGAATCCCCATCCTCCACCACCAAATACCGAGCCGGCAATTCCGGCAGCGAGGTCGTAATCAACTCCTCCAGCCGGCCAGACGCCCGCAACTCACTGAGCCCTTCGTTGAATTTCTCCAGATAACGCTCACTCTCAGGCACAAGCCTGGACAGGATCAGGTACAAGTAATCCGATTGCAGCGGCGTGGTGTGGAATGTGATCTTGTCGTTGAGCCCGAGCTCTTTCAGCATACCCATGCCCACGGCGGGCTCCATTGGGAACAAGTCTATTCTGCCGGCTGCCAGTTTGCGAAAGTTGGATTCGTCGGAGGTGGTCGTGTCCGCACTGATGGTGCCGGCGGCGACGGCTTCCTCGAATTTCTCGCCGTAGTTGTAATCCTGGGTCAGGCCGATCCGATAGCTTTCCAGATCTTTCACTGTGTCCCAGTCGAAATCCATATCTTTGCGATGAAACAGGGCGTAGTTATGGGTGACGATGGGGTCGCTGAAGTGAAAGAACTTGAGTAATTTCCTGCGACAAGTCCAGGCGACTGAGCCATCCCGCAATCCTTTTTGAGCCAGCAGGCGGGCGCGGGACCAAGGGAAAAAACCATAGGTTACGGAAATGTCCTCTTTGGCGAAGGCCAGGGTGACGATCTGGGAAATGACCCCGAAGTGAGGTGGGGTATTCTCCATGTAGGGAGGCCAGTGGCCATTGGTGAGCCGGACGGTGGAATCCGACTCTTCAGCGTGAAGCTGGGGGGCGAGGATGTGGACCGTGGCTACGCATAGAAGCGTGGCAACGAGTCGATGTAATCCTCGAGCGAAGCGGAGCGATCCTTGCAAACACATTATTCCATCCACTACCGGTTGTGCTCGCCAGACAAAACGTCCGGCTGAGGCCACCTCCCGAAGTCAGAGAATCGAAAACCTGATAACACTCAAAAGGTAGCAGTCACTCTCAGGTTTACAACTTACTCACGGGCCGCTGTCGTTAACGGCTGTCTCCCCTGAGCGCTTTTACGTTCTCTTCCAGCAAACCGGCGTTTGCCTCCTGCGCGGTCACTGGCTCACCCGCAATGAGTTCAATTCGCGACCAGAAGCGCTTCGGGAAGTGTTTTAGCGCAGGACCACCGCAATGGCTGAAGAAACTGCCCCAGAGCCCTCGCAGCGCCATAGGCACCACCAGCACCGGACGTCGTTCCAGGATGATATCCACACCGCCGCGGAAGGTGGCTACTTCGCCGTCGGAGGTCAGGCGCCCCTCGGGAAAGATGCAAACGACATGGCCGGCGTCCAGTTCTTCGTCAATGCGTTCGAAAGCGGCGTCGTAGATCTCCGGCACGCGATTGCGAGAACCAATGGGAATGGTCTTGGCGAGCCTGAAAATTGCGCCGAGTATCGGCGTTTTGAAGATCTGGTAATCCATCACGAATCGAACTGGCCGCCGGATCGCGCCGGCAATGACGAGGGCGTCCATGTAGGTGACATGGTTGCAGACCAGCAGTGCCGGTCCTTCGTCGGGGATTCGATGCAGGCCTTCATGGCGCACCCGGTAAATCGTGTGGGAGAGCACCCAGACAATAAACCGGAGGGCGAATTCGGGCACCTGCTGGTACACGAAGCCCGCCACAATCATGTTCATGATGGCCAGTACCAGGAAGAATTCGGGGATGCTGAGGCCGATCACGCCCAGCATCAGGACGCCCATGATGGCGCTGACCACCATGAATAGGGCATTGAATACGTTCAGCGCCGCAATTACACGGGCGCGACGTTCCTCAGGCGTTTCCCGTTGGACGAATGCGTAAAGGGGCACGATGAACAGGCCGCCAAAGAAACCAATACCTAACAGGTCGATGGCGACTTGCCGGTGCTGGCTGTCGCTGATCATCATCCACCAGTCGGTGGGAACCGGGTTGGCGGGCATGTTGAAGTAGAGGTCGAGCCCGAACAGGCTGATACCGAGGGAGCCAATGGGCACAATGCCCAGTTCTATCCGGTGTCCGGAGAGTCGTTCGCAGGCCACTGAGCCTAGGGCAATGCCGATGGTGAAGATTGCCAGCAGCAGGGTAACGACGGTTTCATCACCCATAAGGTCGGTTTGGGCAAAGCTGGGGAACTGGGTGAGGTAGGCTGCACCGAGGAACCAGAACCAGGAAATGGCCATGATACACAACAGCACGGAATGGTTTTCGGCGGCCAGACGCATCAGGTGCCAGGTTTCCCGAAGGGGGTTCAGACGGATGGCCATGTCGGGATTGGTGGTTCCGGTCACCGGGACCTGCCGCGCTGCAAGGTAGCCAATGATGGCCAGGGCAAGGACCCCAATGGCGGCGAGTTTCTCCGGCTGGTCGCTGCCCATAAGCAGGCCAGCGGTAAGTGTGCCCACAAGAATAGCCACGAAGGTGCCCATTTCCACCAGCGCATTGCCGCCCACCAGTTCATCGTCTCGAAGCACTTGGGGCAGGATGGCGTACTTAACCGGTCCAAAGAAGGTGGATTGCACGCCCATCAGGAACAACAACAGCAGAAGCGATTCGTACCAGCCGACCCAGAGCCCGGCGGCTGCCAGCACCATAATGGCGATTTCAGCGAGTTTTACCCAGCGAATCACACGGGACTTTTCATACTTGTCCGCCAGTTGGCCAGCGATGCCGGAAAACAGAAAAAAGGGCAGGATAAACAGCAACGCCGCGATGTTGACCACCACATCAATGGGCAGGCCCAGCAGGCCGCCAGCGGTGTAAGTGATCAGCAATAGCAGAATGTTGCGGAACAGGTTGTCGTTGAAGGCGCCTGAGAACTGAGTCAGGAAGAAAGGTAGGAAACGTCGCTCGGAAAGCAGCCGGAACTGGCTGTGGTCGTCCATGATAGTGGTCCATCATCTCATTGTTGATGGGGAGTATTCTGCCACAAACCGATAGTTGAAACAGGGTGCATGGGGTTTCACGCTGCGCGCAGTTGTTTCAAAGATTTTCAGTATTTTACGTTTGTGGTGGGCAGCCTTGTAATTTTCGGGGTAACCTGAAGATAACCGTTTTGGAAGTTACTGTTTATGAGTCAGGCCAGATCCAAGTCTGCCAGGGAATCATTAAGGGAGAGTCGTCCGCAGTTCTGGCAGGTGGCCAAGCGTTGTTGTCAGATTGCCGCCACGGTCGATGTGGCATTCTTCTTTCTGTTTCACATGCTCGGCTCGCCTATCCTGGCTTGGGTGAATGTTGTAAGTGTCACCATGTATGTCGTGGCATACAGGGCGTTGGGCAGGAAGCAGAATGGCCTGGCCATTCGCCTGATCTGGGCGGAAGTGATTATCCACGCCGGGCTGGGTATTGTGCTTATCGGCTGGGACAGCGGCTTTCACTACTACCTGCTGATGTTTATACCGGCGCTGTTCGTAAGCATGGAGTTTCGGTCAGCGGTGATCTGCCTGCTGGCGTTGTGGAGCTATTACATCGCCCTCTATTTGATGATGTGGTTCATCGAGCCGCTGCAGCCCGTTGCCCCTGGAGCCCTGCTTGCCGTTTATCTGTTTAACCTGAGTGTGGTGTTTGCCATGTTCAGCTACCTGTCGTTCTTCTACCTCACCATGGTGACCACGGCAAACCGGAAATTGCGGCGGATGGCGACAACCGATTCGTTGACGGGCCTCTTCAACCGGCGACACATGACCTACCTTGCTGAAAAGGAGCTGGCGCGTTTCCGGAGGACGGGGCGCCCAGTTGCGTTCCTGGTACTTGATATCGACCACTTCAAGGCCATCAATGACCGGCATGGACACGAGATTGGTGATCGGGTATTGATTGAAGTCGCCAACATAATCGAGGCTCAATTACGCACTCAGGACCTGATCTCCCGCTGGGGCGGTGAGGAATTTCTCGCGGTGCTTCCAGACACCGGCCTGAATAGCGCTCAAGCCAGTGCGGAGCGCGTGCGCAAGGCGCTTCTGGCCCATGACTGGCTGGCGACAACAGATGCGACCATTAATCTGAGCATCAGTGCCGGCGTCAGTGAGTTTCGCCGGGGTGACAACCTGAATTCCGCCATCAGTCGTGCGGATCGCGCGCTCTATCGCAGCAAGGAGGGTGGCAGGAATCGTGTGGAACTGGAAGCTGGTTAGCCCGCCAAGACATCAACCGCGACGGGGGCGCCCCGGCCATTCACTGGGGACCACAAACACGCGTGACGTTTCCCGCCAGTCCCCGTCGTCAGATCGCTCAAGGGCCGCAAACAGGCGGGGAATGCCGGCAGAGCGGACCTCCTCCAGCGCGTCCTCCGTTTGGTTTTGATCAGGAACCTCTTTCTGACACCAGAGGCCAAGCCAGTGGGGCTTGATCAGCGGGACCCAGTGTTTCGTGTCCGTGATTTTCTTGTTTCCCGTCGTTTCTTTTGCGTCGAGGTTGTCTATATAGAGCCAATAGCCGCGCAGATGTCCTGACGGTATGCTGTCGGGTGCGGGCAAGGCGTTGGTCAGAGGGTAGAAAAGATACCCGGGCATGAATATCCGGGGCCGTGCGGGTGTATCAATACCCAGGGATGTCAGCAGGTTGCGGGCCTCTGGTTTTTCTGTCAGTTGGCTCTGGTGGTCTGTCAGCCGCCTGGTTTTGATGTCCAGCCGGTCCCGGGCATTGGGTCCGTACCAGAGTGGTTTGTCCTGGCCGGTTTCCAGATGGCCCAGGTAAAACTTCACGGCAATTTCGTGGTGTTCGACGACGTTATCCGCAGGATTTCGGACCACAAAATCCAGCTCACCCAGGGTGATGCCATTATTTCTGACCGGTTGGTTCTTGAGTAGTATTTCCCAACCAAGCAGGTCTCTCATCAGGCACTCGTAAAGACGTTCGAAATAGTGTCCCAAGCGTCGTGCCGGCTCTTCCGTCAGTACCTCCGGGCCATGCTGAGGCGCACGGTCCCATGCCTTCAGGCGCTCCTCTGTGTCATCCGGCAGAATATTTTCCGGATTAAAACCCATTGGGGAGCTGATAAGCTGGGGGGCACGACACATCCAAGCCAGGTGTCGCACGGCAGGCACGTGGTACTGGTGAGGGGCGAGGCGTTCGGGACCTTGGTTCATGAGGGCAGGATAACCCAAACGGTTGCTGGTATCAGTCCTCATTGGTTGTTATCGAATAGATCCTTCAGGAGGCGCAATATGCAGTATCTTCACACAATGATCCGGGTCAGCAATCTGGAACAGACCCTGCACTTTTTCTGCGAGTTACTCGGCATGGTGGAAATCAACCGAAAAAGCAGCGAAAAGGGGCGCTTCACACTGGTTTTCCTTGCGGCCGCGGAGGATGAGGCTCGGGCCAGGGAGGACCGGGCCGCGATGATCGAACTCACCTATAACTGGGACCCGGAAGAATACAGCGGTGGTCGCAATTTCGGACATCTGGCGTATCGGGTGGACGATCTCTATGCATTGTGTAGCCACCTGCGGGCCAACGGCGTTACCATCAATCGTCCACCGCGCGACGGCCATATGGCGTTTATCAGGTCGCCTGATGGCATTTCCATTGAACTGCTCCAGAACTGTCTCTTATACACATCTGACGCTGCCGACGACTCCTTACGTGTAGATC